>Ga0265296_1005095_pt1 | contig 11026 bp, 12 predicted proteins | sample MunlanPumphouse1_FD_189073 | JGI IMG/M metagenome (GOLD analysis project Ga0265296, IMG submission 189073) | Groundwater microbial communities from a municipal landfill in Southern Ontario, Canada - Pumphouse #1 | ecosystem: Environmental > Aquatic > Deep subsurface > Groundwater | place...
GACGTCGGCAATCCAAACGGGCTAACTGTCGATATTATTTGCGAAAGAGAACCTTCTTTTTTGTCATTGATCTTTTTAACAATTTGCAATGCCTGATTCCAACGAATAAATGTAGAATATTCAGATAAGTTTCTAACTATTGTGTTTATAGAACCATTTGAGATGCTTGTATATTCACATTCTCCAGAGTTGTCCCTATCCCAGACGAAGTAGCAAACGCCGCCTCTTAATTCAATTCCAGAAAAACAATCACTGGCATTTGGATAATCAACAAGTTTTCGAATTCGCTTATCACCCAACATTTCGTTACGAAACTCATCTAATCCCATACCACCGGAATACCAGCGACTTGGAATAATCATTGTTAAGTAGCGAGGGTTTAATTTTTTTGCTTGCTGTATAAACTTGTGATACAGCGGAACCGCTTGCGCAGAGGTGCTACCGGTATTTAATTGATAAGGCGGATTGCCTATGATGACATCAAATTTCATATTTTTTATTGAATTAGGAATATTATTATGAATAAATTGATAAGCATGTGTTTCTAATTCGGCTCCTCTTCCGTATTCCGATTCGCTGGCGCCGCAAAAATTACATCTGCCGTTTTCCCAAGAATGTTCTGTTCGTTCAAAAAATATGTTTCCTTCGCCATTATTGAATATGTCGCAAACAGAATACTTTCCATTGGCAGTTTTGGAGCAATAAACACTGCGACGAGACAAAAGCGCAGTTAGCTCTGTAATTGTAATTCCGTAAACCTGATTTTCATAAATATGATTAATGCGTTCTTGGAGATCGGGTATTTCTTTTTCTAATCCCACTAAAAGCCTTGCCGCTATTTCTCGGAGAAAGACACCTGTTTTGCTCATCGGGTCTAAAAATTTTGCATTTTTATCCTTCCATATTTCTTGTGGCAACAAATCTAATATCTGATTTACCAAGGTCGGCGGCGTGAAAACCTCATCGCTGCTTAAATTAGCAAGACAAGAAAGAACGTCTGGATTATAGTTAGTTTGTTTCATGACCAAGTGATAAATAATGAGTCAACGGAAATTCTTTTACCGGCATTGGCGAGAAGACAGTCTCTCCGGTGTCGGAAACCTCCCTAACCGCAAACAAGGTGGGAGTTTTAGGATTAAATTCGGCCAATTCGGCAAACCTAAAATCTCTTCTTTTTATCTTACTGCCATTCGCCAGCGACCATTCAGAAAAAACTATATACTCACTGCTACGCGGCTTTTTAAGAGTAAGCGCATCGCCCTGCAAAATGTTTCTTCTTAATACAAAACGAACGCTTTTTCTAAAATCTTCCCGGCACCTATCTTTATAAAGATTTATATATGCTCCGCCTAAGATGTTAAAAAGGCGATCAATGCAAATCTCAACATTATCTGATAGCAATTCAACTCCGTATATGCTGCTTATTGCCAGCAAGGCCATTCTCTCATATTCCGGCTGGCTTTGACTATATTTTTGTTTAACTAAAGCGAGTTTTTTCTCTAATATCGGCGCTAAAAAATTGCCTGTTCCGCAGGCGGGTTCAAGAAATCGGGACTCTATTCTTTCCGTTTCATTGCGAACCAAATCAAGCATGGCGTTAACCTCGCGCTCTTGAGTAAAAACCTCCCCATGATCCCGCACCCGCTCTTTAGATTTAATCCCGTTCTTATTCATATCCTTTAATCAAATTTACTCCTTTTTTTGACAAAACGCAAACCTTTGTCTGCATCCAACATAAAAGCCCCGCATAGGGGCTTATACGACTTAATTTAACTGATTTTTTGCTTGTTGCCGAATCTTGCCGTGTCCGGGAGCCGAATAGAAAATTCAAACGGAATCAACTTACTATTGCCCTCATTACCGTTTAAAAATTGCTGTGTTGTGTTCACACTATGCCTATAGATAAACTCATGTTTAATTAAATTAACATTTTTTTGCTAAAAAGAAAAGGAGTAACTAGTGCTCCTGCCACCAAATGTGACCTTGTCGCGCTTGCGACTTACTGAATTTCCGAGCCGACTGGCTCCGGTTCTTCTTCCCAATCTCGGGCGAAGAACTCGTCCTCCATGTCGTCGACCCACTCCCAGTATTCCTTCTCGTACTGAGCCTGAAAAGTGGTCTTCGACGTCGGAACGCTGGGGGCCGCGAATGGCCAACCGTCGTCCTGGTCTTCGCCAAAAATGTCATACTCCATTTGGCGAAACTCCTCGACGCTCAGCCAAAAGTCAAACTCAATCTCGTCCAAGGCCTGCTGGATACTCCTGCGAGCCTGCTGACGCTCAGCCTTCTTTGCCTGCCGCCTGATTCGTTTTGCAGATGCGATCACGTTTTCCTCCTCGTGAAAGTGAAAAACGACTCTCTCTTTACTGTGAATTAATCATAGCATTTTTCAGACTACATGTCAATACCAACAAAAAGACTGGAGAAATTTCCGGTCTTTTTATCTGTGGACCTAGGCAGAATCGAACTGCCATCTATACATTGCAAATGTATCGTTCTACCACTAAACTATAGGCCCTTACTTAATTTCCAAAATTTTTACTTTTACTTTTTTATCACCGGCCATGAAATCAAACTCACTCCCCTCTTTTTTTCCAATTAATTGCTGTCCCAGCGGCGAATGATAAGATATTTTATTTTTCAAAATATTCGCCTCGCTTGGAGCAACAATTTCGTAATTTTCTTCTTTGCCGTCAAATATAATTTTAATTTTTGAACCAATTTGAATATTGTTTGTTCCGTCTTTTTCTTTTACGATTGCTTCATTTATTGCGCCTTCTAACTCCGCAACCCGCATTCTCAAAAAAGCCATTTTATCTCTTGCATCGTGATACGAAGCGTTTTCTTTTAAGTCGCCAAAAGCAGCCGCCTCAGCGATAAGTTTAACAATCTCTTTGTTTTTGGTTGTTTTCAATTCATGCAACTCTTCTTTCAGTTTTTCCAAACCCTCTTTTGTAAAATATTGCGGCATAGTTTAATTTAGCATAAAAAAAAGAGCCTTGCAATTGCAAGACATAAGAGGAGCTAGGAGGATTTGAACCCCCGACTTTCCCGGTGGTCGGGACGCTCTACCGGTGTGAGCTATGGCCCCCTAATCGAGAAAGAAAGAACAAAATAAAAAAGGGCAGCTGGCAGATTTGCACAACCTCTAGAGCCAGAATGGCCCAAGAATTTCCTGCCAGCTGCCCAAGAAATTACTCGCGAATTTCGTGAATAATTTACTGGGCAGTAGTAGACTTACCCTTCGGCTTCGCTCAGGGTAAATTTTCTTCGGAAAATTTAGTTTCTTAAAGTTGTTTCGAATAAGAAGAATTTTTAGCGACTCTTCTCAAAACGCTTTTGATTGAAATCAGAATTCTCAGACTTCAATCGAAGTCGACTACATTTTTAAAAAATATGATCCACGAGCAGCTTCCGCTACCCGTGCCTTGTTACGACTTAGCCCTTCTTACTGAGCCTAGCTTGACACCACTTGCGTGGAGCTTCGGCTATTCCCAGCTCGCTTGGCTTGACGGGCGGTGAGTACAAGACTCAGGAACGTATTCATCGCCACGTAGCTGATTGGCGATTACTAGCGATTCCAGCTTCATGAGGGCGGGTTTCAGCCCTCAATCCGAACTGAGACCAGCTTTGGTGGGATTAATCTCCGCCTTACGGCATCGAACCCATTGTACTGGCCATTGTACCACGTGTGCGGCCCAGGTCATCAGAGGGCCATGCTGATTTGGCGTCATCCTCGCCTTCCTCCCAATTATCTCGGGCAGTCCCCTGTGACATTTAAAACACAGGGCAAGGGTTGCGTTCGTTACCGGAATTAACCGTACGTCTCAAGACACGAACTGACGACAACCATGCAGCACCTGTCTGCATGTCTTGTGAAGGGCTCTACTTTCATAAAGCTTTCATGCAGATTTCCAGACCTGGTAAGGTTCTTCGTTTGTTGTCGAATTAAGCCACATGGTCCACCGCTTGTGTGAGTCCCCGTCTATTCCTTTGAGTTTTAGTCTTGCGACCGTACTTCCCAGGCGGAATACTTAACGCGTTAGCTTCGCCACATGAAGGGTCGACACTTCATATAGCCAGTATTCATCGTTTACAGCGTGGACTACAAGGGTATCTAATCCTTTTTGCTCCCCACGCTTTCGTCTCTCAGTGTCAGGGTCGCCTTAGCTAACTGCCTTCGCTTTTGGTGTTCCCGACGATATCAACGGATTTCACCCCTACTCCGTCGGTTCCGTTAGCCCCTAACGCCCTCTAGTGTAGCAGTATTTTGAGCATCTCAAAAGTTGAGCTGATGAGTTTTAACCCAAAACTTACTACGCCACCTACAGACCCTTTACGCCCAATAAATCCGGGTAACGCTTGAGGTCTCTGTATTACCGCTGCTGCTGGCACAGAGTTAGCAACCTCTTATTCCTCTGTTACTGTCTGCCTTGCGGCTTCCTCACAGAGAAAAGAACTTTACACCCCGAAGGGCTTCTTCGTTCACGTAACGTCGCTCCGTCAGGCTTTCGCCCATTGCGGAAGATTCTCGACTGCAGCCTCCCGTAGGAGTATGGCCCGTATCGCAGTGCCATTCTTGGGGGTCGCGCTCTCACGCCCCCTACCCGTCATAGCCTTGGTGAGCCTTTACCTCGCCAACAAGCTGATAGGCCGCAGACCATTCCCAAAGCGGCTTGCGCCTTTACCCTTCAGCCTTGCGGCTTCAGGGGCTATGGAGAATTACCCCGTCTTTCGACGAGCTGTACTCCACTTTGGGGTATGTATCTACGTGTTACTAAGCCGTTCGCCGGTTTCCTTCGGCTTGCGCCTCAGGACCCCGTGACTTGCATGCCGGTATCCACGTTACCAGCGTTCACCCTGAGCTAGGATCAAACTCTCAAATAAAACAGTTTGATTTACTACTCTCGCTTTGAATAAATCCAAAGCAATTAGAATAAACTACTAATGTGTTCCCGCCCTTCATATATTTCTATGCGAATGGCGGGATAATTCGAAACAACTTTAAAAAACTAATTTTGGTTGTTTATTGCCGACTTTTAAAATGGTTTTAAAAGTCGTGCTCCATATTTACCCGACAAAAGCTTTCGCATTTTGACGGGCAGGTTTTCAAAATACTTTCCGTTCTGCTGAAAAAAACACCCGCGAAAATATTCTTGCTTAAAAATATTTTCGCGGATATTATTTTCTACTTAATTTTAAAACAAATTAATTTGTTGCAATTTTGTAAATTAATTGTATTTCCCTTATGTAATACCTATCTTATCTCAAAATAAATCCTTGTCAATAGCTTCAATCCTATTTTTTAATTGCAGGAATATTTAGTGTATTTTTAATATAATCCACATCTTTTTCCAATTCTGCCGCGTTCTTTAAATTTTCTTTTATGTATTTTACATCTTTTTCTATTGTATCAAATCTGCCGTCAACTTCTTCAAATCTGCCGTTAATTCGGCCAAATTCTTTTTTCATATATTCCATTTGTCCATCAAAACCCTTATTAATTATTATCGCTAGCCCATCGATTGTTATTTTTTTACCGTTTTTCTTCGCCATATTTTATGATTCTTTAATTAATTTATTATTTCTATCGATAATTTTATTCTTTTTCAAAAATTTTAAAACCGGATCGCCGCAGTTTTCGCATAATTCGGTCCATTTATAAGCAAATTTTACAGTAATATAACTCTTTAAATCCTTGATCTCCTTATCGCAAAAATCACACTTTTTGATATCCATAAACTTTTATTCTTTATATTCCCATTATATTCTCTTCAAATCGCTTGTCAATTTTTACAAAAATAAATCCTTGTCAAAAGCCTTCCTCCATATTTACTTTTATTTTTCCAATTCCTAAAATCCTCTTCCTTGATTTTTGAATTAGCTTATATTCCTCCCCCTTTTTTTTGTAAGAAATAATAATACCCTCAAAGCCGTTATTATCTAAAATTTCTTGCAATTCTTCCTGTTTTGAAATGAACCCTCTTTCAGAAACCTCTTTTTCATACTCTTCAGCGTTTTCCTCAATTTCTGAATTAGAAATACCTCTTTTTTTCCGAGCTAAAAGTATATCAATTCCTGTTTCTCCAATTTGCCCAATACCAATAAATGCATGGTGTTTTAATCCTTCAAGATCTATCTGAGAAGGCTCAATAATCTCCTCTCCCTTTATCTCGGGGTGAAAATGGAAACCCAATAAAACCCCTTGCTTCTTACCCACGTTCTCGTATCCATCAATAGTTGTTGAAGCTTCCAGGGTGCCAGGGTGTATACGGTCTGTTCCTCCCCTAATAACATCTACTATATCGGCATCGCCATTATCTAAAATATTCACCCTGAAAACAGTTTCATATCCACTTTTCAATGTTTCTTGTCCTGAAATTGTTAGTGCTTTTAAAAATTTTTCGGAGCCGAGTATCTCTAAAAATTTTTCACTTGGAATTTCTTTTTCCTCGAAAACCTCTTCTGAATTTTCTTTATTTTCAAAATTTTCTGGCATAAAATTTAATTTACATTAAACGGGCTGTTTTTGAATTCCCAATTTTATTCTACCACCGATCTAATTTTTAGCAATATCAACTCTTATAACGAGCGATCGCTTGTGATAAAAGTTGCTATAATAATTTAAAATATTTTTTAACAATTATGTCGTTATATATTTTATCGGCAGTAATAATGTTTACAAACCGGCCAATGTCAAAAAGTTCGCATAAAAATTGGATTTCTTTTTCGCAAGGATAAGGAAACGCCCAAACGCTTTTTTGCAACTGATAAAAACCCAGTTTTTGCAGTTTTTCGCGCAGGGCATTTCTTGCTCTTTTCCCATGCTTTTCAGGAATGTCAAAAATTACAATTCGCCATTTTTTATCCCAAACTAAAGGAACTTTTATTGCCATGTCACTAAATTTTATTTCCTCAACCCTTCTTCTCCCCTTATCTGTAAGTTCAACTGTAAATTTACCATCAGTTTCTTTTAAGATAATTAAACGATTTCTCTTTAATCTTTCAAACGCCTTTGCAACTCTGTGCTCGTCGTATTCTTTTTTCAAATACTTTTTATTTTTAATGAAAAACTTTGCCAAATTAATAAGAAAAAACGGCGAAGTGGCGGCAACAGCAATAATTCCCGCTGCCGCAATTCCTAAAATAATATCTTTAGAAAGGGCACTGTATTTAGGCATAATAAAAATTTAATTTTTATACTTTTATTATACCGCTCATTAACTAACAACACAAGCGATCGCTCTTTATGAGAGTTAGCTTATTATGTCATAGAGCAAACAAAAAATCCTTGTTTAAAGGACTTTTGTCGCGCAATGAGCCGGTAGAGGGAATCGGACCTCCGTCTGCGGTTTACAAAACCGCTGCTTTGCCACTAAGCTATACCGGCATCAAAATTTATTTTTTATTTTTAATGTCTTTATCTACCTGCTGGGCTTTTTTGCGGATGCTGTGCAAAAGGTGGTCAATTTTTACTTCTGCTTTTAGGGTCATGCATTTAACCCACGAAAGAAGCTTGTGCAATAATATCTGTTTTTCAAAATAAATAAAAGCTTCTTTTATCTTATTTTCAACATCTAAAATAATCTGGTGTTTTTTTATGCCGGTTCTGCCATTTTGCGGCAAAGTAACTAAAACAGTAATCTTGCGGGCAAGAATTAACAACACCCCGCCAAATGAAACAATAAAAATAATGAGAAATATGAGTTCTAACATTTAAATTTCGAAGCGAGAGAATTTTTTAATTTCTATATTCTCCCCTATTTTAGCAACTGCCTCTTCAATTAAATTTTTTATTGTTTTTGTGTCGTCTTTTATCCAAGGCTGAGACAGCAAGGAAATCTCTTCTGAGGGATTCATTGCCGCAATTTGCAGACAAATTTCATGAGAAAGAGTTTTAAAGTCCAGAGAATTTGCAACAAAATCTGACTCACATCTTAAATCTAACAAAACACCGGTTTTTGCGTTTGGATGAACATAGCTATCAATAATCCCCTGCTTTGTTTCCCTGCTTGCTTTTTTGCCAATCAAAATTTTTCCCCACATTCTTAAAATCTCTTTTGCTTTTTCAAAATTACCCTTGGCTTCTTCTAAGGCTTTTTTTACTTCGCTTACAGAAACTCCTGTTTCTTCGCGAAGCTGTTTTATTTGGTCAATTGTAACCATTATATTTAAAATTTATTTTGATTGCCTTGCTTCCATTATACTCTCTTTTGTCCTATCTAATATATACTTCACAGAAGAAATTGCGTCGTCGTTGGCGGGAATTGGATAATCTGCCATTTCAGGATTAATGTTTGTGTCTGCAATTCCAATTATTTTGATTCCTTTTATTTTTGCTTCTCTGGCGCAGGTATCATCTTTTCTCATATCAAAAATAAAAACAGCGTCCGGCAATTTTGACATATTTCTAATTCCCTCAAACTTAACCCTTAAAGATTCCATTTCTCTATCAAAATTCAGCCTCTCTTTTTTTGTATATTTTTCAAGCTCTCCTGCTGCTTTCTTCTTTTCTAAATCTTTAAAATATTCCACTCTTTTTGAAATAGTTTCAAAATTTGTAATTGTTCCACCCAGCCATCTTTCTGTAACATAAGGAAATCCGCATTCCTCGGCAGTAGCTTTTACTAAATTTCTTACCTGAATTTTTGTGCCGACAAAAAGCAATGTTTTGTTTTCAGAAACAAGTTTTGAAATAAACTTTAAGGCTTTTTCAAATTCTTTTGCGGTTTTTTCCAAATCAAAAATATTGACGTTGTTTTTAATACCAGAAACATATGGCTTCATTTTTGGATGAAGGTTTGAAACTTTATGCCCAAAATTCACTCCAGCTTGCGTCATTTCCTCCACACTAATTTTTATATCTTTATCCATGCGTTTTTATTTTTTATTTATTGTTACCCTCTTTTTTGCCGCCCTGTCTTTAAACTTCTGAACTCTGCCCAATGTATCCATAACTTTTTCTTTCTTTGTATAAAAAGGATGGCACTGAGCGCAAACCTCAGTTTCTATAAATTCTTTTGTAGAGCCAACTGTAAAAGTATTGCCACAGGCGCACTTTACGGTGGTCTTATAATATTTTGGATGTATGTCTGATTTCATGAATGAAGTGAGTGAAATCACTCTGAGTCCTTACGGGACGAAGAGTATTCCATTATTTTATTTTATAATCTATATATTAGCAGACTTTTTCACAAAAAGCAAGAGGATATAAAAAATGGCGAACGCTCCGCGCCCGCCCTATGCCCTTGCCTCTTTTTAGATCTCTGCATACGGAATTTGAAAGCTTTTGTGGCAATCAATGCAGAGAAAGTCATAAGATGACTCGGCAATTTTGTCGCCCCAAAATTCGGAACTGGGAAAGCCCACCATTTTCAGTCTGTGTTTCTTAGAGGGACTTTTGGCACACTCCCCCAAACTTTCAAATTCCCGCAGTTTATTATAGTCAATCTCTTTCTTTTTTTTCGCTTTTTTTCTTCTCATGGCCAGTTTCTCCTATTTTTGGAAGCCAACAAGACCGTCTCGTTTGTACTGGCTGAATATTACCAAATAATCTTTTCAAAAGCAAATTTTCACTCCAAATTTTGATACTCAACTTTATGAAGCTTCATATAATTGAGTATTGTCGCACAATACTCTACTACCTTGTACTCACGATCGTAGCCACAAGGTATATAGTAGATTCGATTATTCACGTCTTGCATTTTTAGAAGCTTCTAAAAATGCAAGAAAGTCAAAAAACAAGTACATACATAATTCTCACGATCGTAGAAATTACGTATAAACTAAAATTATGCAAAAAAAAAATGGCAAGTGCTTGATGCACCCGCCCTTGATTGTGGCACTTAATCGTGCCAACTACCCTCTTCCTGGGCTCTGCTCCAATCGGCTTCTGTCATCGGACTCTGCGCATTATCGTGGAGATAGCCATCTACTCCACCTCCACCTCCGCCGCCCCTGCAACTGCTATTACCAATCCACTTAAGCCATTCTCCTGTAAATATTTTACAACCAATACTAACGATCAAAACAAATAACAAATTAAACAAAATGTAAAAAAGAACTCCTAGCGCCAACATTTTTAGTAAATCCCAAAACATAAGTTTCTCCTTGAAACAGTTTTGTTGGACACTTTTATATTTTACCAAAAAAACTTTTCAAAAGCAAGAATTTGTGATATCATTTTGGAATGGAACAAGATTTTTCAAAATTTACAGCAGAAGACTGGAAAAATTATAAACCGAATGCTGAAAGCCCCACTTCGCCTGACGGCTACGCGGGGCGACAATCTGCGATTGTCGAAATAAGAGCTGGAACCGGCGGAGATGAGGCCGGGCTTTTTGCGCGCGATTTGTATAGAATGTATTCAAGATACGGCCAGACAAAAGGCTGGAAGGAAAGAGTTTTAGATTCAAACAATTCAACAATTGGCGGATATAAAGAAATAATTTTTGAGCTGGCGGGGGCCGGAGTTTATGACGAAATGCAAAACGAAGGCGGAGTGCACAGAGTCCAAAGAATTCCAAAAACTGAAAAACAAGGCAGGGTTCACACCTCAACCGCAACCGTAGCTGTTTTGTTAAAGCCTAAAAAAACTGAGGTAAATATCAGTCCCTCTGATTTGGAAATTTCAACCTATAAATCATCGGGTCCCGGCGGACAGTATGTCAACAAGACAGAGTCTGCTATAAGAATTGTTCACAAACCAAGTGGTCTTGTTGTTACCTGCCAATCAGAAAGAAACCAATTGCAGAACAGAGAAACGGCAATGACCCTCTTATCAGCAAGACTTCTACAAAGACAAGAAGAAGCTGATTTATCAAAATTATCAGGTGAGAGAAGAGAACAAATTGCCTCTGCAAAAAGGGCCGAAAAAATAAGAACCTATAATTTCCCGCAGGACAGAATTACAGACCATAGAGTAAATAAATCTTGGCACGATATTGAATCAGTAATGGACGGCAAATTAGACGGTATCGTGAAGGCATTTAAAAAATGAGATTTTGGCAATTTGTGGACATTGTGC
>Ga0265296_1005096_pt1 | contig 11025 bp, 9 predicted proteins | sample MunlanPumphouse1_FD_189073 | JGI IMG/M metagenome (GOLD analysis project Ga0265296, IMG submission 189073) | Groundwater microbial communities from a municipal landfill in Southern Ontario, Canada - Pumphouse #1 | ecosystem: Environmental > Aquatic > Deep subsurface > Groundwater | place: Canada...
GGCCGTGCAGGCTCATGCGGATCATCTCGGCGCGCACCGCCACCTTGCCCTTGGCGCCGCGCGTCAGGACCAGACCGTCCGGCGCGGCGATGACCCATTTGGTCGGGTTATAGGCGTTGGCCTCGGCCACGATCTCGGGCGCGGCGACCGCGTGGCCCGAGGGGGCGACGACGTCCACGTGCTTCATCGCCACCCGCGCCCGCAGCGGCCACCCGGTCGTGGACAGGCCTGCGTGCTTCACGGTCCAGCCGGATTGCTCCAGCCGGGCGATGCGGCCCTCCAGCTTCTTCTCGACCTGTTGGGTCAGGACGAACCACCAGCCGGTCCACAGGGCCAGGCCGATGAAGACGATGGCGAAGGGGATGATCAGCCCCTTGCGGCTGTGGCGGACAGGCTTGGCGTGAGCGTCGGTCATAGGCGCGGTCTAGCAGGACGGGAGGCTGCTGACACGTCCTGGCAGCAGGAACAGGCCAATCTGTTATCCATTCGAATCGCAATTCGACAGGAGACGAAGACCATGGAAACGCAACAGCTGCATCGCGGCCGGCTGATCGACCATCTGCAACTGGTGACGCACGACCTTGAGGCCAGCCGCCGCTTCTACGGCGCGGTGCTGGCGGCTTTGGGCGTGCCAATCGGCGGCGAGGCGGAACGCTTCTTCTGGGCCGATGAGCTGTTCGTCTCGGCGGTGGACAGCATAGCGGCGGCGGGGCGACCGACCGGACGCTGCCACCTGGCGTTTCAGGCCAAGGACCGGGCCATGGTCGAGGCCTTCCACACAGCGGGACTGGCGGCGGGCGGAACCGACAACGGGGCGCCGGGCGAGCGGCCCTATCACCCCGGCTACTATGCCGCCTTCCTACTCGACCCGGACGGCAACAATATCGAAGCGGTCTTCCACGGCGAGGCCGAGCGCTCGGCCGACAGCGTAGTGGTCACGTTCGAAGAGTAGGACTCAGGCTAGGCTGTCAGATCGGCCATCTTGGCGTTCGCCGCCCGCGCCGCTTCGTCGGGAGCCAGGCCCAGCAGCAAGCCGCGCTGGCCGCCGTTGATCAGGATGCGGTCGAACAGAATGGCCGTCTCGTCCATCACGGTCGGGACAGCCTTTTTCTGGCCGAAGGGACTGACGCCGCCGACCTTGTAGCCGGTCAGGCGTTCGGCGTCGGCGGGCTTCATCATCTGGGCCGACTTGGCCCCGAGGGCCGCGGCCAGCTTCTTCATGCTGACCTCGCAGTCGGACGGCACAATGACGCAGGCGGGCTTGGCGTCCGCCAGGGTCATCAGGGTCTTGAACACCTGCTCCGGCGCCCAGCCCAGGGCCTCGGCCGCCTGCAAGCCCACGCGCGGCGCGTCGGGGTCGTAGGCGTAGGGGAAGAGGTCGAAGGCGACGCCGGCCTGGGTCAGGGCGAGGGTGGCGGGGGTGGTCTTGGACATGTTTCGATGCATAGCCCCGCCCTTCTCTTTCGTCATCCTCCGGCAAGCCGCACAGCGGCGCTGACCGGGGGACACAGCGGCGCCCGGAGGGCGAAACGCGCCGCGCTCGCCTTAAAGATCGCCTTCGGCGCCGCTGGGTCCCCCGGTCTCGCTCCGCTCGCCGGAGGATGACGGAAGGAAGAGGTGGAGAAGCCTCAGGGTTGGTCGGCGAGGAAGCTCTTCGTCAGCTCCACCGCCTCGGCCAGGCCCATGCGCTGGACCTCGGTTCCAGGCGGCAACCCCGCGAACAGCCGCGTCGGACAGGCGGCGTCCAGCATCAGGAAGACCCCCTTGTCATCGGCGCGCCGGATCAGCCGGCCAAAGGCCTGGGCGATGCGACCGCGCGCCAGGGCGTCGTCGTAGCCCTTGCCGCCGAAGCGCTCGCGCCGGGCCTTGTGCAGCAGGTCGGGACGCGGCCAGGGCACGCGGTCGAAGGCCAGCACGCGCAAAGACCGCCCCGGCACGTCCACCCCGTCGCGCACGGCGTCAGTGCCAAGCAAGCAGCTGTCCTGTTCGGCGCGGAAGACGTCGACCAGCGCCCCGACCTCCAACGGATCGACGTGCTGGGCGTAGAGGGGGACGCCCGCCTTGGCCAAGTCCGGGCCCAGCCGCTCATAGACCGTCTTCAGCCGGCGGATGGCGGTGAAGAGGCCGAGCCCCCCGCCGCCCGCCGCCAGGAACAGTTCGCGCATGGCCGCCGCGATCTGGCGCGGGTCGTCCTTCATCAGGTCGTTGACGACGATGATGCGGCTGTTGGCGGCGTAGTCGAAGGGGCTGTCCACCTTCAGCGTCCGCGCCGGTTCGATCAGGCGGGCCGCGCCGCTGCGCATCCGGGCCAGAGAAAACGGGTCCTCGGCCGCCGGGTCCGACAGGGTGGCGGAGGTGATCAGCACGCCGTGGGCCGGCATGATGACGGCGGCTTCCAGCGGCACGGTCGGGTCGATCCAGTGGCGGCGCAGGGCCACGTCGTGGATACGGCCGAAGGCGGCCTCGGCGCTGAGCCAATCCACGAAGTCGGGATCGGGTTCGTCGCCGCCCTCCTCCAGCGCCGCCAGCATGGAGCGCCAGCCCGGCAGGGTCATGCGGGCGCGCCGGTCCATCCCGCGCAAGGCGCCCTCGATGCGGGCGCGGGCGGCGCCGTCCAGCTCGGCGGCTTCCTCGTCCAGAATATCCTCAAGGTGGCGCGACAGGGCCAGCAGGGGCGCCTCGACGGCGGCGATGGCGCGGGCGGCGGCGCGGGCGGCTTCCAGCACCGGCTCGGTGGCGGGGCGCAGGGCGCACTCCAGCCCGAACTCGGTCCCGCCGCTCTCCTGACTGCGGGCGCGCAGCTGTTCCAGGGCGGCGACCAGGAAGGCCTCGATCGGGCCGATGGGATTGATCTCGCCGGACGCCGGCGCAATGCGGCCCGAGACGCCCTCGCCCGGCAGGGCGGCGGCGGCGCGCATGGCGTCCTTCAGGGCCTGGGCGGCGGCCTCGTTGTCGGCGCACAGGTCGCCCAGGCGCTGTTCCAGCCCGCGCCCGCGACGACCGCGTCCCTCGGGGCCGCGGATCCAGCGGCGCAGCTCGGCGGCTTCCTGACCCGAGAGGGCGGCGGAAAAGGCGCTGTCGGCGGCGTCGAACAGGTGGTGGCCCTCGTCGAAGACGATGCGCTTCAGCGCCGCGGTCTCGCCGTCCTGCTTCTGGCCGCGCGCCGAGCGGGCGCCGTCGAAGGCGGCCTGGGTCATGACCAGGGCGTGGTTGGCCACGACCAGATCGGCCCGGCGGCTGGCGCGGATGGTCTTTTCGACGAAGCACAAACGATAGTGGGGACAGGCGGCGTGGACGCATTCGCCGCGCCGGTCGACCAGATTGGCCGGGCTGGCCTGATGGCTGGGGGCGGCGGCGAACAGGCCGGGCAGCCAGCCGGGATAGTCGCCCCCGGTCATGTCGCCGTCGCGGCTGTGCGCGGCCCAGCGGCTGGCCAGCCCCATGCCGATCAGGTCGCCGTTGCCCAGCTGGGCCGCCTGCATCATGTCCTGCAGGTTCAGCAGGCAGAGGTAGTTTTCGCGGCCCTTGCGCACCACCGTCTTCTTGCGGCGCTCGGCCTCGTCGGGCCACAGGGCGCGGCTTTCGCGGTCGATCTGGCGTTGCAGGGCGCGGGTATAGGTCGAGACCCAGGCCGCCCCCGAGTTGCGCTCGGCCCACAGGCTGGCGGGAGCCAGATAGCCCAGGGTCTTGCCGGTGCCGGTGCCCGCCTCGGCCAGCAGGACGCGCGGACGGCCCTCTTCGTTGCGGGGCGAAAAGGCGTAGGCGGCCTCGGCGGCGTAGTCGGACTGGGCCGGGCGGGTCTCGTCCAGACCCGAGGCCTGAAGCAGCTTGTCCAGACGGATGCGGGCGCTTTCCGAATCGACGGGAGCCGACCCCGCCTCGCCGCGCGGGGCCTCATCCTCCCACTCCTGAAGACGGGACCAGACGTCCAGACCCGTGCCGCGCTCGCGCCGGTCGCGCAAGGGACCCGCCTGAAGCGCGGCCAGCACGCGCGCGCCCCAGGACCAGCCCGCCCGGTCCAGGGTCGCGGCCAGGGTGAAGGCGTCCTCGCGCCCCGGATAGGCCGGGTCGGTCAGTTCATTCAGCAGGTCGGCGGCGGCGTCGCGCAGGGCCTGGGCCTGAGTCTCGGCCCCCTTGGGCTCGGAGCGGCCAAGGGCGAGCGCCAGCCCCGACGGCGAGGGTGCGCAGAACTTGGCGGGGCGCACGAAGGCGTAGAGCTCCAGCACGTCCAGCATGTCGGTGGAGCGCGGCGGCGGGCTGAGGCCCAGACGACGGGCGGTCAGGCTGGCGTGGGCGACCATGACGGGGCCACCGAGGAAGACGCCCTCGGCCGCGCCGCGCCCGATCTTCCTGGCGCCCGTCGCGTCGCACACCGCGCCCGCGCCCGGCGGGGTGGCCAGCGCAGGCGGCAGCTCGGCCCAAGGCTGAGTCGCAGGCTGGACGGTGGAGGGAGCGGAGACGTCGGTCACGCCCGATCCATAGCGCCCTGCGCCGCGAAACGGAACGGGAACGTTCGCCCCTCTCGCCAGAGGCCGAAAAGCGGGCCAGGCTGCGCTCGACAGGAGGACCGCCCATGCAGACCCGCCGCATCGCCACCGACGGCCTGACGCAACAGGTGATTGAAGCGGGCGAAGGCCCGCTGGTCCTGCTGCTGCACGGCTTTCCCGAACTGGGGATCAGTTGGCGAGCGCAGGTTCAGGCCCTGGCCGAGGCGGGTTTCCACGCCGTCGCTCCCGACATGCGCGGCTATGGCGGGACCGACAAACCGGCCGATGGGGAGGAACACACCATCCTGCATCTGGTCGGGGACATGGTCGATCTGGTCCGGGCGCTGGGGGAGGAGCAGGCCGTGGTCGTCGGTCACGACTGGGGTTCGGCGGTGGCCTGGCATTGCGCCCTGATGCGGCCGGATCTGTTCCGGGCCGTGGCCGGCCTGTCGGTGCCGTTTCAGCCGCGCCGGCCCAAGGGACCGCCGACGGCGGCGATGGCGGCGATCACCAAGCGCGCCGGACTGGGCGACCTCTACATCAACCGCTTCCAGTCGCCCGAGGCCCACGTCCAACTGGACGCCGATCCGGCGACGGCCTTGCGTAAGATGTTCTGGGCCTATGACGGCGCCACCGCCGACGCGGACCAGTCGACCGGCTTCATGCCCGAGGGCGTCAGCCTGCTCGACAGCATCTCCGACCACGCGACCCTGCCGCCATGGATGAGCGCGGCGCATTTCGACGAGTACGTCGCAGCCTTCGCCGCCTCAGGCTTCAAGGGACCGCTGGACTGGTACCGCTGCCTGGACCGCAACTGGGGACTGACCAGCTTCCTACAAGGACAGAAGATTTCTCAGCCCGCCCTCTTCCTCGTCGGCGACCGCGACCCCGTCCGCCACTACGCCGGCCCGCACGAGGCGGCGCAGAAGGACTGGCTGACCGACCTGCGAGGCCAGGTGGTCCTGCCCGGCTCGGGACATTGGTTGCAGCAGGAACGGGCGGACGAGGTGAGCGCGGCGCTGGTGGAGTTTGTGCGGGGGCTTTGAGGTCGCGCGTGACTAGGATTTCAGACAGAGCTCATTCGGGGAAATGACGCCATGCAGCGCCGACATCTGACGGTTCTCGGCGGATTGGCCGCCCTCACCCTCGCCGGACTTGGCGCATGGGTGGTTCAGCGCGAGGCAGCCTGTGCGAGCCGCCTGGAGCAGGCCGCGCTTTACGGCGATGCTCAGGTGCGCCGGGACAAGGCCGGTCAATGCTACATCTGTCGCCCCGGCGGCCCGCTGTTCGACATCGCCCTCGACCAGTGCGACGCCAATGACCGCCTCTACTCCAAGGGCTGAGCGACCGGATTGATTGAGGTTGCACGCTCTGCGCGACGGCAGGCGAGGCGCCCGCTTAGACCGGATCGGTCGGTTTGGGCTCGACGGGTTCCGGCGCGCGGGTGGCCTGGGCGGGTTCGTCCGGCAGGGGGATGAACTCCAGCGCGTCCTCAGCAGGCAGGCTCATGCGGCCGGCCTTCCAGTCGGCCTTGGCTTGGTCCAGGCGGGTCTGGGACGAGGAGACGAAGTTCCACCAGATCAGGCGTTCGCCGACCGGCTCTCCGCCCAGGACCATGACGCTGGAGGGGGCGAGCGCGGTGACGGTCGGTTCGGCCTGGGCCGACAGGACGACCATCTGGCCCTCGTGGAAGGCCCGGCCGTCGACCTCGATCCGGCCCTTGGCCACGAACAGGGCGCGTTCGCTGTAGCCGCCCTTGGATTTCGGCGGCGGCGGGGCGGCGCGGACGCCCTCGGCCATCTCCCAGTGGACGTAGAAGAGCGGCGACTGGACCGGGGTGCCGGCCTTCTCGCCGAAGGCCTCGCCCGCCACCAGACGGGCGAACAGGCCGTTATTTTCATAGGTGGGCTGGGCGTCCTCGCCCAGGTGGGTGAAGGAGGGGGCGATCTCCTCCAGCTCGGTCGGCAGGGCGACCCAGGCCTGCATGCCGTGCATCGGCCCGCCCTGGGCCTTTTTCAGCGGATCGGTGCGTTCGGAATGGACGATGCCGGACCCGGCGGTCATCCAGTTCACCTCGCCGGGTCGGATGGGCTGGGTGTAGCCCAGGTTGTCCCGGTGCATGATCTCGCCCTCGAACAGATAGGTCAGGGTCGACAGGCCGATATGCGGATGCGGCCGCACATTGATGGCGTCGGCGCCCGGCGCGAACTCGGCCGGACCCATCTGATCCAGAAAGATGAAGGGGCCGACCATCCGGTGCGAATGGAAGGGCAGGACACGCCCGACCTCGAACCCGCCGAGGTCTTTTCTGCGCGCGTCGATCACCAGTTCGATCATGTCGGTCCTCTCAGTCCAGTCTCAAGCGGGCGATGATAGCCGGATCAGGCGTCGGGGTCCGCAAGGAACCATCGGCGGCGAAGTCACTCCACTGGGATCGGGCGACGAAGACAAGATCGCCGTCCAGGATCAGGCCCGTGGTCGGCTCGGCGATCTGGGGCAGGTTGGCGGCCAGGACCTGAACCTGGTCGATGCGCGTCCAGGCGGGGTTGAGGGTCAGCTTCAACACCCTCTGGGGCGACACCCCGTTCTGCAAGGCGTAGAGGCTGCGGCCGTCCGTGACCAGGCCGTCGATCCCGATCAGAACGGCGTCGTCGGGCGCCGCCATTCGCACAGGCTCGCCGCCCGCCCGCGCCACGCGCCACAGGCCCGAAGAATAGTCGGCGACGACCAGGGCCTGGCCGTCCGGCGTCAGCGCCAGACCCTGGGGCGAGCCCAGGCGTCCCGCGGCCACGAAGACTTCGAGCGCCTCGCCCGAGGGCGGCAGGCGATAGATCTCGCCCGACAGACCATCCGAGACATAGACGGCGCCGTCGGCGTCCAGCGCCAGGTCGCCCAGACCGTGTTGGCGTCCGCCGACCGCCAGCGGATAGGCGGCGCGGACCTGACCTGTCGCGGCATGGATCGCCAGAAGCGCAGCCGGGCCGACATCCTCGCGCCCGTGAGCGGCGGGGGGCGCGGGGCTGGCGGCGGCCCACAACAGGTCGCGTGACGGGTCCGGCGCCAGACCCAGCACGCCCTCGACCGGCCCCTCGGCCTTGAGCCAGGGCGTGACGGCGCCGTCGTCGGCCAGCCGGACGATGTCTCGCCCCGCCACCCGCGAGACCAGCCAGCCCCCGCCCGCCGCATCGCGGGTCAGGCTCTCGACAAGGCCCGCCCCCTTCAGAACGGCGCCGACGGAGAGCCGGTCCGCGCCGATCGGGGCGCGATTGGCCTCAAGCCGCGCGGCGGCCTCGGCGAAGCCAGGAGCGCCGGCGGCCAACGACAGGGCCTCATCCCGCGCCAGGTTCATGGACAGTCCGGCGCGGCCATAGCGGTGCAGCTGGGCCACAGCCTGTGCGGCGTCTCCGCGCGCGGCGGCCACCCGCGCCCGCAACAGGATCAGACCCGGATGATTGGGAATGCGCGCGTCGGCCTGGACAAGCAGCCGGGCGGCGGCGTCCAGGTCGTCGGCGTTGAGCGCCGTCACCGCTTCAGCCCGCAGCCGCCGAAAGGCCGCGACCTCGGATTCGGCGACAGCCGCCGCCGGGACCTGATCCGACAGGGGGACCGCCGCGATGGCGCCCCCCGCCCCGAGTGCGGCAAAGGCCGCCGCGAGGGCGCACGACTTGAGCATGAAACCCTCCGCCACAGACGCCCTCTCTCCGGCAGTACGGCGTCTCTTTAGCTGACGTGGGGGGTGATGATGCCCAGCGGCAGGGTGGTGACGTTCTTCACGCCGCGCGTGACGATGTGGCTGGCGCAGTCGGAGACGATGCCCAGGGTCAGCAGTTTGTCGCGCAGGAACTGGTCGAAGGCGTGCATGTCCGAGGTGATGATGCGCAGGACATAGTCCTCGCGGCCCGTGATGGTGGCGCACTGCACCACTTCAGGCCAGGTGGCGACGGCGGATTCGAAGATGTCGAGGTTCTCGCGTGAAGGCAGGCTCAGCTTGACGATGGCGTAGACTTCGAAGTCCAGACCCAGAAGACCGGCGTCCAGAAGCGTGACCCGCTTGCGTATCAGGCCAGAGTCCTCCAGTCTCTTGATCCGGCGCCAGCAGGGCGAGGCCGAGAGGCCGACGCGATCGGCGACCTCGGCGACCGACAATCCAGCGTCCTGTTGCAGGATGTCGAGGATGCGGGCGTCGATAGGATCAAGTTCGTCAGCCAAAGGCGTTTCTCCAAAAGGGGATTTCACGCAATAAAATACCCCAAATCACCATTTGGCAAGGGTATTTTTAGGAAGGCCAACAGAGACGCGCCATGCTATGCCCTCTTCATAGAGGAAACGCGGTCGGATTAACCGGACGGGACGCATGATGAAGAATACGCCCACGCTGTCGCTGCGCGTGCCGGAGCCTTCGGGCCGGCCCGGCGATGCGCCTGATTTCAGCCACTTGCAGTTCGATCCCGCCGGCGCCGTCAGCCGACCAGAGGTTTCGACCGCCCCCTATGACATGCGCGATCACGCCTTCCGGCTGGTCCGCGTCCTGGACGACGAAGGTCAGGCCGTCGGGCCGTGGGACCCGAAACTGGACCCCGAGACCATGCGTCGCGGCCTGAAGGCCATGATCCTGACGCGCGCCTTTGACGAGCGGATGCACCGCGCCCACCGCCAGGGCAAGACCAGCTTCTATATGAAGTGCACCGGCGAAGAGGCCATCGCGGTCGCCCAGGGCATGATCCTGAGCCGCGAGGACATGGGCTTCCCCACCTATCGCCAGCAGGGGCTTCTGATCGCGCGCGGCTATCCGCTGGCCACCATGATGAACCAGATCTACTCCAACGCCGAAGACCCGATCAAAGGCCGCCAGCTGCCGATCATGTACTCGGCCAAGGACTATGGCTTCTTCACCATCTCGGGCAACCTCGGCACCCAGGTCCCGCAGGCTGTGGGCTGGGCCATGGCCAGCGCCTACAAGGGCGACGACAAGATCGCCATCAGCTGGATTGGCGACGGCGCCACGGCGGAAGGCGACTTCCACAACGCCCTGACGTTTGCCTCTGTTTACCGCGCCCCGGTCATTCTGAACGTGGTCAACAACCAGTGGGCCATCTCGTCCTTCATGGGCATCGCCGGGGGTCTGGACACGACCTTCGCCGCCAAGGCCATCGGCTACGGCCTGCCGGCCCTGCGCGTCGACGGCAACGACTTCCTGGCCGTCTGGGCTGCGACCCAGTGGGCCGAGGAACGCGCGCGCACCAACCAGGGCGCGACGGTGATCGAGCTGTTCACCTATCGCGGCGCCCCTCACTCGACCTCTGACGACCCCAGCCGCTATCGCCCCGGCGATGAGGCCGAGAAGTGGCCGCTGGGCGACCCCATCGAGCGCCTGAAGCAGCACCTGATCGTGCTGGGCGAATGGTCGGACGAGCAGCAGGTCGAAGCTGAGAAGGACGCCGTCGAGCAGGTCCGCGCCGCCGGCAAGGAATCCGAGGCCATCGGCACCCTGGGCCAGTCGCGCCCGAGCGTGAAGACCATGTTCGAGGAGGTCTATGCGACCGAGGACTGGCGCCTGATCGAACAGCGCCGCGAGGTCGGAGTCTGACCATGACCCAGCAAACCTTTACCGACGCCGACCGCAACGACGGCCTCGAGCCCGACATGGTCGATCAGAACAATGCGCCGAAGTCGGAAGCGCCCGCCAAGGGCGTCGTGCCGATGAACATGATCCAGGCCCTGAACTCGGCCATCGACGTCAAGATGACCGAGGACCCGAACGTCCTGTCGTTCGGCGAGGACGCGGGCTATTTCGGCGGCGTCTTCCGCGTCACCGACCAGTTGCAGCAGAAGCACGGCCTGACCCGCAGCTTCGACGCCCCGATTTCGGAGTGCGGCATCGTCGCCGCCGCCATCGGCATGGGCGCCTATGGCCTGCGCCCGGTCGTCGAGATCCAGTTCGCCGACTACATCTATCCGGCCTATGATCAGATCGTCTCCGAAGCGGCCAAGATGCGCTACCGCTCGGGCGGTCAGTTCACCTCGCCGATCACGATCCGCAGCCCCTACGGCGGCGGCATCTTCGGCGGCCAGACGCACAGCCAGTCGCCGGAAGCCCTGTTCACCCACATCGCCGGGCTGAAGGTCGTCATTCCGAGCAATCCCTATGACGCCAAGGGCCTGCTGATCGCCGCCATCGAGGACGACGATCCGGTCGTCTTCTTCGAGCCCAAGCGCCTCTACAACGGCCCCTTCGACGGCTGGCACGAGAAGCCGGTTTCGCCGTGGAAGGCCCAGGAGCTGGCCCAGGTCCCGACCGAGAAATACGCCCTGCCGATCGGCAAGGCTCGCGTCATGCGCGAAGGTTCGGATGTGACCATCCTGGCCTATGGCACCATGGTCTGGGTCGCCTTGGCCGGCGCCGAACACGCCGGCGTGGACGCCGAGGTCATCGACCTGCGCACCCTGGTGCCGCTGGACATCGAGACCATCGAAGCCTCGGTCAAGAAGACCGGCCGCTGCGTCATCGTGCACGAGGCGCCGAAAACCTCGGGCTTCG
>Ga0265296_1005097_pt1 | contig 11025 bp, 10 predicted proteins | sample MunlanPumphouse1_FD_189073 | JGI IMG/M metagenome (GOLD analysis project Ga0265296, IMG submission 189073) | Groundwater microbial communities from a municipal landfill in Southern Ontario, Canada - Pumphouse #1 | ecosystem: Environmental > Aquatic > Deep subsurface > Groundwater | place...
CACCCGTGAACCTGACCGGCCGCTACAGCGCTGGATGATAGCGCGCGGCCGGTCAGCTTCACTACCGCTGAGCTACACCACCACGCGGGACACGACCCCAACTCCACATTGAGGTGAGGATATCTCGCTTCGAACTCCAGACGTTCGAGATGCGAGTTGATCTCGGTCCAAGTGATCCACTCGCCATCATCATAGATCGCGTTGTCATTGTTCCACATTCTCGCCTCAGCACTAATAATGCGCTGAAGCTACCGCCCGCGTGTGAAGAATCCGTTGTGCGGATTAGCGGCGGCGACGTCGGCTTACGACCCAATTCCCGACGTTCGGCCTGACCGGCGTTAGCCCATAACCTGCCGTTTATTCACCTTGCTGCTCGTGGAAACCGGAACAGCTGACATTGAGAACTTTCCTGTCGGTCAGCCCCGCGCCTCTCGGACCTTCCGTCTCGAAAACGGTCCACAAGTTAGATGGCCTTAAGCTTGAGGTAAGTAGGAGGATTGCGCAATCATATTGCGCCCAATGTAATTGCGCCCATATGCGCTAGAGCACCTGCCATCTCCGGTCGGCGCAAGATATGACTGGGCACGTTATGAACCACCTCTACACCGCCAAGGCCACAGCGATCGGCGGACGCAACGGCACCATCCGCAGCGACGATGGACTGCTCGACCTGCAACTCGCGATGCCGAAGGAACTGGGCGGCAAGGGGGGCGCCACCAACCCGGAGCAGCTTTTCGCGGCCGGATATGCAGCTTGTTTCGAAAATGCCGTCATCCATGTGACGCGTACGCAGGCCGACAAGGTGCGCGACGACGATATCGAGGTGGTGGGCGAGGTCAGCCTGCTACCCAATGGCCAGGGTGGCTTCATGCTTGCGGTGACGCTCGACGTCGCGATCACCGGCCTCGATCAGGCAAAGGCCGAGGAGATCGTTCAGGCCGCACACGCCGTCTGTCCCTATTCCAACGCCGTAAAGGGCAACGTCGACGTCCAGCTCAACGTGACCACGCGATGAGTGCCCCGGTGGCAGCGCGAGAGCGGGAGGACGATCCGCTCCTGCTGGACCGGCAGGTCTGCTTCCCACTCTACGCCGCCACCAACCTGCTCAACCGCCTCTACGGACCGGTGCTTGGCGCGCTCGGCCTCACCTACCCGCAATACCTCGTCATGCTGGTGCTGTGGGAGCAACAGCCGCAGACGGTGGGCGCGTTGGGTGCGCGGCTTTATCTGGACAGCGGCACGCTGACGCCGCTGCTCAAGCGCATGGAAGCGGCCGGGCTTGTCGCCCGTGCCCGCGATCCCGGCGACGAGCGGCGCGTCCTGATCACCCTCACTGATAAGGGCAAGGCGCTCCGCGACAAGGCCGTGCATGTGCCCGAGACGATGGCGAACGGCTACACGCCCGATAATCTCGATGACCTGCGTGAGCGGGTGCGCGATCTCGTATCCGTCCTGGCGCAGCACAGCACGCGCGCTGGAGGATCGAAGGCCGGCTGACCTACCGCGTGATGAATCGAGACAACCATGAGCTGCGACCGATGGGTCGCCTTGGAGTTGATATATGAAGATGCAGGATTTGTCGGGGAAAGTCGCGGTGGTCACCGGGGCGTCGAGCGGCATCGGCGAGGCGGCGGCACGGCTGCTCGTCGCCGAGGGCGTACGAGTGGTGCTGGTGGCGCGCCGACGCGAGCGGATCGAGGCGCTTGCCGCCGAGCTTGGCCCCGACGCCGTGGCGGTCGCCGCCGATGTCGCCGATCCGGCGCAGGTCGCGACGGTCTTCGACTTGGTGCGGGAGCGGTTCGGTGGGCTGGACCTGCTGTTCAACAATGCCGGCCTGGGCGTGAACGCACCCTTCGAGCAGAGCGATCCGGCGGACTGGACCCGCATGATCGACGTCAATCTGTACGGCGTGCTGCATTGTACCCAGGCCGCCATCCCGCTGCTGCGTGGTCGTGCCGGTGCGATGATCTGCTCGGTGTCGAGCGTCGGTGGGCGCTACGGCGTCCCGAACTGGTCCGTGTACAGCGCCACCAAGTTCGCGGTGGTCGGCTTCCACGACGCGCTGCGCAAGGAACTGGGCGAGGAGGGTATCCGCGTGTCGGTGATCGAGCCGGGTGCGGTGCGCACCGAGTTCGGCGCGAATGTCGCCGATGCGATGGCGCAGCGCTGGGCGCAACTCGATGCGATGGCGGGCGAGGACGTGGCGCAGGCGTTGGTCTATGCTTTCGCGCAGCCGCCGCGCGTGCTGGTGGAGGAGATCCTGCTTCGCCCCGTCAAGCAGGTCGCACCATGAGCGGGACGGACAGGAAGATCGGCGTCGGCATCGTCGGCCTCACGCCGGGGCGAAGCTGGGCGGCGACCGCCCATGTTCCGGCACTCCGCGCGCTACCCGACTATGCGCTGGTCGGCGTCGCCAACAGCAGCATGGGTTCTTCGCAGCGCGCCGCCGAGGCGTGTGGTATCCCGCAGGCCTTTCCGGATGCCGCGTCTCTGGCACGCGATCCGGCGGTCGATCTTGTTGCAGTCACCGTCAAGGTGCCGCACCACCGGGCGTTGGTGGATGCGGCGCTCGATGCCGGCAAGATGGTCTATTGCGAATGGCCGCTCGGCCGCACGCTGGCGGACGCCGAGGCCATGGCCGCGCGCGCGCAGGCGCTGGGCATCCGTACCGCCGTCGGGTTGCAGGCGCGCTCCTCGCCGCTCGTCCGCTATGTCCGTGATCTGGTCCGTGACGGCTATGTCGGCGAGGTGCTGTCGACCACGCTGGTCGGCTCCGCCATGATCGGGGCGGCAAGCACGTCGGAGCGGCAGGCCTACCTCTATGATCGCGAGAACGGTGCCACCGCGTTCACCATTCCGTTCGGCCACACGCTCGATGCGCTGTGCTGGGTGCTGGGCGACTTTCGCGAAGTCGAGGCCAGACTGGGGACGCGGCGCAAGACGGTCACCATTCAGGAGACGGGCGAGCAGCGGCCGATGGAGGCCGCCGACCAGATCGTCGTCGGCGGCGTGCTGGAAAGCGGCGCCGTGGTGAGCGCACATTATCGCGGCGGCCTGTGTCGCGGTACCAACCTGCTGTGGGAAATCAACGGCACGGACGGCGACCTGCGGATCACCGCCGACAACGGCCACATGCAGATGGTCGAGCTGTCGCTGTGGGGCGGACGCGGCGACGATGCCGGACTGTCGCGCATCGACGTGCCGCCGGCCTACCGCACCATGCCGGACGAGGTCTCCGGCTTTCCGGTCAATGTCGGCGAGGCCTATGCCCGCTTCGCGCAAGGCCCCGATGCCACAGACCCGCTGCCCGACTTCGCCGAAGCCGTGAAGCACCACTGCCTGCTCGACACGATCGCGCGCGCGGCCGCGACCGGAAACCGGATCCAGCTTTGATCTGGTCTGGCATCCAGGACAGCCCGTAGTCTGATTGGCAAGGAAGATGGAGACGCTGCCGCTCTCTGGATAGGCGATGGTCCGGCATCATGCATCGCGCGGTTCGAGGCCCCGCATCACGATATCGATCGCTATGTCCAGGCTGGCGGCCTGCTCCTCTGCCGGTTCCGTTGCGGTCGTCATCAGCATGCGCGTGACGAGGCGAAGATGGTTCACCGTGACATCCGGCCGGAGTGTGCCCGCCGCACAGGAACGAACGACGATCGTTTCGAGCAGCACTGAGGCGCGCTCAGTCAGAAGTTTCAATTCCTGCTTGCGCGAGGCATCTGCCTGCAAGCTCAGGATAGCGGGTGAATGCAGCGTCACCACAAGCCCTTGGTGTCGGACGAAGGTCTTGAGCAACGTCGCATCGTCCTGATGCTCCTCAACGAACCGCTCGACGCTCATGACCTTATGGGCCAGCACCGCCGCCATCAGTGCCGCCCGATCCGGGAAGTTTCGGTACAGCGTCCCGCGGCCCAGCCCCGCCGCCTCGATCACGGCCTCCAGCGGAATGTCGTAGCCGTCACGCTCGAACAGCGCCGCCGCGACCCCGATAAGCTTTTCACGCCGTGCCGCAGCATCCTTTCGCAACCTTGAACTCCGTTCCGTGTTCAGCCATAACTGGACAAATATTGTCCGTTTGTCCACCTCATCTCACGGCTCGCTTACGTCCATGCAATCCTTCGTCTCCGAGCGCTCGTCCTGAGCGCGGTCCAGGCCCAGCCGCTCGATCCGCTTCCCGACTGGGAAGAGGACGAGAAGCCGTCGATGCCCGGATCGCCATCGACCCCCCGGCACAGCGCCGGACGGCGGGCGGCGTATCTGCTGGTCGGCGTGCTGGCGAGCGCCACGGCCGGGTTCGGCAATGCGCTGGTGTCGGCCAACCTGCCGCAGATCCAGGGCGCGCTCGGCCTGACCCCGGTGCAGGGTACCTGGCTGCCCGCCGCCTATGTGATGGTCAACGTCTCGTCGAACCTGATCCTGTTCAAATGCAGACAGCAGTTCGGTATCCGGCGGTTCGCGGAAGCCGGCCTGCTGGCCTATCTGGCGATCACGGCGCTGTACCTGCTGATCCAGAGCTATGAGGCGGCAGTCCTGGTGCGCGCGGTTGCCGGCTTCGCCGCCGCGCCGATGAGCGCGCTTGCCCTGTTCTATATATTGCAGGCGTTCCCCAAGGCGAAACTGGGACAGGGGCTGTGCGTGGCGTTGGGGGTCTCGCAGGTCTGGACGCCGATGGCGTGGCTGCTCTCGCCACCCCTGCTGGATCTCGGCGACTGGCAGACGCTATACCTGTTCGAGTTCGGGCTGGCGCTGTGCACGCTTGCAGCCTGCATCGTGCTGAAGCTGCCGCCGGGCATCCGCATCAAGGCGTTCGAGGCGATGGACTTCGTCACCTTCGCGTTGCTGGCCCCCGCCTTCGCGCTGGTCGGCGCAGTGCTGGCGCAGGGGCGGACGCAGTGGTGGACCGAACAGCCATGGATCGCCGCCGCGCTGATCGTGGCGCTGGGCCTGTTCATTGTTGCCTTCACGATCGAGCATTACCGCGCCAACCCGCTCATCAAGACCCGCTGGCTGGGCACCGCCGAAACCGCCCGCTTCGCGCTCGGCGCGTTCGGGATGCGGATGCTGCTGTCCGAGCAGACCTATGCCGCGACCGGGCTGCTGCGCACGCTGGGCATGGGGCCGGATCAGCTCCAGCTTTTCTACGGTGTGATGCTGGCCGGCATCATCGTCGGCGTCGCTATCTCCGCGCTCACCTTCGGACCGAAGGCGATCCCGGTCCAGCTGGTCGGGTCGATCGTCCTGATCGTGATCGGTTCGCTGATCGACAATGACGCAACCAGCGACACACGACCGCACGACATGATGGTCAGCCAGTTCCTGCTGGCGGTCGCGTCGGGCCTGTTCATGGGGCCGTTGCTGCTGATCGGGGTGATGAAGGCGCTGTCGAAGGGGGCGGACCATATCGTCACTTTCGCGGTGCTGTTTGCCGTCACCCAGTCGCTCGGCGGGCTGGCCGGCCCGGCGGTCTACGGCACGTTCCAGCAGGTGCGCGAGCATGAATATTCGGCTCAGATAAACGCCAATCTCGATCCCGGCGATCCGGTGGTGGCACAGCGCCTGGCGCAGCATGGCCAGATCTATGCCGCGCAGATCACCGATCCGGTGCGGCGTCAGGCCCAGGGCGTCGGTCTGCTAGCGCAAACCGCGACACGCGAGGCCAATGTGCGTGCGTTCAACGACGTCTTCACGCTCAACGCGATCCTCGCCGGCCTCTTCCTGCTCTGGTCGGTGTTCCTCGTCGCAAGGGCGGCTCGCGCTTCGAAAGACAGTCCACAACCAGCCGGCGCGTCCGCCGGCGCAACCGCGGTATGACCCGATGACCGACACCCGATCCGCTCCTGACAGGGAGACTACCGACGCCGCGCCGCCGGCGCTATCGACGCCGGCGGAGGAGACGTCGCCGCGGGCCGAGCCGGCGGGAGAGGCCCCGCCGCCCAAGACGATCAAGCCGACCGCGAAAGTCGTCATCGCGATGGTCGTCGTCTTCCTCATCGGCGTGCTGGTCGTGCTCTACGCCTGGAAGCTGTGGCCGTTCGCCAGCGACGACCGCACGACCGAGAACGCCTATGTCCGCGGCCAAATCACGGCGATGGCGCCGCAGGTGAACGGCTATGTCGTGGAAGTCGCCGTGCGCGACTTCGCGCCGGTGAAACGCGGCCAGCTGCTGATGCGGATCGACGACCGCATCTATCGCCAGCAGCTCGATCAGGCGCTGGCGCAGCTGAAGGTGGCGCGCGCCGATCTTGCCAATTGGGAACAGACCGTGGGGCAGAACGAAGCGACGCTGCGCACTCGCGTCGCGGACCGGCAGCAGGCGCAGTCGGAACTGGTTCGCGCGGAGGCCGACCTGCTGCGGGTCAGCGAACTCGCCAGCCGCGGGTCTGTCTCGTTCCGGGAGCGCGATCAGGTGCGCGCCACCAAGCTTGCCGCCGAGGCCGGGGTCACGCGTGCGGAAGCCGGGATCGACAGCCAGCGGCAGACGATCCTGTCGACGCGGGTGTCTCGTGCATCGCTGGAGGGCAAAGTCGAACAGGCGCAGGCGCAGGTCGACCTTGCCCGTATCAATCTTGCCAATACGCTGATCCGTGCGCCGCGCGATGGGCAGATCGGCGAGGCTTCGGTTCGCGTCGGTCAGTACGTCGCGGCGGGGTCTCAGCTGATGTTCCTGGTGCCCGAGCAGCTTTGGGTGGTCGGCAACTTCAAGGAGACGCAAACCGCGCGGATGCGGATCGGCCAGCCGGCAAGCTTCAGGGTCGATGCGCTCGACGATGCGCGCCTGACCGGTCGGATCGAGCAGATCGCGCCGGCGACCGGCTCCGAGTTCAGCGTGCTGCGGCCGGACAATGCCAGCGGCAATTTCACCAAGATCGTCCAGCGCATCCCGGTGCGCATCCGAATCGACGCGGATCAGCCGCTGGCGAAACGGTTGCGGCCCGGCATGTCGGTCGTCGCGCGCGTCGATACCGCCGATGCCGTCTCCCCGCGCGAGCAGGAACGGTGATGCGCGCGCTCTTGCTGGCGGGTAGCGCGGCGCTGATGCTGGCGGCCTGTGTTCCTCATGCGCGGCCCGTCTCCCCCCTCGCCGCCGTCGCGCCACCCGCGGAATGGCGCGATCCCGTAGCCGCCGGGACTGTCCCTGTGGACGCAGCCTGGTGGCAGCGACTGAACGATCCGGCGCTTCCGCCGCTCGTGGAGCGGGCGCTCGCCTATAACACCGACGTGCTGACCGCTGCGGCGCGCGTCGAGGAAGCGGAAGCGGCGACACGGCTGGCGCGCTCCCAGCGACTGCCGACGCTCGACGCGCAGGGCCCAGTGGGCGCGCAACGCGCCTTGAGCCAGACGGCGGGCGTGGGCGCCAATTCCGCGTTCGCGCAGCCGCAGGTCAGCGCGGCATGGAACCTCGACATCTCCGGGCGGGTCCGCGCGCTCGAAGGGGCGGCACGCGCGCAATATGTCGCCAGCCAGGCGGATCGTGATGCGATCCGGCTGTCGGTGATCTCCGCCACGGTGCGCGGCTATATCACGCTGCTGTCGCTTGGTGCGCAGGTGCAGGTCAGCCGGGAGACGCTGACCAGCCGGCAGGAAGCGTTGCGCATCGCCACCGATCGGGCGACCCTGGGATACAGCTCGCAGTTCGAGCTGACCCAGGCGCAGTCCGAATATGAGGCGGTGGCGCAGACCATCCCGCAGCTGGAACAGGCGTACCGGGTGCAGGAGAATGCGCTGCGCCGCCTCATCGGGGCCATGCCCGGGCCGATCGTCCGGGGGGGGCTGCAGAACCTCACGCTGCCCGCGACGCCCGCCGGCCTGTCCTCCACGCTGCTGCGCCGCCGTCCCGATCTAGTCAGCGCCGAATATGCACTTGTCGCCGCCGACCGGCAGATCGCCTCGCGCCGCGCCGAGTTCCTGCCCGATATACAGCTGACCGGATCGGCAGGCGCGCTGTTCGTCGACGCGCTCGACTGGAATCCCGTGACGCTATGGAGTGTCGGCGCCAGCGTGCTCGCCCCCATCTTCGCGGGCGGGGCACTGACCGCGAACCTCGACACGGCGACCGCGCAGCGCGACCAGGCGGCGTTCGCCTACCGCGGCACGGTGCTGACCGCCTTCGGCGAGGTGGAGAACGCCCTGTCCGGTGAACGCCGCCTACGCGAGCAGATCCAACGGGTGCGAAACCGCCGCAATATTCTCCAGCGCTCGCTCGTGCTGGCGCGAGATCGTTACCGTGGTGGCTACGCTGCCTATATTGAGGAGCTCGATGCGCAGCGGAACCTGTTCCAGGCCGATCTCGACGCGATCAGCGTGCGCGAGGCTCAGCTGAACAATCTTGTCCAGCTATGGGCCGCGCTTGGCGGCGGGTGGGACGAGCGCGACCTCTCGTCGACGTCAGGTCCGCCGTCCGCTCGCGCCGCCCAGGCGAATGGGTCGTCGAAATGAGGAAGCACCAATTCCAGTGGATTACAGACACGAGGAGAGACGCATGTTAGTCGAGAGGGTAGTACTCGTGACAGGCGGCGGAATCGTAATAGGCGAGGCCGTGTCAAAGCGGCTTGCCGTGGATGGCGTGAAATGACGACGACGCATCAAGTCGCGGGCCGGCACGAGCTGGTGATAATTGGTGGTGGGGTTGCCGGCCTCGACATCGCGACGCATCTCGCCCGCACGAAAGTGGGTGGCCAACCGATCGAGGTTACCCTGGTCGACAAGGAAGCTGCCTACGTCTGGAAGCCGATGCTTCACACAATCGCGGCAGGGACTTCGGACGCACGAACCCAGGAGACTGTCTTCTCGGCACACGCGCGTAGTCACGGCTTTGCTTATCAGCCTGGAGAGGCGATATCGATCGATCGGCACCGGCGAGAGGTCCAGGTTGCTCCACTGCGCCTTGGCGACGTCGAGATCGTGCCGGCACGAACGGTGTCGTACGATACGCTCGTGCTGGCAGTGGGTAGCCGAGCAAACGACTTCGGCACTCCCGGTGTGGCCGATTACTGCGCCAAGATCGACTCTCGCTCCGAGGCCATTGCCTTCAATGATCGACTGCGCGTCCGCCTCCTGCAAGCCGTCTGGTCCAGGGAGCCGCTGACGATCGGCATCGTGGGAGGTGGTGCTACGGGCGTGGAGCTTGCGGCAGAACTGGTGCAGATCGCTGCTGTGGCCGAGCAATATGGCGCAAATGGCGCGTCGACCTATCTCAAAGTGGTACTGATCGAGTCCGGACCACGCCTACTCGCGCCTTTTCCCGAGCGCGTGGCGGACGCTGCGCATCGTAAGCTTGAACAGCTTGGCGTTTCCGTTCGGACGAGCGCACGGGTGGCGTCGGCGGATGGAGATGGCTTCCAACTCGGCGGTGGCGAACGGATCGCTGCGGACCTGATGGTGTGGGCCGCCGGGGTAAAGGCTCCCGCTCTTCTGGATACGCTCGGTGATCTGGAGCGCACCCGATCTGGGCAGTTAGTCGTAGGTCCGACGCTGGCGAGCCCCGTGGATCCGCACATTTTTGCAGTTGGGGATTGCGCGAGTCTGCGGCTTCCCGGACGTGATATCCCGGTGCCGACGACGGCGCAGGCTGCGCACCAGCAGGCGCTATATTTGTGCCGGCATCTGCCGGCCCTGATTGTAGGGAAGCAGGCGCCGGCCGCTACTTACCGAGATTTCGGCTCGCTGGTCTCACTGGGCGGCTTCGATGCTTATGGCTCCTTGGGACGGTTCGGCTTCTTCGATGGCGGATTCATCCGTGGCCGTATCGCGCAGCTCGGCCACGCCATGCTCTACCGCAGCTATCAAGCGCGTCTTCATGGCGTTCTACGGGGCAGCGTCTTGTGGCTGGCCGACACACTCGCGCGGCGCGTACGACCTAAAGCCCGATTATCCTGATACCGTTCCGCATGGCGCACGCACTGCATCTCTTGCAACCGGTCAGTTCGGACAGCAGCACTTCACCAGCTTTCTAAAGCGTTTCCAGATGTCATAGACCGGCTCAGATTCTCCGCACTCGAGATCGGCAATTTGTCGCGGCTGCGACCGCTATCGGGCCGGCAGCTGTCGGAGGGTGTAGGAACGGCCCATCCCTCGTGAGATGGGCCGCTCCAAGGTCAGATTTCGGTCCGTTCTGCGAGGACTAGGGCATCCTCGATGTCGACGCCGAGGTACCTGACAGTGTTCTCGATCTTCGTGTGACCCAGCAGGATCTGGATCGCCCGAAGGTTCCCGGTAGCCTTGTAGATCATCGATGCTTTCGTACGGCGAAGCGAGTGCGTCCCGTATTCGGCGCGACGAAGTCCGACCGCATCGACCCACTCGTCTACGAGCCGGGCGTACTGTCTTGTGCTAAGATGACCCGCATAATCGACGCGGCTCGGAAAAGCGTAGTCGTGGACGGTACCACCGCGACGTTCGAGCCATGCGAGGAGACTTGCTCTGACATCGGCCGTAAGCTCGAACTGAACAGGGCGTCCGGTCTTCTGCTGCATGACGATCGCTCGAGTTCTGATATCAGGCCCGGAGACGAGGTCGCCGATCTTGATCTTCACGAGATCGCAGCCTCGCAACTTGCTGTCGATCGCCAGGTCGAACAGCGCCCTGTCACGAAGGCGCCCCTCTCGATCCAGGAAGAAGCGAACGGCCCAGATTTGCTTCTGCGTCAGCGGTCGCTTTGTGCCGACCGTCTTGCCCGCATTCCACACAGGGCGGCGATGCGTGGCAGGATCATATTGTGCATGTCCCATTGTTCGTCTCCACGGCCGTGATTGGCCGTGGCATGAACGTGGTCACGAGGGTGGGATCGCGCGCCGTTGTCGGCTCCCGACCCAAAGGCAGACGTAGCCGAGGCAAGTTGTCGGTCTTGGAAGCTGACATTCTGAACCGGGTTTCTGACACACGCAAACCCCCGGAAAACCGTGGTCGCGTCTGCAGCGTCAAAACCGACCGAGACTGTTGAAAAAGGATCGCGTGGGATCAGCGTGGTGGATGACAGGTGACGCCGGGCACCGGAGGATGCGCCGCGTATCAGGCCGGCGCGGCCTG
>Ga0265296_1005098_pt1 | contig 11024 bp, 7 predicted proteins | sample MunlanPumphouse1_FD_189073 | JGI IMG/M metagenome (GOLD analysis project Ga0265296, IMG submission 189073) | Groundwater microbial communities from a municipal landfill in Southern Ontario, Canada - Pumphouse #1 | ecosystem: Environmental > Aquatic > Deep subsurface > Groundwater | place: Canada...
GATGTGCACCAACCGGAAGAGCCAGGCGCCCAGGCCGGTGACGCCCACCGCAAAGATCACGTAGACGAACAGCCAGTCATAGTAGCCGCCCAGACCGGCTTTTTCCGCGTTGGCCTGGCGCTCCTTGATGATGTTGAAGATCCCGTAGATCAGGGCCGCGGTTCCAGCCATGGCCATGAGCTTGATGGGTGAGAACAGGAAGTAGGGAGGTTCGTGATGCAGCACCCATTCGTTGAGGAACCCCCACGTGGTGACGATCAGCAAGAAGATGAACCCGAACAGCACCAACAGGTGGTAGGTGGAACGGGGATAGGTGGTTTCGCACTGGCGGAACCGGTTGTGCATGATGATATCTTTGACCGTGGCGATGAGATTGCCCACCAGGTTGCCTTCCGCCTTGACCTTCCAAGGGTTGGCCTCATTGATATCCTTCCAGTAGGCCATCACCCCTTTGGCCAAAACGGCCGCGGCAAAGAAGAACGCGGGCACGAAGATGAAATCCACCAGCAGGGTGGGGAAGAGCTTGGAGTAGACGATGGTCCCCGCCGGGATGGCCAGGTGGCCGGTGACCTTCAAGGCCATCAGCAGCAACAACACCGGCAAGGCAATGAGCGCCAGGAGGAACCTGGAGTCCCCCACCATCTTGGCCAGCATGGGGGGCTGGGCATATTTCTCGATGCACATCTTCCTCAGGGCGTTCATCACTTCCCCGGGTTTAGCCCCCCGAGGACAATAGACCGTGCAATCGCTGCACTGATGGCACAGCCAGATGTCCGGGTCTTTAAGTACGTCTTTCAAGCCCCACTGGGCTTGGAGCATCTCTTTCCGGGGAAAGGGTTTGCTATCCGGAGTAGGATTGCAGACCACCGAACAGGTGTCGCACTGATAGCATTTCTTTAAGGTGTCCCCCCCGGAGGCGATGACGTCATTAACGAATTGCAGGTCCGGTTTGATAATGGTAGTTTCGCCGGCCATGGAACGTACCTCCTATAATTCCTTAAAGGGGTTGGGGCCGATCTCTTTGATCCGCTCTACGAAATCGCCCACGATTTGCGGCATTTTGTCGAACTCGGAGATGGCCACCTGGATCTGCTGCACCCGGTCGGCTTCCAGGCCCAGCTTGTCGAGAGTCTCCGACAGCTTGCTCAGCCGATAGGAGCAGAGTTCACTGCCCTTGGCGAAGTGGCATTGATAGTCGTCGCCGTACTTGCAACCCATGAGCAACAGGCCGTCAACCCCCCGGGACAGGGCGTCGGAGACCCAGACCATATTGAAGGACCCCATGCAGCGCAAGGGGATAAAACGCACTCGGGGATCGAGGCGCAGTTTATGCAAACCCGCGGCGTCTAGGGCCGGGAGGGCGTCGTTTTCACAGACCAGACCGATTACGCGGTAAGGCGCATTCGCGTCGTCTTCATCATCAATCTCCGGGATATCCAGGCTCTTGAGCATGGAACCCACGATGTCCACGCTATAGTCCTTGAAGGAGACGATCCGTTCCGGGCAGGCCCCCATGCAGGTGGCGCAACGGCGGCAACGGTTGATCTTGAAGAAGGGCGTGCCCTTCGCATCTTCTTCAATGGCGCCGAAGGGACACTCCTCGGTGCAGCGCTTACAAGAGGTGCACCGCTGCATGAAAGGATCGGGGAAGGTCTCGTCCCAGGCCCGGGGGTGTACGGCCATACCTGCGGCCACGTGCTCCACCGCCTGGATGGCTTTGCAGGCCGCGCCCGCGCCGTCTTCCATGGCCATGGGAATGGTCATGGCCTGACGCACCGCACCCGCGGCGTAAATCCCGGTCCGCCGGGTTTCATAAGGAAAGCAGATAAAGTTGGAGTCGGCAAAGCCATTGTAAATCTCGGCCTCCGGCAGGGCCGGTCCCTGACGGTACTCCAAATTTACCACCGCCTCATCTTTGGTCGCGGGGACCAAACCGGTGGCCAGAACCACCAGATCCGCCTCAAACGCCACGTTGGCCCCCAAGAGGGTGTCCGTCGCGTTAACCAGGAGCTTCCCGTCCGCGCCCACGGTCACGCCGGTGACTTCCGCCTTGGTGAGCATCACCCCGGGATCGGACTGGGCTTCTTTGTAAAACAGCTCGGACTGGCCCGGTGTCCGGATATCCTTATAGAGGATGTAAGCCAGGGCCTCCGGATTCTGCTGCCGCACGTAAAGCGCCTGCTTGAGGGAGGTCAGACAACAAAAATCGGAACAATACGGCAGGTGGTCGGGGTCCCGGGAGCCGGCGCACTGGATGAAGGCCACCCGCTGCGGGGCTTTCCCATCCGAGGGCCGCACTATCTTACCCTTCTTGGCCAGCGCTTCCATCTCCAGATTGGTGATTACGTCCTTGGAGAGGCCGTAGCCCAGATGGGAGAGCTTGGTGGCGTCATAGGGCGTCGCGCCCGCGGCCACGACGATGGAACCTACCCGAATGATTTCGACATTGCCGTCGGTCTTGATATGGGCATCAAACTGGCCTGGCTGGCCGTCGATCCTCTCGATTTCCGCACCGGTAAACACCCGGATGCCGGGTTGTCCCTGAACCTCAGTGATCTTCTTCAAGACCACCGGCTCTTGTAAGGTGGTGAAGGGGTAGCTGGAGGGGGTCTGCCGGTACAGCTTGGCGCCGTAGCCGCCCAGTTCCGCCTCTCTCTCCACCAGGACCACCGGGTAACCGTCCTTGGCCGCTTCCAAAGCCGCGCTTAAGCCCGTGGCCCCGCCGCCGATGACCAGGATGGTCTTGTCGCACTCGGACTGGTAAGGCTCCGGCAGCTCGGATTTCTTCACCCGGGCGCAATACATGCGGAGATAGTCCTCGGCCAGATACTGGGTTTCCTCGGCCTTGGGCTCCTGGGTCCAGGCCACCAGCTCCCGGATATTGCAACGCTCCACCAGGCAGTTGGGGAAGTCGAACTCCTCGAACTTCACCCGCGCGGAGCAGGCGGCGATGACTAGGGCATTGATCCCTTCGCCTTCGGGCTTCAGGTCCTCCAGGACCATGGCCCGGGCCTCAGGGCTGCACATGATATCATGTTCTTTGATATGTTGAATCTTACCCGATTTTTTGATCACCTTGGTAAGACTCTCAAAATCTATGGCATCACCGATGCCACAGCCCTTGCACAGATAGACACCGTATTTCTTTTCCATCATGACCTCCCGCCCACGCTGATGAGACTCTTAAGAGCGGCCCCGGTGGCGTCTTCGTTGGACTTCATAACGTCCAGGGGGCCCTTCAAAGTACCCACGGCGCAGATTCCCGGAGGCAAGAGCTCCTGGATAATGAAGCCGTCCGGGGTGTAGGACAGCGGCAGGGGGAAGGGAGAGGCCTTGGTGGAGGGCACCATGCCGGCGGCCAGGACCACCATATCGAAGGTCATGCGGACCTTATCGCCGGTGGCGGTGTCTTCCGCGACAATCATCACGTTGCCGGTTCCCGGCTCCTGCTCGACCTTGGCCACCTTGCCCCGGATGAGATGCACGCCTTCGTCATCCCGCACCTTCCAGAAAAACTGTTCATAGCGGCCAGGTGTGCGAATGTCGATATAAAAGATATGGGCCTCGCTCTCCGGGTCTTTCTCCCGGAGATAGGTACACTGCTTCAGGGAGGCCATGCAGCAGATATAAGAGCAATAGGGCAGATGGTTCTCATCCCGGGAGCCGGCGCATTGAACAAAGGCCACCTTTTTGGCCGGTTTCTGATCGGATGGCCGGAGAATCTCCCCGCCGGTGGGGCCGTTGGCCGCGGCCAACCGCTCCATCTGCATGTTGGTGATGACGTTGGCCACCTTGCCGTACCCCAAGTTGTCGGCCTTGCCAATGTCATAGGGTTCCCAGCCGCTGGCCAGGATGATGGCGCCCACTTTAAATTTATGGGTTTCCGGCTTCATGTTCAGATCGATGGCCTCATATTTACAGGCCTCCAGACACTTCTGGCCGCAGCCGCCGGTGCAGCTTGAGGAATCGATGACGAACTTTTGGGGAAAGGCCATATCAAAGGGGATATAGGCCGCTTTGGTCTTATCCAGACCGTGGTTGAAATCATTGACCCGCCATTCGCTGCAGGCTTCAGCACAGGCATTGCAGGCCACGCAGCGGTCATTGACGTAACGGGGATTGACCTTGACGGTGACCTCAAAATCTCCTGTCGTGCCGCTGATCTGGGTGACTTCCGCCATGGTAAAAAACGAGATATTGGGGTTTTCTTTGACCCGGCGAAAATTGATCTCCAGACCGCAGACGGGCGGACAAAGTTTGGGGAAATAGCGGTAGAGTTGGGCTACCCGGCCGCCCAGATAGGGGGCCTTTTCAGTGAGGATGACTTGGGCCCCGGCTTCCGCCGCTTCCAGGGCGGCGGTGAGGCCGCTAATGCCTCCCCCGATGACCAGAATCTTACGATTATCGGCGTTCACACCGGTCCTCCTTCAGGACATTTCGCGAGCCAGAGCTGTTGGCTTAGATAAAGAAAATCCGGCCCAGACCTCTATAGGTCGCACGCACCACCCAACCTATAACATTGTGAATAGATGCGCAAGGAAATTTTCACATCAATCGGCAGGGGGTGGGAAAGGGTATTACTCCTCAAAAAAATGGCCGTGGCTGGCTTAAAGCCACGGCCAAAAATAGCGCCTCGGGGCCCGGGATCACCCGGGGCCCCGAAACGGCTAAGGGTTTATTTACTTAACCAACTGTTTGTAAGGCTCGGTCTCAAACTTCCACTCGTTGGTATTCTTGTCGTACGAGGAGATGGTGAAGACCTTCCACTTGGTGTCGTCGATCTTCAGGAAGTCGGAGCGGTAGTAGTAACCGGGATAACGGGTCTCTTCCCGGAACAGGATGTGGCGCAGGTGGGCCTCACCGGAGAGGATCCGGTGATACTGTTCCCAGGCCCGCATCAGTTCGTGCAGGTCACGGGCGGCCAACCGGGTGGCGTCTTCCTTCAGCAGGGTGAGGCGCTTCAGGCCTTCTTCCAGGCTGGGCTTGTTGCACATATACATGGTGGAGCAACCGGCAACATACTCGTCCATCAGCTTCTGCAAGCGGGTCTGGACCTGCTTGGGCAGCAGATAGTTGGGGTTGATCTCCGGCGCGGAGGTGTAGTCTTTGTACTTCTCGAAGATCTCGAAGGGCAGGTAGATATCGGCGATGACTTCGTCGATGTTCTGCGCGGCTTCGAGCTTGTCGGCCTTGTGGTCCAGGATGAAGGCGATGGCGCCCTTGGCGGCCATGCGGCCCTCAGCGTGGGACCCGGAGGAGAACTTGTGACCGGAGGCGCCGACGCCGTCACCCGCGGTGAACAGGCCGTCAACGGTGGTCATGCGGTCATAGCCCCAGAACCAGCTGTCGGGAGCGCCCATGTAGTTCTTGGCGGGACCGGACACCCACAGACCGGCGCAGCCGGCGTGGGAACCGAGCAGATAGGGCTCGGAGGGGATGATTTCCGACGGCATCTTGTCGGGCTCCATGTTGAAGGAGGCCCACAAGCAGGCGGCGGAGATGGACATATCCAGGAAGTCTTCCCATGCTTCGGCTTCGAGGTGCTTCAGCTCTTTCTTGCTCAGGGTCTCGGCCAACTTCGCCATGGCCTTGTCAGTGTGCATCATGATGGGGCCGCGGCCTTCCCGCATCTCGATCATGGCTGCATGGTTCCGCAGGCAGGTGCCAGGAGCGTCGGCATAACCGGGATACTCGGCTTTCACCCGATCCCAGTTTTTAGCCATATAGTCTTCGCCGTAAGCGTTGGTGGCCTGGGCCTTGAAGAACAGGAACCAGGCGCCGACCGGGCCGTAACCGTCCTTAAAGCGGGCGGGGACGAAACGGTTTTCCATGAGGACCATCTTAGCGCCGATTTCCGCGGGCATGGCATAGGTGGAGCCGGCATTCCATACGGGGTACCAGGCGCGACCCTGGCCTTCACCCACCGACCGGGGCCGGAAGACGTTGACCACGCCGCCGCAGGCGATAATCATGGCTTTGCATTTGAAGACGTAGGTCTTGTGCTCACGCACGCTGAAACCCACCGCGCCGCAAACCCGGTTGGCGTTGGCTTTGTCGGTAAGCAGTTTGACGATGAAGACACGCTCGTAGATGTTCTCCATCCCCAGGGCGTTCTTGGCGGCTTCAGCCACGATCACCTTGTAGGACTCGCCGTTGATCATGCACTGCCAACGGCCGGAACGGACGCACTTGCCGCCGTCTTTCAGCAGGGGCAGACCCTCGTCTCTGGCAACCTGGCCGTCCACGGTGTGGTTTTCGGCGTCTTTCTGCCAGATGGGGAGGCCCCAATCCTGGAAGTCATGTACGGTCTGGTCGACGTGGGCGCCCACGCTGTAGACCAGGTCTTCCCGGATGATGCCCATGAGGTCGGTGCGCACCATGTTCACATAATCAGCTATCTTGTTTTCCGAGCCGATGTAGGTGTTGATGGCGGAAAGGCCCATGGCCACCGCGCCGGAACGATCCAGGGCGGCCTTGTCAACCAGGGTCACTTTCAGGCCGGCGGCTTTGGCCCAGGCCATAGCCTCGACCGCGGCGCCGGTGCAAGCCATGCCACCGCCCACCAGCAGCAAATCGGTCTCAATGGTTTCTACCGCGGGTTTCTCACAAAAAGACCACTTACAGAATTCTCTTTCCAGAGCCATATCTCGATGTCCTCCTTGAATTTTCGCTGCGGTGTGGACTACTCGGTCCGGGCTTTGCCGGTGTAGAAACCGGGTTTCTTCAGGTCCGCGAAATCGCTGGATAAGGTAAAGCCCTTGAAGCAGTCAATGGAACCTTCAGCGGTGGTGCGGATGGGGAACTTGAACCTCTTGATGGTCTTCTGATTCCGGAATTTGATGGTCCACATGATGTTGTCGGTGCCGCGCAGGGGGATGGTGCTGGAGCCCAGGGGCATAATGTCCGCATAGTGGCGGACTTCAATGGCCTGCTGGGGGCAGATCTTTACGCAGTTGTAACATTCCCAGCACTGTTCCGGCTCCTGATTGACGGCCTTTTTGCTTTCGGCATTCAGGACCATCAAGTCATTGGGGCAGATGTACTGGCAAGCAGTCTTGTCCAGGGCTTTGCAGCCGTCACATTTCTCCACGATTACGAAACTCGGCATAATGTGAAACCTCCTCTTAGGGTTGCGGTTATGGATATAACCTCATGGTATGCCGGCCCGCAGGCCGTCTGCGGACCGGCTCCCAACTTTCCACTACTTCTTGGCCGGGATGTCGCCGGTGGCAAAGCCGTGAACCTTGACTTCCACCTTCTCGGTCAGGCTGCGGTAGTATTTCCGCAGGACTGTCAGAACCTCGGGGCGGCTGAAGTGATCCGGCACTTCCATGTCTTCGGAGAGCATCTTCCGCAGCATGGTGCCGGAGAGCATCAGGCGGTCTTCCTTGCCGTGGCAGCAGGTGCGCATGCTGGCCATGCCGTCGCATTTGTGGCAGTAGAAGGTCCAGTCGATGTTCAGGGGCTTCAGCTCCAGGGCGTCCTTGGGGATCTGGGTAAAGATCTTCTGGGCGTCGAAGGGGCCGTAGTACTCGCCCACGCCCGCATGGTCACGGCCGACGATCAGGTGGGAGCAGCCGAAGTTCTGGCGGAAGACCGCATGGAACAGGGCTTCCCGGGGACCGGCGTAGCGCATATCCAGGGGATAACCGGACTGGATGCTGGTGTCTTTCACAAAGTAATACTGGGTGAGGACGTTGATGGCCTCGGTGCGCACCTCGGCGGGAATGTCGCCGGGTTTCAGTTTGCCCAGGAGCTGGTGGATCAGGATGCCGTCGCAGACTTCGATGGCGATCTTGGCCAGATACTCGTGGGAGCGGTGCATGGGATTCCGGAGCTGCAGCGCGGCGATGGTGTTCCAGCCCTTTTCTTCAAACATCTTCCTGGTTTCCCAGGGCCGCATGTAGAGGCCGGGATACGTTTTCGGGAAGGGGCCTTCACTCCAGACCTTGATGGTGCCGCCCAGGTTGACTTCTTCCTGGCCCATGACCATCTGCACGCCCGGGTGCTCCATGTCGTTGGTGGTGAAGACCTCTTTGCATTCCCATTTTTTGTCGATGGAGTACTTCTCGGTGACCTTCATCGTCCCCATCTGCTCTTCCGTCTCTTCATCCACCAGGAGCACTTCCTGGCCGACCTTGATGGAATCGGCTTTGCCCTTGTTGACGGACATGGTGACGGGGATGGGCCAGAAGGTGCCATCGGTGAGCTTCATGTCGCCGACGGAGCCCTTCCAGTCGGCTTGGCCCATGAAACCGGTCAGGGGGGTAAAACCGCCGATACCCATCATGATCAGGTCGGCCGTCTCCCGGGAGGTCATGGTGACCACGGTCAGTTCCTTGGCCCGCTTTTTCTCTTCGGCGATCTCGGCCGCGGACAACAGCAAGGGTTTTAATTTCTTTTCTTTGCCAAGCGGATTTACTAAAGCCATCTATCTTCCTCCTCGGGATGTAAGAGATTTTTCAAAGGCATGACTATACCGTCTAATGTGAAAAATTTCACATGTCATCCAGAATCTCAGATTAATTCATATGCAAAATCTTGTCAATAGATTTTTCAGAAATTTTTACTTTCTCCTCTTCTGCCAGAAACCCTCATCATTCCTTATCTTCAGCCATTAAGCGGTAGACCTGGGAAGCTTCCCTCCGTCCCCGCAATACCACCGGCGGCACTCTCTCAAAATTGAACTCTTCCTCCACCTCCTCAAAGGTGGCGGCGCTCACCAGGATGTCGGCCTCCAGCTCTTTGGTGAGTTCCTGTAGCCGGGCCGCCACGTTGACCGCATCGCCGATCACCGTAAAATCCATGCGTTTATCGGAGCCGATATTGCCCACAATGGCTTCCCCGGTGTTGATGCCGATGCGCATCCCTTGAATGGGAGTAAGCCCCTGGGTCCGCATCTCTTGCAGGCGGCGCTGCATGGCCAGGGCGCAGGCCACTGCCTGGGTGGCGGCCCGGGGGATCTCCACCGGCACTCCGAAGTCCGCCATCAGCGCATCTCCCAGGAATTTATCCAGGGTCCCCTGGTGCTCAAATACCAGTTCCACCATTTCTTTGAAAAAGGTGTTGAGGACTTCCACCACCTGCTCCGGTTCCATCTTCTCGGAAAGCGCGGTAAAGCCTTTGATATCCGCAAAGAGGATGGTGACCTTGCGCCGTTGTCCCCCCAACTGCAGCAGGCCCGGATTTTTCAAAATATCGGCGCACATCTGGGGGCTGACGTAGCGGGAGATGGTATCCCGGAGCAGATGCTTCTCTTCATAGAGACGCAGCCGGCTCCGCAGGGTGGCTTCGTGGCCCGCTTCCTCCGCGGCGATCTCCCGGAGCAGCCTTTGCAACTCCGGATCGTCGCTCTCCTGGGCCAGGGCCAGGTAGCTCTTCCGGGCCTCCAGCTCATGGGAGATGGCCAGCTCAATGGCCCTTAAAATCTCCGATTCCATTTTTCCCACTCCTGATCGGCAAAGGTGACCGCGGCCATTAATTAATCATCCCAGTTCCGGAGTCTCCCTTCCTTCCCCGCTCCGCCATTATATACGGTCTCTGAAAAAATTGTTGGGTTCCCTGCCTCCCGGCGCGAAAATTCTCCCAACTTAAGGCTTCATCATGCGGTTGACTTCCCTAAGCAGTCACCCTTGAGCCTTCGGCTTACCCGTAAATTATGGAAAATCGTAGCGCGGGCGTCCCCGCCCGCCACCGGCATCAGGAAACCGTTATGCTGATACACCGCGGCCGTGCCCTTAACTTGGAACCTGGAACCTGGAACTTTTCAAAACAATTCCTCAGGAGCCATTAGCCCACCCACAAATTATGCAAACTTCCTGATGGGCAGGCTACCAACCTTGAACTTTGAACCTTGATCTTTTCGGAACAGGACCTACCTTTTATTCTTAATATATATGCGTCTTGCTTTGCGCCTTGGCGTCTTTGCGTGAGGCCTATCTTCTTAAGGTAAAGGGCTTTCCTAATGACCTCTACGGCAAAAGTGCAGATAACTATTTACGACGCGCCCGGGGCCCAGGCCGGAGGCTGCGGCTGCGGCTGCGGCGGCCATCATCACAATGGGGAGGGCGATACTCCGGGCGAACCCAATCTGCAATGGCAAACCCGGGCCCTGGCCATGACCCTGGAAGCCGCGTTCCCCGGTAAGGTGGAGGTGGAATACCTCGACGTTCTGCAGGACCCCCGGGGCCCAACCCTCCCTCAGACCGCGCTCCTCTGCTCCCTGGCCTACCCCCCGCCCCTGGTATACATCAACGGCCGTGGACGTTTCGCCGGCGCCCTCCCCGTGGAGCGCATCCGGGAAGAAGTGGCAAAAATTTTAGCCGCCGGGTAGCAGTTGCTCCTGGGCCGCCGGCTCACCGGTAATTATGAAGATGTTTCTAAGCCTCCACTGTGGCGGGCCGCGCCAGCCCTCTATCTTCTGAACTTGGAACCTGGAACTTGGAACTTGGAACTTTTCTCAGGGGCCCCCTCCTCTGCCCCCGCCAACAGCCCTTTGGCCTCTAATGGCCCACAATCTGTAGTACGCAAGTTAATATTTCCCCTGGATGTATAGTCTAAAATAGTGAAATCACAAACCCACGGACAGGTATATGGACGATCTGCACAACTCTTATAAAATTTTGCATTTGGAACCCGGCGCCTCTTATGAAGAAGTAAAGCAGGCCTACCGGCATGCCGCCTGGCTCTGGCATCCAGACCGTTTTCCCCATGAGCCCTACATCCAGGAAAAGGCCCAGAAAAGGATCAGGGAGATCAATGCCGCCTACGCCCAGTTAAAATCTCACTTTTCCGGGCAGGAAGGGGAGGGCCCGGAGGCAACCTCTCCAGGCGCCGACGAGCCGGGCCCGGAAAATGGACCCGGCCTCTCTGTGCCGCTTGCCGGGAAGACCGCCCCCCCGGTCTGGACTCAACGGGTCTGGCTTCAGGAGCATGGAGCCCGTCTCGCGGTGGGCCTGGCCCTGGTCGCCGGCCTGTTTCTCTCTCCCCTGATCTTTTCTTATCTCAGCGCCCCCTCAAAACCG
>Ga0265296_1005099_pt1 | contig 11023 bp, 7 predicted proteins | sample MunlanPumphouse1_FD_189073 | JGI IMG/M metagenome (GOLD analysis project Ga0265296, IMG submission 189073) | Groundwater microbial communities from a municipal landfill in Southern Ontario, Canada - Pumphouse #1 | ecosystem: Environmental > Aquatic > Deep subsurface > Groundwater | place: Canada...
CGATGTGCGAGAAAAGATTCAAAATAGTTCCGGTGGTATATTTGATGTTGAAAAGAGACGATAAGATTCTGCTTTTGCGCCATTCATACGGATATCATAAGGGCCTCTATAGTCTCCCCGGCGGACATCTGGAGGAAAATGAGACATTGGCTTCGGCGGCTATAAGAGAGGGCAGGGAAGAAACAGGAGTCTTGGTGGGACCGAAAGATCTGCCATTGGTCCACGTGTTCCATACGATAGATGGTGATAATAAAGGACGAGTTGGTTGCGTTTTCGTAGCGAAAAAGTGGCGCGGCAATCCCCGGATAATGGAGCCGCATCTCGCTGATTATTTGGGGTGGTTCGGCTTGAAGAGGCTTCCCGAGAGTACGGTTCCTTACATCAAATTGATTCTCGGCCGTATTGAACGGGGATATACTTACAGCGAATTCGGCTGGGAAACATAGAGCTTGTATTTTATTCTTTCTCATTCGGTCCACGCGGCCGAATTTTTATTTTAGCGTTCAGGTTTGATTTAGATTGATAAATATGGTAAATTTTAGATAGATTGGATTTCACTAATTTTCGCGAATTTCACAAATGGTTAATTCGCGCCATTCGCAAAAATTGGTGTAATTAGAAATATGCCCAGTAGAGCAACCTTGACCGCCCCGACGCGCCTGTCGGGACCGAAATCTCAACTGGACTAAAAAACTCCATATAATCACAAAAAATAATTCTTAGTAAAGTAGAGAAGGCATCCTAATAAAATTTATTGTCAAGGTTGTCTTACTGGGTATGGAAAATTTTAATATCATCAAGATTTTTTTTCTGACCACGTTGTCATTTGTCGTCGCCATCGGCTGGACGCCGCTTTTAACGCACTTTCTTTTTAAATACAAGCTCGGCAAGCAAATCCGCGATGAAAAATCGGCGCCGATCTTTTCGGCGTTGCACAAAAAAAAGAGCGGCACGCCCACGATGGGCGGGCTTATTATTTGGGTGACGGTGGCGGCGCTGGCGGTTATCTTTTGGCTTTTGGCGAAATTTGCCGGCGGATTTTTTTATAATTTTAATTTTCTTACCCGCCCGCAAACGCTCTTGCCGCTCGGAGTGCTGGTCGCCTCGGCCTTGGTGGGGCTGGTGGACGATTATTTTAATGTCCGCCGCATCGGGCCCAAGGGCGGGGGGCTGCGGATGCGCCACCGCCTTCTTATCTATGCGGCGATTGCCGCGGTCGGCGCCTGGTGGTTTTATTACAAACTGGATTGGGATTTAATCCACGTGCCCTTTATCGGCGATTATAACGTCGGTTGGTGGTTTATCCCCTTCGCGATTTTTATCATTGTCGCCACCGCTTTTTCCGTTAACGAGACCGATGGCTTGGATGGTTTGGCCGGCGGGACGCTCTTAACGGCCTTTGTCGCTTTGGGGGCGATCGCTTTTTCGCAGGGGAAAATAGAACTGGCGGTTTTTTGCGGCGTAATTATCGGCGCGCTTCTGGCCTTTTTATGGTTCAATATTAATCCGGCGCGGTTTTTTATGGGCGATACCGGAGCGATGTCACTAGGGGTCACCCTGGCCATCATCGCGCTTTACACCAACACCGCCCTGCTGCTGCCGATTATCGGCCTGGTCTTTTTGATTGAATCCGTCTCGGTCATCATCCAGGTGGCGTCAAAAAAATTATTTAAGCGCAAAGTTTTTCTTTCCGCGCCGGTCCATCATCACCTTGAGGCCGTCGGCTGGCCGGAGGCAAAAATTGTGATGCGAGCGTGGGTTATCGCGGGTATAAGCGCGGTCGTCGGACTCATTTTGTTTCTTATGGATAAAACGTTTTAGTCAATTAGTCAATTAGTTAATTAGGCAAACGGTTTCTGCGGCCTAATTGACTATTTAACTAATTAACTAATCAACCCTTGTATGCCAATAAAATCCAAAATACCATCTGCGGATTTTAAATTAAAATCAGAGCTCCCTCTTATCCCCTTGAAAGATTTGGTTTTATTTCCCAAACTTTCGGTGCCGATTACCGTCGGCGAAGAGCGGTCGGTCGCGGCTTTGAACGAAGCGATGAAGGCCGGCGCGGTTTGCGTTTTTTCGGCGATTAAGCCCGGAACCGAGGGGCCGGCCGGTCCGGAGCAAATTTACCGCGTCGGCACGGCGGCAAAAATTATTGAAACAATAAAGCAGCCGGACGGAACGGCGAGAATTTTGGTTGAAGGGGTGGCGCGCGTCAAAATCGGAAAATTTATTTCCAGCGACCCGTATTTTAAAGTGGCGGCCGCGGCCATGCCTGATTTAAAACCGGAAAAAAATGAAAAAATAGAAGCCCTGATGTACAGCGCCACCAATCAGTTTAAGGAGTGCGTTAATTTGGGCGCCACCGTTCCGTTTGACGTCCTGCTGGTTATTTTAAATATGACCGACCCGCTGCAGCTGGCGGACCTCGTGGCCGTGAACGTCGATTTTTCGCTGGAGGAGCGGCAGGCGCTCTTGGAAGCGGAAAGTATTGAGGAAAAATTGGCGCGTTTGGGCCAGGCGCTCGGCCGGCAAATAAAAGTTTTGCGGATGGCGCGGAAAATTCAGACCGAAACCGGCAAAGAGCTGGGTAAAATGGAAAAGGAGATGATGCTCCGCGAGCAGTTAAAGGCGATTGAAAAGGAACTCGGCGTGGTCGGCGGCCACGGCGAGGCTGATGAGACGCGTAAAAAAATTGACGAGTCGGGCATGCCGGATGAGACCAAGGAGGTTGCCAAAAAAGAACTGGCGCGTCTGGAAGGGATGCCCTCGTTTTCCCCGGAGATATCGTACATCCGCAATTATCTTGATTGGTTGGTAAGTTTGCCGTGGGCCAAGCGCGATGAAAAAAAGATTGACATTAAAGCCGCGGAAAATATTTTAAATGAAGATCATTACGGCCTGGATAAGGTGAAAGAGCGGATTATTGAATATCTGGCGGTGCAAAAATTGGTCGGGAAAATTCGCGGCCCGATTCTTTGTTTTGTCGGGCCCCCGGGTACGGGAAAAACTTCCATCGGCAAATCCATCGCCCGGGCGCTCGGCCGCAAGTTTTTTCGGATGAGCTTGGGCGGCATCCGCGACGAGGCGGAAATCCGCGGCCATCGGCGCACCTACGTCGGCGCTCTGCCCGGCCGGATTATTCAGGGCATTAAAACCGCGGGTACCAAAAATCCGATTTTTATGCTTGATGAAATTGACAAAGTCGGCGCCGATTTCCGCGGCGATCCGACCGCCGCGCTTTTGGAAGCCCTGGACCCGGAACAAAATTACGGCTTTTCCGACCATTATTTGGAAGTGCCGTTTGATCTTTCGGACGTGATGTTTATTACTACGGCAAATCTCCTGGACCCCATTCCGCCGGCTCTGCATGACCGGATGGAGGTGATTGACTTTCCCGGTTATACGGAGGAAGAAAAATTTCACATCGCCACCAAGTTTTTAATTCCGAAACAGTTTGAGGCCAATGGTTTGGACGCGAAACAGGTAACTTTAACCGAACCGGCGCTCCGTGAAATAATTCGCGGATATACGCTGGAAGCGGGCGTCCGCAACCTGGAACGCGAAATTGCCAAAATCTTTCGGAAAATCGCCAAACACGTGGCCGAAGACGGAAAAAAGACGTACAAAGTCGGCCTGGAGACCCTAAAAGAATATTTGGGCGCGTCTAAATTTCATCACCTCACGGCGGAAAAAGCGGATGAGGTTGGCGTGGTGACCGGACTCGCCTGGACCGAGGCTGGCGGCGATATTCTGCTGATTGAAGCGACGCGGATGCCGGGGAAGGGGAACCTTATTTTAACCGGTCAGCTTGGCAAGGTGATGCAGGAGTCGGCGCAGGCGGCGTTTTCTTACGCGCGAAGCCGGGCCTTTGCCTGGAAAATAAAAGGCAAATTTTGGGAGAGCGAGGATGTGCACATTCACGTGCCGGCCGGCGCGATTCCGAAAGACGGTCCGTCGGCCGGCGTGGCGATGGCTGTGGTGCTGGTTTCGCTTCTCACGGGCAAAAAAATCCACCGCCAAGTCGGGATGACCGGCGAGGTAACGCTCCGCGGTAAAGTGCTGGAAATCGGCGGGGTGAAAGAAAAAGTTTTGGCCGCTCATCGCGCCGGACTTAAAACCATCCTTCTCCCTAAAGATAATGAAAAGGATTTGGAAGACGTGCCGGCCGAGGTCCGAAGGGCCATGGAATTTAAGCTGGTCGGCGATATGGAAGAGGTGTTAAAATTAGCGCTAGTATAAAATCCGAAATCCGAATATCGAAATCCGAGACAATATCTAAATTCAAATTTTTTAATGTTCAAAACTTAAGTTTTGAATTTAGAATTTTGAACATTTGAATTTGTTTCGAATTTCGAATTTCGTGCTTCGGATTTAATCTTCAATGGTTTCCCGCAAGTCTCCCGATATAATTTTGCTCGCGGCCGCCGGGTTTTGGGTGCTCTTTGGCCTGGTGATCCTTAATTCGGCCGGTTCGGTTTTGGGAAATGAGCGTTTTGGTGATTATTATTTTTTTCTGAAACGGCAGTTGCTTCACGGATTTTTACCGGGGCTGATCCTCTTTTTTTTATTATTAAAACTGGATTACCGCCATCTCAAGAGATTCGCGAAATATTTTTTATATTTTTCCATCATCCTTTTGGTTCTGGTTTTTATCCCGGGGCTCGGCATGGTCTACAACGCCTCAAAAAGCTGGGTTGGGATCGGCGGATTTTCTTTTCAGCCGTCGGAAATCGTTAAACTCACTTTTTTAATTTATCTGGCCGCTTGGTTTGAGGCCCGGCGCGGCGGGGAGGTTAAAAATTTTTATAGCGGCTTGGTGCCGTTTCTTTTTACTTTGGGAGTGATTATCGGACTGATTATGCTGGAGCCGGATATGGGAACGATGATGATTATCGCCCTTACGGCCTTTGCCGTGTATTTTGCCGCCGGCGCGCCCGCGGCCCATATTCTGGGAGTGGGGGGCGTTGCGGCCGTATTATTTTTCGTCCTCGTCAAGGTTGCGCCGTACCGGGCGCAGCGGCTGACGATATTTTTGCATCCCGAACTTGACCCGCTGGGGATGGGATATCAGATAAATCAGGCGCTCTTGGCCATCGGCTCCGGCGGCCTTTTGGGAGTGGGACTCGGGCAGTCGCGGCAAAAATTTTTATATCTGCCGGAAGTCGCCGGCGATTCAATTTTCGCGGTAATGGCCGAGGAGTTGGGATTTTTTTTCCTCTTGTTTTTCTTTTTCGCCCTCGCGGTCTTTTTTTTCCGCGGGATCAAGGCCGCCCGGCGCGCGCCGGATTTATTCGGGCGGCTCTTGGCGGCCGGCATCGTCTCGTGGCTGATTTTTCAAACTTTGGTGAACATCGGCTCGATGCTCGGCATCATTCCCTTAACCGGCCTGCCGCTGCCGTTTGTAAGTTACGGCGGCACGGCCTTAATGACCTCGCTCGCTGCTTTAGGAATCCTCGGAAATATTTCCCGGCACGCGTAAAATTTTTCCCTTTGGGATTCCCACGGATTACTAGCTGATTTTCACGGATGATTTATCGTCCGTTTTTTGTTATCTGCGGAAATTCGCTATCCCGCACCTTTTTCCGCCAGAGGCGGATCCGCCTCTGGCGGAAAAGCGCCCCGACCTCCCGAAGTTATCCCCCTTGGTGTCCCCGGAGGTCGGGTCGCCCCAAGTTAAAAAAATAAAAAGGTGCGGGAATCCGTGGAAACCATGAAAATAAAAAAAGCGCGAGGTTATCGCGCTATATCTGATAAGAACGACGAATCCTTAAACACTCTCTCCGCTTCTTCGTAGCCGACCTTAATCATCCGCTTGAACCACCAGTTGGATGGAATCAGAATGGAAAAATAGGTGCCGGACGGGGAAAAGATCTTTAACACTTTTTCATCGTCGTATTTAGCTTGGCCGGCGCTGTCGGCAAAAACCCGCTTGATGACAAGGGTTGCCGTCCGCCAAAAAACACTCGCCAAATTTCTTTCCGTTCCGAATTCTTTCTGCGGTTGAGCCCGCGTTTTTTGGGTTTCAATCAGATTTACAAGGATCACCAGGTCGCACCCCTTCTCAAAGCATCTCGGAATCATGAAATTTCTGCCCAGACCGCCGTCAATGTATTGGCTCTTGCGATTCTTTAAGAATGACGCCGGATATAGGGGCGCGATGGCGGTGCCCGCCCAAATCGCTTCCCGGAAATCCGGGTCGTGGTTGGAAACGTACTCAACCCGGCCGGTATCCAAATTCAAAATGGAGATTTCCACTTCCACGTCGTCGCGCTGGTCGTAAATGTCGGCCACCCGCAGAATCCGCTCCTCCAGCTTTTTACTGGAGCAGATGGAATCAATGCGGCGATTTTTTAGCCATTCCCGCCAGGCTAAGTGGAAAAAGTGATAGAACCGGCTCTGCCGCCAAAATTCGCAAACTGCTTCTGCGCCGCCGTTTTTCGCCCCCAGAATCGCGGCGGGGACGGTGCCGATGGACGAGGCGACGATATAGTCAAATTTTATGCCTTTTTCTTCAAAAAATTTGAGCACCCCGGCTTGGAACGGACCGTGAAATCCGCCCCCGGGCAGAATCAGCCCGAGCTTTTTTCCATTTATCATCTGCCATCCTCCGGTCAAGGAACTGAATTAAGGTTAGCACACCAGCGGTCATCCGGCAATTTGGAATCAGCCCATCAAAAAATTAGAACACCGATTCACTCAATTCGTGCCGCAGCTACAGTTTGAGTGAATTTTAAAACGCGCTCTCCCGAAGAATTTTTTAATATTGCGGTTTCATTAAGTAAGCCAAGTGATCTATATATTTGCGCCCGCAGGATTCTTCTAATTCGGCTGACACCATTTGCACTGATTTGTAGGGACTTGCCGGTAAAGAATGAATATATTTGTATCTTTTATACTTCGGTTGCCACAAAGCGGCTAATAATCCATTTAAACCCACAAAGAGAGAATATAAAATACTGTCGGCTTGCTCCGGTTTTAATCTGTCCCCGAAAATCGATTTATCGCCGGGGAAGCGGAGATGGACAGTTAGCGGCCCAATTTCGTTGGAGAGCATCCGCACGGCCGCATGGCGAATAACGCCATTGGAGCACTGTAATAATTGAAAAAGCCAAGGGAAAAGAAAATCCGGCTGTTCTTCTCTGTCATGCAAATAATAAATGACCGAAACCGCTACGACAAAATCTTCCTGCCGCCAGTCCTCGGAAATTTTGGCATATTCACGAGGCGCGTCGTTAATGAGATTTTTAATATCGTTAAATTTATCCCTGCCGCCTTCTGAGCTGTATAGTATTTTTCTTACTCCGCGGGCGGCCAGACGGCTATCCTTCTCGTTGCCGTGCAAAATTGTATCAAAACATTCTTTGAAAGTATTCATGGTTGCGATTTCTTTATTCCGCTCGTTTCTAAGCAGTAAAGTTCCTTTTAGTTTTATCGACGATTTCCTTTGAAATATTATTTCAATTTTTTAGGGTCATCTTTACTATGTAAAGCTTTGGCGTTTTTGCCCGTAATAACTTTTTTTCCGGTCTTGGCTTCAATTTGTTTGCGGGCGTTACCGGCAATAGTACCGCCTTCATGTGCCACTTGTCTGTTTTCGGGGAATGTCTTTGGCTGTTTTGCTTTTGATATTTCGGCTGTGGAAGTTTCCGCGAGCATATTCAAAACCAATTCCAAGTTGGTCATATTATCGCGCAGGTTTTCTTTCTTCAATTCCTTGTATTTTTTATAGTCCTTGGTTTTCATTCCCGCCCAAGCAAAAGTAATGTCGTCAGTCAAAATAGCAAACTGCTCATTACTCAAGATGTCGCGTTCTTGCCATTCATTCGTTAAATCCTTTCTGATTTCTATGCTTTTCAACCGCAGATCAACCCAATTTTTGGAATAGCCCTTTTTCAAATACATAGACATTGCTCGTTGAATTGCTTTTTCCGGATCTTCCGCCTCTTCAATCCTTTCGTATCCCACTCGTGCCAACCAAAGCTTGAAAGGCTCGGCTTTTGAAGACGGTATTGATTGGATGACACGAAACATAGTTTCAGTATCAGTCATATCCGTTTCACGTTTTTTTCCATCTTCGGCAATAATTTTCAACTGTACGATTTTTTCGTACACTTCACTTCCTTCATTTTTGAGTTTATTTTTCAAGTCCGACCAATAGCGACGAGGAATTGAACTTCCGGTTAGCGCTTCAACAATATCAATGACGGAAAAATACCAAAGCTCTTTTTCTTCATCCCAGTGGCGGCGTATCTGATTACCCTCAAAGATTGCGATTGCTTTATTTTTTGATTCTTTTTTCATAGTTGCATTGATTATTTTAATAAATTTCAGTTGGTTACATTTTATATCCGACTCGTTACCCTCGTTAAAGATACCTGTAGTTGGCATCTTCAGTTGAAATTATATGCCTTAATCCGCCCGGGCGCAAATGCCGCAATTAATCCCCCTCCTTTAAAAAGAGTGTTTTTTGATGCAAAAATACCGGACTTTGGAGGTGGCCTGCCCGCAACGCCCGAGCTTACGCCCGGCGTAGCGACTCGCCCGCTTCGACAGCGAAGCGTGTCGGGCGGGTGGCGGGCGGGGATTAGACTCGCGTCCGTTTAATCAGCGGCGGCAATGAAAAATTGGTGGGGGGGAGATTCATGGTGTATAATAGAATTGTATCAATGGCTAGAATAAATTATCAAAATTAAAACAACATGAATCAAATTAAAAAGATGTTTTTTAATCGGGGTTTTACACTAATTGAATTGTTGGTTGTTATATCCATTATTTCCTTACTTTCAACTTTGTCTGTAGTTTCTTTAGTAACGGCTCGTCAAAAAGCGCGTGATATTCAGCGAATAGCCGGTATAAACCAGATTGCAAAAGCTATTGCCCTTTACGAATTTGATCATGAAGGAATACCGCCCGGCGAAGATGGGACCGAATATGTAAATGGCAACCCGGAATGGATCCCCGGTCTTGCTCCTAAATATATATCTTCCGTTCCGTCGGATCCAATCGACATCGGCACACACAAATTTCATTACTCTCGCAACGGTAATGATTATGAAGTTATCTCTTTCCTTGAACAGCATGGCAACGACGCTGCTTGCGGCGATGGCGGCTATTCATGCCAATATTATGAAAAAGCTTCCGGCGCATTTTTGGTTCTCGTAAATCCCGGCGCAAGCGGATGGCGCTTTGCGTCTTCCGACGAAGTCGTTACCGCGCCACCTTCCGTGGTAAATGGCGGTTGGAGCGCATGGGGTTCTTGGGGGCCATGTTCTGTAACCTGTGGCGGTGGCACACAAACGCATACTCGTACCTGTACTAATCCGGCACCGGCTAACGGAGGCACAACTTGCGCGGGTAGCGCTTCCGACTCGCAGAGCTGCAATACAGAATCTTGTTCAACTGCGGTAAATTTACCCGCGCCAACAGAACTTAGAGTGGGGTTCGGCGTAGGCAGTGGTGCGAGTAATTGGGTAAAAATTTCAGAAAGTTTAAATTTTAAGTTTGACCTAAACAGCCTCTCCAATGTAAGCGCCTTCCGCTTGTACCAAAAAAAGCCACAGGATTCAACATTTAATCTCGCCGGAGAATTTAATAATCCATCAGAGATTACCACTTGCGATATCAAAAGAACATACGGAACATGGCAACTAACATCATTAGGTGGAGGACCGACAGTATGTCCGGGTCCTCGATGGTCTTTATCCCGCACCAGTTCGCAACCGGTTTCCAATTATACTGTTGGTGATTATTTATACTACGTCACAGCGCTTGACTCCTCGGGTAGAGAAGGACCGGCTACTCGAATTTCTACATCAACCCTTATCGGAACGTTTCCTATTCAAACTCCTGTAACATTTGAACCCTCCGACTCATTAAGTCCAACCTTTAGATGGCAGCCGGCAAGCGGTTGGTTGGAAGCATTGAGTTACTGGGTAATTGTAGCGCCAAGCGATGGAAGCAGTTCGCAACGGGCGTTGTTAGGTGTTATTTCATCCGGTCCTGATATTTCCAAGGTGTATGACGGCCCGGCTTTAATCCCCGGCAAACAATATTCTGTTTGGATATACGGACGTTCACACAACTCCGACCAAACCGAAGATAAGGCTTCATTTGCCTCGGGAATAGCAACTTTTATAGCCGCATCTGCTGCTCAATAAAAAGGATTTTTCTGTTTGAGCCCCACAGGGTGTTCGCTCAACACAAAAACAGGCTAAAAGCTTGTTTTTGATTTGTATCTCCCGGTATAATTATTATTCGACTCGTTCCTCGTATTTTTGCTCCGGGGGTGGGCCTCCTCCGCTAAAGCTTCGGACGGCCGAGGATTTCTCCCCGCAAAATGCGGGGCTCAGGCCGGGGCGCTGCGCACCGCAGCCTGCGCCAGCTCGTGTAGCGTTCCGCTCGCTCACGCTACAGTCTCGCGCCCTTCGAATCCCACACCCGCCCAAAAATCAAAAAACCATCACAAATGCGATGGTCTTTTGATGTAAAAATACCGGACTCGCCACTCGGGTTAAACAACTTTGAAAGTGAGGCCGCTCCGGGCTTTTTTGAGGGTCAAATCTGGTGTCTCACGACGGGGAGGGGTCGGGTTTATTTTTCGCTTTCCAAAGCCAGTCTAAGCGTGAATAATGTTTCCGACTTTAGTTTTGCCCTTACCCATGCCTTTTGTTTCTCGGTTAGTAATTCACCCATCCCCGCAAGAATGTCTTTGTCGTTGAATTTTTCCATAACCTCAATGGATTTTTTCAAAAATTCTTTATATGTCATACCCATACGGTCCTCAATGATTTTTTTATTAACCGGCCAGTCATGAGCAAGAAAAAACTGCACATCAAAAATATCACGGTTAGTTTTGCCGATTCGTTCATACATAGCGCAGAGCTTATGGGCGGCCATGTCTTCCTTAATCATTACTTGCATGGAAATACCAAGAAATGACCTCACTTCATACCGCGAACCAAATCCCCGGCGATTGATTTCCACCTTAACATTTTGAGCGTTCTCATCTTTCTCGTCATAA
>Ga0265296_1005100_pt1 | contig 11021 bp, 11 predicted proteins | sample MunlanPumphouse1_FD_189073 | JGI IMG/M metagenome (GOLD analysis project Ga0265296, IMG submission 189073) | Groundwater microbial communities from a municipal landfill in Southern Ontario, Canada - Pumphouse #1 | ecosystem: Environmental > Aquatic > Deep subsurface > Groundwater | place...
GATCTGGGCGTCGGTCACTTCCGGGTGATTGCGAACGAACCAGGAGATGGCGTCCGGGCGATCCTGGCGACGCGATACGGGCGTGTATTTCGGACCGCTCTTGGACGGCTTCAGCAGCTCGGCGTGACGGCTGACCACAGCCTTCATGCGGTAGTCGGGGTTGTTCTGGGCCTTTTCCAGTTCTTCGCGCGTCAGCTGACCGCCCGTGACGGGGTCCACGCCACGGATGTCGCGCGCCACGTCGCCGTCGGCGATGCCGCGTACTTCCAGGGTATGAAGGCCACAGAAATCAGCGATCTGGTCGAACGAAAGCGAGGTGTTGTCCACCAGCCAGACCGCAGTGGCCTTGGGCATCAGGATGTCGGTCATGGGGCGTGCGTCCCGGCGTTTGCGGCCCGAAATCCGGGCGTTTGAATCGACGGCGCCCGACCTTTCGGCCGGGCGCGAGAGCTTCTGTATAGGGGAGTTTCCGCCAAATGAAAACGTCGTCTGATCTTGCTATACAGCCAAGGTTCATCCGGCATGGTGAACTGTGTGGCTTAGGGCGCGTTGTGCGTCGTGGGAGCAGCGGAGGAGACCGTCCCATGAAAAGCTTGTTGATTGCAGCCGCAGGGGTAGTTGCGGCGACCGGCGGGTTGTCCGCCGTTGGCGTCACGTCGGCCGAGGCACAGGCGCGCGGCGCTCCGCGTGGCAGCTACGCGCAGAGTTGCACCGGGTCTTACGTCAACCAGGGCCGTCTCTATGCCGATTGCCGGGATACACGCGGACGGATGCGCGAGACATCGATCGAACTGGCGCGCTGCTCCAGTAGCGACATCGGTAACGATAACGGCTTGCTGGTCTGCTATAACCACCGTGGCGACTACGAAGACAATGGTCGTCCAGGCGGCGGCAATGGCAACAACCCTGGTTGGCCCGGCGGGCCAGGTGGCGGAAACGGCGGCGGTTGGGGCAACACCACGATCACCGTCTATCGTGACGCCAACTTCCGGGGGCAGTCGATGACCTTCCGCGAGGAAATCCCCAACCTGCGCAACAGCGGCCTGAATGACGCCATCAGCTCCCTGCGTTTGGCGCGCGGCAGCTGGGAGGTTTGCGAGGACGCCAACTATCGTGGCCGCTGCCAGGTCATCAACGGCGACGTGCGTGATCTGGGGCGCACGGGAATGAACGACCGGATTTCATCGCTTCGGCCCGCCCGTCGCGGCGGCAACTGGTAAGAGACTGGTAAGAGCTTGAAACGGGAGGCCCACGGCCTCCCGTTTCTCTTTCAGTCAGAGCGTCAGAACGATTTTGCCTACGTGGTCGCCGGCTTCCAGCCGTTGATGGGAAGCAGCCGCTTGTTCCAAGGGGAAAGTCGCCTCGACCTTTACCTTGATCACGCCTGAGGTGACCCAGGGCCACACGGTCTGCTCGACGGCGGCGGCCAGGCGCGCCTTTTCGTCAGCCGGACGGCTGCGCAGGGTCGAACCGGTCAGGATCACGCGTTTCAGCATGACCCGCATCAGGTCGATCTGAACCAGGGCGCCGGTCAGGGTGGCGATGACCACCCAGCGCCCGCCGGGCTTCAGGGTGTTCAGGTTCAGCTCGGCGTAGGCCGCCCCTACCATGTCCAGCACCACGTCGGCGCCGCCCGCCGCCTTGATCTCGGTCAACAGGTCGACGGCTGTGGCGTCCAGGCTGACGTCGGCGCCCAAGGCGAGGGCCGCTTCCGCCTTGGCCGCGCCGCGCGAGGTGGCTATGACGCGGGCGCCCGCCGCCTTGGCCATCTGGATCGCCATGACGCCGATGCCGCTGGTGGCGCCGTGGATCAGCAGGGTCTCGCCCGCCTTCAACCCGCCGCCCTCGAAGACATTGGCGAAGACGGTGAAGGCGGTCTCGGGCAGTGCGGCGGCCTGTATGAAGTCCAGGCCGTCAGGGATGGGCAGGGCGTGACGGGCGTCGACCACGGCGTAGTCGGCATAGCCGCCTCCGCCCAGCAGGGCGCAGACCCGGTCACCGATGGCCCATCGCGCCACGCCGTCGCCCACGGCATCGACCTCGCCGGCGATTTCCAGTCCCAGAATGTCGGAAGCGCCGGGCGGAGCGGGGTAGTGGCCCAGGCGCTGGACGATGTCGGGCCGGTTGACCCCGGCAGCGCGCACGCGGATGCGGATTTCGCCCGGCGCTGGCTGCGGCAGTGGTCGTTCCGTCAGGCGCAGGGCCTCAGCTGGACCCTTGCCGCCTTTGATCTCGATGACCCGCATGATGTCTCCGCCGCTTGCAATCGTCGTCATTGGAGCGTTTTCATACGGGTTCGTGTGGTTCCTGGCCACGGAGGCGGTGATGACGTTCGAAGACTTGGAGCCCAGACCTCAGGGCGGCGAGGCGCTGAGAGCGCTGGGGCGCGAGGACCTGGACCTCTACGCCGTGGACGAACTGCACGAGCGGATCGTGGCGCTTGAGGCGGAGATCGCGCGGTCGAAGGCGGCCATCGAGGGCAAGTCCTCCAAGCGTAGCGCCGCCGACGCCCTGTTCAATTTCCCCTGAAAAGCCTCTCCCGCGATTACGTAATCCGTGGCATGACGATTGCAGTTCCGGTCCGTGCGGCGTCTTTCCGACCCGCGAGTTTTTGACGGACGCGCGTGACATTTCATGGGTAGCACCGAGTTGACAGCCATCGACCTTGATGTGGCCGGATCGCGTTCGCGGAGCGCCGAGGTGCTGGATTTCGCGCGCTCTGAGCTGTTCGACCGGACATTCCGCGAAGGGATGGAACTGGTCGAGGAGACGGCGGCCTATCTGGACGGCGACGGGCGTCAGGATTCGCGCCTGTTGTCGCGCGCCGCCGCCCTGGCCTATGCGGGCGAGAGCATGAAGCTGACGACGCGGCTGATGCAGATCGCGTCTTGGCTGCTGGTGCAGCGGGCGGTGCGCGAGGATGACATGAGCGCCGTCACGGCCTGCGAGGCGCGCTATCGGCTGGCGGACCGCAAGGTCGAGAGCGAACCCAGCCACCGCGAACTACCCATCGCCCTGATCGAATACGCCGTGCGGGCCGAGAAGCTCTACGACCGCGTCCTGCATCTGGACCAGCGGATGTACCTCGAGGGCGGCGAGGAGCAGCCGGTCAATCCGGTGCAGAGCCAACTGGATCGCTTGCAGGCGGCCTTCGGGGGCTGAGCCCCCGAACACCTTGAAACCTTAGCCTACGGCCCGACGTCGTTGGCGTCGCTGGGACCGTCGGCGATGACGCGCGGCAGGCTGACGGCGATGCCGAGGGCCTGGGCCAGTTTTTCATCTCGGCGATAGACGTCCTCGCGGAAGGCCACCCGGCCCTGCCCGTCGACGAAGGCGGTCCAGTAGAGCAGCCGGACGGCGATCTCCCGGCCGGTGGTGACGCGGGTGGTCTCGCGGCTGTCCTGGGCGGTGTCGAACTGGGCCAGCTTGGCGGGGTCGGGTTGGAGCAGCAGACGCGCGAACTCGACTGCGTTCTGAACCCGGACGCAGCCGTGGCTGCGCTGGCGCACCGACAGGTTGAAGGCGCCCTTGGACGGCGTGTCGTGCAGGAAGATGGCGTAGCTGTCGCGCAGTTCGAACTTCACATAGCCCAGCGACGACTGCGGTCCGGCGCGCTGCACCACCCAGCCGTCCTTGTTGATGTACATGTCGTGGGCGGCCAGATAGCCGGGGCCCTTGGGCAGGATCTCGCGGCGGGCGATGCCCATGGGCACGGTCCAGGGCGGGTTGGCGACGACCGAGGCGAAGGGCTTTTCAAGGCTGGGCGTCTGGTTGTCGGTCGAGCCGACGACCACGCGGTTGGAGTGGACCGGCTTGCCGTCCTTCCAATAGACCATGATGGCGGCGGCGGTGTTGACCTCGATCCGCTCGGGATTCAGGTCGCGCTTGAGCCAGCGGCGGCGTTCCAGGTTGAGGGCGATCTGGCGGGCGCGGTCCTCGGCCGAGGCGCCGAGCGAGCGCTGGGTGCCGGCGCCGATGCGGCCGTCGGCGCCCAGGCCATGACGGGTCTGGAAGCCGCGCACCGCCTGTTGCAGCTCCGAACCATAGACCAGATTGCCCTTGAGCCGCTCGCCGGCCGAGGCGCTGAGGTCGCCCTCGGCCACCAGGCGGGCGATCAGGGCGGGGATGCGGTTGTCGCTGGTGTCCGGCTCGATCGTGCCGCCCGGACGGAAGGCGGGCCAGCCGCCGGCCCGCGCGATGCGGCGATAGCGGGCGTAGCCGGCCGACAGGTTGGTGTAGCCGATGTCGGTGGGGGCCAGACCGTCGAACCACTGGCTCAACTGGTTGGCGCTGACGGCCTGGGTCAGGCCGACGGGGATGTCGACGCTGTTCTTCTGCATCTCCCACAGGTCCTCGACCGTTTCCGGGCGAACGCGGCCCTCGGCCAGGACGCGGGCGTAGGCGACGGCGGCGGCGGTGGTGCGGATCTCGGCCGAGGCCGGATCTGCGGCCAGGCCGACGAAGTCGAAGAAGTCCCCGACGGGCAGGGCGTGGCGCTCGGCCCCGGCCGCAACCTCATTGAGGATGCGCAGGCGATCAGCGGTCCAGATCGGGCGGCCGCCGGTCAGTTCATAGACGGCGCGGACGTCGGCCTGAACGGCCTGCGGCAGGCGGCCGGCCTGGGCGTCGAAGCCGGCGATAAACACCTGGGGATCGACCGGACGGTTCTGCGCCAATGCGGTCGAGGCCGCGCCAAGGGTCAGGGTCGTCGTCGCGACGCCAAAGCCCAATTCCCGTCGGTTCATATTCTGAAGCTCTTAAGTCCGGCCCGGCGCCAGACCCGTCGTCTGCGCCCCCAAGGATCGAACGCCCCCATGTTATCCACGTTCCGGGCAAACAAAAAGCGCCGGCCCATCGGACCGGCGCTTCTGTGGCGACTTTGTCGCAGCCTGTAGGGCCTACTTCTTGATGAAGCCGCCGAACTTGTTGTTGAAGCGCGACACGCGGCCGCCGCGGTCCAGCATGTGGGCGTTGCCGCCGGTCCAGGCCGGGTGCGTCGAGGGGTCGATGTCGAGGTTCAGCGTCGCGCCCTCTTTGCCGTAGGTCGAACGGGTCTGGAAATTGCTGCCGTCAGTCATCACAACCGTGATGAAGTGGTAGTCGGGGTGCGTGTCCGCTTTCATCGATCTGATCCGTCTCTGCGCTTCGACGATGCCGACCGTCAGTGCGCGTAAATAGAGAAACCCGCCGAGGCTCGCGGCGGGAATGAGCGGCGGCGTTTACACCGGGGGGCGTTCCGGGGCAAGAGCGCGGGCATGACTCAAGTTTCCTCGCCTTCCGCTCCCCAAGAAGCCCGGGGCCGTCCCGGCGCCGGCGCCCTGCTGGTTGAACAGATGGACGAGGCGGGCGGCAAGCGCGCCAAGGCCCGCAATATCAGGCCCCTGAGGCGTTTGCTGCCCTTCATGATGCGCCACCGGCTGGACGCGGGGATCGCCGGCCTGTGGCTGCTGTTCTCGACGGCGGCGTCGCTGGGGCTGACGGCCACGGCGCGTGGCGCCATCGACAACGGCTTTGAGAACGGCGGCCGCGACATCAACACCTGGTTCCTGATTCTGGGCGCCAACGCTCTGATTCTGGGGCTTGCGACGGCCTTCCGCTACTTCTACGTGACCAAGACTGGCGAGCGTGTCATCGCTGATCTGCGCACGGCCCTGTTCCAACGCATCCTGACGCTGGACCCGGTCTTCTTCGCCCATATGCGGACCGGCGAGGTGCTGTCGCGCCTGACCACGGACATCCAGCTGGTCGATACCCTGCTGACCACCTCGGTCAGCTATGCGCTGCGCAACTTCTTCACCCTGATCGGCGGGGTGATCCTGCTGTTCTTCGTCAGCCCCAAGCTGACCGGGTTCGTGCTGCTGATCGTGCCGATCCTGATCGTGCCGCTGTTCATCTTTGGCCGTCAGGTGCGCAAGCTGACGGTCAAGTCGCAGGACACCTTCGCCAACGCCGTCGGCTTCGCCGGCGAGAGCGTGGACGCCATCGAGACGGTCCAGGCCTTTGGCCGTGAAAAAAGCGCCATCGGCCGCTTCGGCGCGGCGGTGGAGGCGGCTTTCGGCATCTCCCTGGTTCGGATGCGGGCGCGGGCGGTAATGACGGCCATGATCATCGTGGTGATGTTCGGCGGCGTGACCCTGGTGCTGTGGCTGGGGGCGCAGGACGTGATTGCGGGCAATATGACGCCGGGGGCCCTGTTGCAGTTCGTCCTGCTGTCGGTCTTTTCCGCCGCCGCCGTGGGCGCCTTGGGCGAAAGCTGGGGCGACGTGCAGAAGGCGGCCGGGGCCATGGAGCGGATCGACGAGTTGATGCGGGCCGTGCCCGCCATCGCCCCGCCGGCCAAGCCCGTCGCCCTGCCGCAGCCGCCGCTGGGCGAGGTGTCGATGTCGGCGGTGGACTTCGCCTATCCGGGCCGTCCCGACCTGCCGGCGCTGAAGGGCTTCAGCCTGACCGTGCGTCCGGGCGAGACCGTGGCCCTGGTCGGGCCGTCGGGGGCGGGCAAGTCGACGGTCTTCCGCCTGTTGCTGCGCTTCTATGATCCGCAGTCGGGTCTGGTCTCGGTGGACGGGGTGGACGTGCGCGCCGCCGATCCGATCGAGGTGCGCGAGCGCTTCGCCTGGGTGTCGCAGGAAGCGCCCCTGTTCTCGGGCTCGGCGCTGGAAAACATCCGCTTCGGCCGCGAGTCTGCGACCCTGGAAGAGGCCCGCGCGGTGGCCGACGAGGCGCAGGCCCTGGGCTTCATCGAGGCCCTGCCGCAGGGCTTCGATACGCCTCTGGGCGAGCGCGGCAAGAGCCTGTCGGGCGGTCAACGCCAGCGTCTGGCCATTGCGCGGGCTCTGGTGCGCGAGGCCCCTATTCTGCTGCTGGACGAGGCCACCAGCGCCCTGGACGCCGAGAACGAGCGTCTGGTGCAGGCGGCGCTGGATCAGGCCATGGAGGCGCGCACGACCCTGGTCATCGCCCACCGCCTGGCGACCGTGCTGCGGGCCGACCGCATCATCGTCATGGACGCCGGCAAGGTGGTCGAGGAGGGCACCCATGCGGAGTTGACGGCCAAGGGGGGGCTATATGCGCGCCTGGCGGCCCTGCAGTTCCAAGGAACCTAGACTGCTTCTTTCCTCCCCATTTCATGGGGAGGTGGCGCGGCGGCGCAGCCGACGTGACGGAGGGGGCGACACCACGGCTGAGGTCGGCGCCGCCCCCTCCACCACTTCGTGGTCCCCCTCCCCATGAAATGGGGAGGAAAGAAGTGGATCACCGCGCCGCGACCGCCATGCCCGGAAAGTCGCTGAACACGGCGTCGACGCCGAGGGCGTAGAAAGCTTGCAGATAGGCGGTCAGGTCGCCGTGGTCGGCGGGGGCGTCGCCGTGGCGGTGTTCCAGGGGCAGGAAGGCGTTTTCGGCGCGGAAGGTCCAGACCACGACCTTGAGGCCCGCCGCGTGGGCGTCGCGGATCAGAGGCGTGGCGGGCAGGCTGCGGCCCGCAGCGTCGCGCGGCAGGATCAGGCCGGTTTCGACGCCGATGGCGTCGGCGTAGGCGGCGATGGCGCTGAGGCCCTCGGGCGTGCTCATGGCGGCGTAGGTCAGGTCGGGGCGGTCTGCGGGGCCGCCGGAGACGCTCATCAACTGCAAAAGGGGGGCGTCGATGCGGGCCTTGAGACGTTGCAGCGGGCCGACCTCGAAACACTGTATCAGGATGGGGGAGTCGGTCCCGGTCAGGCCGTGATGCGTTAGCGCGGCGACAAGTGCGTCCTCCATGGGCAGGCCGATGCTGGCGAAATAGGAGGGGTGTTTCAGCTCGGGCGCGACGCCGATGATGCGGCCGGTGCGGGCGGTCGCCTCGCGGGCGAGGGCTACGACCTCGTCGAAGGTCAGGATCGGGTCCTGGCCGTCATGGGCGGTGTTGGCGGGGCGCAGCAGGGGCAGGCGCTCGCGGGCGCGCAGGGTCTTCAACTCGGCCAGGTTGAAGTCTTCGGTGAACCAGCCGGTGGTTTCCACGCCGTCGATGGTCTTCGTCGTGCGGCGGGCGGCGAATGCGGGGTGGTCGGCCACGTCGGTTGTGCCGCCGATCTCGTTCTCGTGGCGGACCACGAACTGGCCGTCGCGGGTCATGACCAGATCGGGCTCGATGACGTCCGCACCCTGTTCGATGGCCAGACGATAGGCCGAGGCCGTGTGCTCTGGGCGTTCGCCGGAAGCGCCGCGATGGGCGATGACCTGGGGAGACGCAGACATGGCCGGGGTTCCGCTGAGAAGAAGGGCGGCGGTCAGGATGAGACGGATCATGCGCCGAGGGTAGGGGCAGGACGTGACGCGCGTGTGATTAGAGCGATCCTCCCCTGCGTAGCGGGGGAGGGGGACCATGCGCAGCATGGTGGAGGGGGCGAGGTCGAGGTCGTCCCGGATGTATGGGAGAGCAGCGGTGCGAAATGCTTGAGGGGGGCAGCTGTGGCCGCCCCCTCCACCGCCTGCGGCGGTCCCCCTCCCCCGTGAAACGGGGGAGGATCAGAGCCTTACGCCGCTTGCAGGATCTTGCGCAGTTGCGGATGCAGTTCCGGGTTGGAGGCCAGAATCTGCTTGCCGTTCTTGGGGTCGCCGTCGATGTCGATGGTGGTGACCGTGCCGCCGGCTTCGGTGACGAACAGGATGCCCGCCGCCACGTCCCAGGGCTGCAGATTACGCTCGAAGAAGGCGTCGTAGCGGCCAGCGGCCACCCAGGCGAAGTCCAGCGAGGCAGCGCCCAGGCGACGGATGCCGGCGACGCGTTGGCCCACGGAGTGGATGTCCTTGATGGCCTGCGAGTGGCCGGTCTTGCCGATGAAGGGCAGGCCGGTCGAGATCAGGCTTTCCGACAGGTCGCGACGGCCCGAGACGCGGATGCGCTGGTCGTTCAGGTAGCAGCCCTTGCCCTTTTCAGCCCAGAACAGCTCGTTCATCACCGGGTTGTAGGTGACGCCGGCGACGATCTCGGACGAGCCGTCGGGGTGCTTGCGCTCCAGGCCCACCGTGATGGCGAAGTGGGGCATGGCGTGCATGAAGTTGGTGGTGCCGTCGATCGGGTCGACGATCCAGGTGTGCGACTTGTCGGTGCCTTCGACCAGGCCGCGTTCCTCGCCGAGGAAGCTGTAGCCGGGGCGGGCCTTCATCAGCAGTTCGAAGAGGGTGTCTTCCGCCTTCAGGTCGGCGGCCGTGACGAAATCGCCGGGCCCTTTGCGCGAGACCTGAAGCTGGGCCACTTCGCCGAAATCGCGAAGCATGGGGCGGGCGGTCTTGCGCACGGCGCCGATGATGACCTGAACGAGAGCAGAGGCGAGGGCCATGAGGTTCTCCTGGTCCGGCTGTCCTTGAAGGCCCTGTCGGCCCGGAGAGACGGAGAAGCAAAAGGGGCGCGGACCATCCGCGCCCCTGTAGATACGTCTTAAGCGCCCGGCCTTGGCCGGAAAAGACGGTGTTTGTTAGTCCGCGCGGCGGACGTATTCGCCGGTCGAGGTGTCGACGACGATGCGCTCGCCCACGCCCATGTAGGGCGGGATCATGATGCGGACGCCGTTGTCAGCCTTGGCCGGCTTGTAGGAGGATGAGGCGGTCTGACCCTTGACGGTCGGCTCGGTCTCGACGACTTCCAGCGTGACCTGTTCCGGCAGAGACAGGCCGATCGGGCGGTCTTCATGCGTCTCGATGATGACCTTCATGCCTTCTTGCAGGTAGGGGATGCGCTCGTCGCCGACCCATTCCTTTTGCAGTTCGATCTGCTCGTAGGTGGCGTCGTCCATGAAGACCAGGCTGTCGCCGTTGTCGAACAGGTAGGAGAAGTCCTTCTGTTCCAGCGTGACGCGCTCGACCTTGTCTTCCGAGCGGAACCGTTCGGACAGCTTGTTGCCGGTCTCGAGGTTCTTGGCCTCGACGTTGGCGAAGGCGCCGCCCTTGCCGGGCTTGACGTGGCTGGCCTTGGTGACGACCCAGAGGCCGCCATTGTGCTGCAGGACCATGCCGGGCTTGATGTTATTGCCGTTGATTTTCATTGAAACCGCTGGGGTCTGAGGGCTGGGGGCGGCCCGGCCGCATCAGGGGCGGGCGCGCGAAATCGCGGCGAGCCGTAGAGGAACAGTGGAAAAAGGGCAATGGGGGCGCTGATCGCCGGTCGGCGGATCTAGCGGGCCATTCGGTCCAGTCCGGCTTCAGCCCGGTTGGCCAGACGAACGCCCATACCCATCGGAGAAGCCAGCTTGCCGGCGCCGGGGTCCAGTTTGCGGGCCTCGTGGGCGAAGGCGGCGGCCAGGCCGGCCGAGGAGGTGGCGGCCAGAATCTGTGTGGTGAGCCGGGTTGGTCGAACGGCCAGCCAGACCGCGCTGACCGCCTGGGCCGCCACCCAAAGCGCCATGGCGGTGCGCCGCTCGGGGCGGGCGGGGGCGTTCCAGACGCGGACAGCTGACAGGGTGGTGGCCGAGAACATGGCGGGCAGAATCAGGCTGACGGGGCCGCGTGGGCGCTCGGTAATCGGGGCCTGGCCGCCGAGCGCCAGCGCGCGGCGCGGCTGCGGGCGGATCAGTTTCGAGGCCGCCGTGGTCGCCGCCAGGGCGAAGCCCGCCGTCAGGGCCAGGCCCAGGGCGACGTGGGTCCAGTCCCGCCCCTCGGCGTTGAGAAAGTCGGCGGCCTGATCGCGGGCGGTGTCGAGGGCGTCTTCGATGCTGGTCATGGGACGGGAATGGCCGGACGCGGAAACTCGTTCCCGCGTCCGGCCTCTTGGAGACGGATCAGTTGCCGGTGGCGGCGCCGTCGGTCTTGATCTCGCTCATGGCCGACTGAAGATAGTTCTGGGCGCCCAGAAGCTCGATCAGCTTGTGCTGGTTTTCCAGGAAGTCGATGTGCTCTTCGGTGTCGGCCAGGATCTTCATCAGCAGGTCGCGGCTGACGTAGTCGCGGGCTTCCTCGCACTGGGTGACGGCGGCGCTGGTGGTGGCGCGGCTGTCGATTTCCAGTTGCAGGTCGGCGCCCAGGCATTCGATCGGCTCTTCGCCGACCTT
>Ga0265296_1005101_pt1 | contig 11021 bp, 8 predicted proteins | sample MunlanPumphouse1_FD_189073 | JGI IMG/M metagenome (GOLD analysis project Ga0265296, IMG submission 189073) | Groundwater microbial communities from a municipal landfill in Southern Ontario, Canada - Pumphouse #1 | ecosystem: Environmental > Aquatic > Deep subsurface > Groundwater | place: Canada...
GCTTCGCTTAACCGGTTTGGCATTGTATCTTATTTTTTCATGGATTCAAATCTGGTCGTTTAAATTATTGGGGACTAACTATTCGCAGGATATTGTTGTTCTTCAAAAACATCAATTGGTTACCAAAGGGATTTATGCTGTTGTGCGTCATCCGCATTATCTCTCGCAAATTATTGTTGAGGTTGCTGCTGCAGTGGCAACGTTGAGTTATTTAGTTGCCCCTTTGGCATTGGCGCAGATTCCTTTTTTGATTTTAAGAGCAAAGCGCGAGGAACAACTTCTGCAAAAACATTTCAAACAAGACTTTGAAGTTTATAAAAAGAAGACCGGCTTCTTCATTCCTTTTTTAGGTTAACTGATGAAGGTAATTTTATTTTTATTTCTCTTTGCGGTAGAAATATTTTCCCAGCAGTTTTATCAACTTGTCCTAAGGATGGCTCCCACAATAAGCAATAATGCAAAGGAAATAACGGTTGATGCTTTCAGTAAAAACGGGTTAACCTATTTCCCGGTAGAAGCATTCTCCAAAGAATTACAATTCAAATATAAAACCAATGTCGAAACAAAGCAGCTCGAAGTTATATTTCCGCAGTACCTTTTAAGAATTCGTCCGCGGAATTCTTTTGTTGTTCTTCAATCGAGAAAAGACAAAAGCGAAAAAGTTTTACAGCTACCGATATCAACAATAAGCTTGGAAAATCAACTTTATTTTCCTCTTGAATATGCGCAGAATATTCTTGAAAAATGTCTCGGCGGAAAGATTTCGTATAAGAAAATTGAAAAAGGAAATATAAAGGATGAGCAACCTGCTTCGCAAGACGGGAAAGAAATTGGAGAAAAGGAAATTCCAGCATTGGAGATAAGTGCTCTTAATGTTTCGGTTAGTGAAAAAGCAAACGGAACGCTGGTGAAACTTACTTTAAGTAAAAAAGTGAGTAAGATAACGCACACAATTTCTGATGATGTAATCAAAATTATTTTCCAGGAGGTTCACCTTGACGAAAAGAAACTTGATCAAACTTTTCCAAAAGGTTTAGTTAAAGAATTAAAAGCCGTCAACACAAAAGCGGGGAGCGAACTCTCTTTATCGCTTCGAAAAAATTATTCTGCGTATGAGTTTATTGAAGAACTCGTCGGGAAACGATTTCTTGTAACGATCCACAATAAAAAGTTCAGCCCCCTAACCTCCTTAGGGGGCTGGGGGCTGAAAAAAGAAAAATGGAATTTTGATGGGATCGTTATTGACGCCGGACATGGCGGGAAAGATTACGGCGCAATAGGAGTAAACGGCGCTATCGAAAAGGAAATCAACCTTTCCATTGCATTAAAAGTTGGCAAGCTTATCAATGAAAACCTAAAAGATATTAAAGTAGTTTATACCCGTAGCGATGATCATTTTGTTGAATTATACAAACGAGGAAAAATTGCAAATGAAAATAACGGGAAACTTTTTATTTCGATTCACTGCAACTCCGCTCCAAAGAAAAAAAGTGATCCGAACGGATTTGAAGTTTATCTTTTGCGTCCCGGAAGAACCGAAGAAGCCATTGGTATTGCCGAACGTGAAAACAAGGTGATTGAATATGAAGACGATCCCAAGCGTTACCAGAAATTAACGGATGAAAATTTTATTCTTGTCAGCATGGCGCATAGTTCTTCGATGAAGTATTCGGAGAAGTTTGCAGATATGGTTCATCGTCAATTCAAACAAAATATATCTCTTGCTCCGCGTGGCGTTAAACAAGCGGGCTTTTACGTTTTGGTTGGCGCTTCTATGCCAAGTGTATTGATTGAAACCGGTTATGTTTCAAATCCGGATGATGCCACCTTTCTTAAAAGTGAAAAAGGGCAGCAGCAAATTGCTCAATCAATTGTCAGCGCAATTAAATCATTCAAATCTTATTATGACCGGGTAATTGACTCAGAATAGAAGAAATAATTTTTTAACTTAACACACTAAATTTATACAACATGGAAGGTCAATGACAAAGACACAAATCTGGAGCGCCGCTTTTTTGGGAGTTTTTATAATTCTATTTTTTCTTCAAAAATTAACACAAGGCGATAACGTCTCATCAACAAATCCGGGGATGGGAATGCCGCAAAATCAATCTACTGAAACAATGGCTTCTTCTGATGCAAGCGGTGAAGTTTTAGTAAAGCAATTTAACTGTACTTCCTGCCACGGTGTTGATTTAAAAGGAACAACTATGGCGCCTGCTTTAGCCGGAATAAAATCATATTACAATAGAGATCAACTAATAAACTATTTGCGCAATCCGAATGCGTTTATGGAACAAGATCGTTTTAAAGAATACAAAAATAAATTTAAGAATATCGTTATGCCTGCTTACGGGAATAAAGACGTAAAGGAATTGGGCAAAGTTGCCGATTACTTATTAGGCTTAAATTAGTATAAAATGATTTCTTCAAATACTTTCGTTGTTTTTTTGATACAATCATCTTACTTTTGCAATTGATAATGTGAAAGGAAAAGAAAACATTGTCCGAGCAATTAACAAGTTTAACAGATGCAGAAATAATGAAGCGGATAGCGAATTATGATTCGCGCGCTTTAGAAACCCTGTATAATCGCTATTCACCGATCCTTTATACGGTGGTAAAAAAAATTGTCGGTGATGTACAGGTTTCGGAAGAAGTCTTAATTGATGTCTTTGTAATTATCTGGCGTAAAATAAATTACTACAATATAAAAAACGGCGATACCTACAGTTGGCTTATCACCATTGCTCGAAACAAAGCTATCGATACCGTCCGGAGAAGCAAAAATCTCATTCCCGATGCTTACGATGACGATTACGAAAATTTTTATATCGTTCCAAGACTTTCTCCGCAAATAGATGATTTAGATTTAAAGACGGCAATTAGCATAAAAGATAACATCGAAAAAGCATTGAACAAATTGACCGATGCGCAAAAGTACGTCCTCTTTCTTAGCTATTATGAAGGATTAACACAAAGTGAAATCGCCCGGCATTTGCGTATCCCTGCACAAACGGTTAAAGCTAAAGTGAAAATTGCACTCTCTAACTTGAAAGATAATTTATTGAAGGGAGGAGAATAATGGATACCGATTACGGAAAAGATTTTGCTTCTCTTTTACACGCCTTTGCCCTTGGCTGTTTAGAGCGCGAAGATTATGACCGGATGATGGAATATTTTAAAAGCAACCAGGATTATCCATGGCAGGAACTCGGAGAGTATCAAAATTTAGTTGCACTTCTCCCCTCTTTTTTAAATATTGAAGTTCCCGATGCACACGTTAAAGATATGGTTGCCCGTAAACTTTATCGTTTGCGCGACCAACAAAGACCGCAAAGAACAACGCAAGTTGTTTCGCAGACCTCTCCTGCTCAACATAAAAATTTATTTGAAAGAATTGAAACTCCTGAACAGAAATTATTTTCGCAAATTTCTTCTCCTATTTCTGAACAAGAAAGAAGTGGGGCTGGACCAAATCCCGAAACGTTTGAACCTGTACAAGCAAGCGTAAACAAAACTGAAGAATTCCAACCGGTAAGCAGCGAGACAAATAATTATTCCCGCGAACCGGAAGAAGAGACTTCTCCCCCGGAGGATTATAGTTCACCGTTCAAGTCATCAAATAAAGCGGCAAAACAAGAAGAAATGTATTCGGGTTATTCATCAGATGTATCTGAAAATAGTGATTCAAGTTTCTCAAGTAATTTTGATCAAATAGAAAGCGGAAGAAAAGGAACCACTGAAGATAAGGATGAGTTTTCGTTTGAATCTTCACTTTCAAATTATTCATTAAGCGGAGAGTCCTCCCCAAAAAATGAAGAGGCATTTTCTTCATTTACTTCAGAAACGATGATTGAGGAGCCAACCGCTGATTCGCAGAAAGAAACCACTGTTGTGGAAAAAGTAAAATCAGGAGTTTCTCCATTCGTTTTTGTTCTCACATTTTTTGTTTTAGCGGGAGCAATTGCAGCTGTTTATTATTACCTGTCGAAAGATTTCAAAGCCAATGCAGAAAAACAAGCCGCCGATTATCAAAAAGTTGTTCAGTCATTACAGCGTGATTTATCAAGCTCAAAAGAAGTTGACGCTCTTCTTGCTTCCATCAATTTACAAATGGTGAACTTAAAAAGCACTCCAAAAGCTTCCGGCGCTTACGGAAAATTTTTATTTGATTCGGTTACAAGAAAAGCAATGATCCAGGTGATTAATTTGCCGGTTCTTTCGAGCGATAAAGTATATCAATTATGGATAGTTTCAAATAAGCAAAAATATTCCGCAGGCATTTATAACGTTACTTCGTCAATGCAATATTTTCCCGTTACAAATTTCAACAGTTTAAGTTTAAGCGGACCGACAAGTTTTCTTATTACGGAAGAAGTTTCCGTAGGCGGAGAAAAACCTTCGAAGGATATCTATTTAGCCGGACAGGTTGTTTTATAAAACTATTTTCTTGATTGCCCCTGTTCAAAATAAAACAAGAGAACGGTAATTATCGCCATTAATAAAAGGAGCCAATATTCTTTTAAGACTTCCGGAAGAGATGAGAAAAAACTTCTAAGTTGTAAATTCCCCGAGAATAAACTTACCATTGTTGCAGTAAAAATTAAAAATCCTGCGGTGTACAAAACCGTTTTCCTTTTTGCATTTTCAATAAAAACCATCAACAAAGAAAAACCGGTTATATAAAGAGCGCCTGCAACTATTAACGGAATAGTAATGTCAAGAAAAAACGATTGAATTAAAAAAGAAAAAACCCCGGTAAAAAAAATACCCGAGCCGAAAAAAACTGCCGGGAAATTATTTGTCCCAAATGAATAATAAAAAATAGTTAAGCCGATAAAAAAAAATGCGAAGGAAAACATTGAGAATAATGAGACTTCAATGAATCCGAATAATTGCAGAATTATTGGAAGAAGCAAAAAAAGCAATCCGTATTTAATGAGTTGATTAGGAAAAATCATCGGCGCGCTGCTTATAAAATTCTTTGTCCCATGCTTGAAGCGATAACTTCTGCAGCAAAGAGAGCGGTTTGATTTTTATGATCGAGGATTGGATTTACTTCTGTTATTTCTAACGAAGACATGCAGCCGCATTCGGCAATCGCTTCCATCAATAAGTGAGTTTCGCGGTAACTTAAACCGCCGGGAACAGGAGTTCCGACCCCGGGAGCAACGGATGGATCAACGCTATCAACATCAAAACTAATATGAATATGATCAACGCTGTTTTTAAATTGCTTTAACACGCGCGAAATAATCCGGTGAATTCCAATTTTATCGACGTCAGCCATCGTATAAACCTGCAAACCGATTTTCCTGATGTTTTTTCTTTCCATAGGATCAATGCTTCGTGCGCCGATAACCACACAATTTTCCGGTTTTACTTTTGGAGCAAATCCGTAAAAATGCGTGAGACTTTTATTTCCCAAGCCAAGCAATGAGGCAAGCGGCATTCCATGAATATTACCTGAGGGAGAAGTTTCGTCGGTATTCATATCGGTGTGCGCATCAATCCAAATTACACCGAGACGCAAATTGTTCTTCTTGCAGAAAGAAGCAATACCGGCTACCGAGCCGATGGACATTGAGTGATCTCCGCCAAGGACTAAAGGAAAATTTCCTTCCGATAAACTTTTTTCAACTTTCTTTGCAAGGATTTCCGATCGTTTTAAAATTTCTTTTAAATATTTCATTTGAGGGTTACCGACTATTTGTCTTTCGATAATTTCAATTTGAATATTTCCGTCATCAATAACTTTGTATCCCAAACTTTGTAACCGTTCGGAGATTTGACTGATGCGCATAGCGGAAGGACCCATATCCACGCCTCGTCTTCCGGCGCCTAAGTCAACAGGAAAACCGATAATGTTTACTACTTTTGAAGGAAGAATAGTCATAGTTAATTCTTTAAAATATTAAAAGTAATTTATATGCGAAATCATTCTCTTACAAATTAGTACCATACAATTAAAACTCGTGTAATATTTAAAAAAAACAAATGACAAATGATAAATCCCAAATAATAACCAAATTCAAAATTATAATGATCCAAAACGGTTTCGGATTTTATTAATTGGATATTGATATTTATTTGTCTTTTGGTTCGCCGCGGCGAATTGCTTTTTGTGATTTCCGGTTTATCCGGTTTAGGTTAAACTTCTTCAAAGCGAATCCAATTTTCTCTGATTTTTTCTGCCTTTGCGCCGCCGGCGGTAAAGATAATGGTAGCGCCGGGTTTTACAAGTTTTGTTTCGAGAATTAATTTTCTGGCAAGAAAAATTGCAACTTCTTTTTGCTCTATTTCTTCGCAATAAAGAGAAGTTACTCCCCACAGTAAACAAAGTGTGTTCATCGTTTCAAAGTTATCCGACATTGCAATAATTTTGCAAGCGGGTCGGTATTTTGAAAGTCCGCGCGGTGTTTTGCCCTTTGAAGTAAACCCGACGATTGCATCAGCATTAATCTGCCGGCTCATTGAAACAATTCCTTTGTTCATCGAATCGAAAAGATTTTCTTTAATGTTGTCTGGAATTACATAATTGATATTTCTGTGCGGAATATGTTGTTCCGCATTTAAAATAATTTTATTCATCATCTCAACCGTTTTAACCGGATATTTCCCGACAGAAGTTTCGCCGCTGAGCATAACGACATCGGTTCCGTCCCACACTGCGTTAGCAACATCGGAAGCTTCTGCGCGCGTTGGAACCGGGTTGGAGATCATCGACTCGAGCATTTGCGTAGCGGTGATAACGATTTTTCCTACTTCGTTGCAGCGGTGAATAATATTTTTTTGGATGAGCGGAACCTCCTGAGGTTCAAGTTCAACGCCTAAATCGCCGCGCGCAACCATTATTCCATCTGCGGCTTGTAAAATTTCTTCTAAATTATCAACCGCTTCTTTCTTTTCAATTTTTGCAATTACGGGAATTGCTTTTCCTTTTTTCTTCAGCCAATCTTTTAATTGATAAATATCTTCCGCTTGACGAACGAACGAAAGGGCAATAAAATCAACTCGAAACCGCAACGCGAATTTCAGATCGGAAAAATCTTTTTCAGTGAGAGACGGGGTTGAAAGTTTCATCCCGGGAAGGTTCATTCCTTTTTTCGGTTTTAATATTCCGCCATTAAGGATTTCACAAACCACGGATGTTTCGGTTTTCTTTTTTATTTGCAAACGAAGCAGTCCGTCATCAATTAAAATGATATCTCCAATCTGCGCGTCCTGCGCAAGCAGTTTGTATGAAGTTGAAACTTTTTCTTTTGTCCCCAAAATATCTTCGATGGTTATTTCCAGTTCTTCGCCGGGAACAATTTCATACGAATCTTCTTTTAATTTCCCGATGCGGATTTTTGGTCCCTGTAAATCTAAAAGCGTAGCAAGCGGTTGTTTAGCTTCAACGCAAGCTTGATTAATATTATTAAAAACCTGCTCGAAGAATGAGTAATCACCGTGTGAAAAATTAAGACGTACACCGTCAACACCCGCTTCCAGCATGGCTTTGATCATAGCCGTAGAAGAAGTTGCCGGTCCAAGCGTAGCAAGTATTTTAGTTTTTGCAAAAATTTGTTCTGTCGTCATATTCATTTTTTTATCTTCCTTTTGGGAGGTTGTTTTTTCTTTGGCGCTGCTTTTACTTTAAAAGGATTTTTTCCTTTTTTGTACATTTCTTTAAGGCGTTGTTGAACTAAACCAAAAACAGTATCACGTTCATAAGTCCCGGTTTTATTTTTCCCGCCGGCTTTTACCCCCGTGAGTAATGCAATTCCTTCATCAATTTTAGAAATTGCATAAAGGAAAAATTCTTTCTTCTTAACGCTTTCGATTATTTCTTCGCTTATCATTAAGTCTTTTACATTTTGAATGGGAAGAATAACGCCCTGCGTTTTTGTAAATCCGCTCATTTTGCAGATGCTGTAAAAACCTTCAACCTTTTCATTCACGCCGCCGATGGGTTGTATTTCTCCTTTTTGATTTACCGAACCGGTAACCGCAAATGACTGTTTAATCGGAAGCCCGGAAAGATTTGAAAGCAACGCAAAAATTTCCGCAGCCGAAGCGCTGTCGCCGTCAATCATTCCGTAAGATTGTTCAAAAACCAAATTCGCGGAAAATGAAAGAGGAAACTGCTGCCCGAACATTTCTTTGAAATAGCCGGAAATAATAAGCACGCCTTTATCGTAGGTTTTTCCGCTCATACCGGCTTCGCGCTCAACGTTGATGATAGCGCCGTTACCGATTGAAACGGAAGCGGTGATGCGTGTCGGTTTTCCGAATGAATAAAAGTCGGAACCGTAAACAGCGAGTCCGTTTATCTGTCCAATTTTCTCACCAGCCGTATCAATGAGAATAGTTTTTTCCCGGATCATCTCGAAAAGTTTTTCTTCATACAAGGCGTGACGGTCTTTCGCCATCTCATAAGCTTTTTTTACAAGAGGAGCAGAAACTACTTTTGCGTTTTCTTCCCTTGCCCAATAATGCGCTTCGCGGACTAAATCAGCCAGCACAGAAAAACGCGTAGTCAATTTATCTTTTTGTCCGGCATACCGTGCAGCAAGTTCAAGCAGATAAGCAATTGCGGTTTTATCAAATTCTAAAAGATTTTCCTCTTTGATTGTTTTTTTTATTACACGGGCGTAGGCATCAATTATTTCTCCGGTGCGTTTCACTTCATAATCGAAATCAGCTTTCACTTTAAATATTTTTTTGAAATCATCTTCATATTCTGCAAGCATTGAATAAATGTAGTTGCTTCCTATGAGAATAACTTTTAGATCAACATTAATTGGTTCCGGTTTTAAAATTGATGGCTGGAACTGAAAGAAATTGTAGGAATCTTGAATTTCAAGTTTGCGAAAGGTTAAGATCCGTTTGAGAGTTTTCCACACACCCGGCTCTTCAAAAATATGGGGAACGTTCAAAACTAAAAACCCGCCGTTCGCTTTTAATAACGAACCAGCTTTTATGCGCGTAAAATCAGCGTACCAACCGCCTCTGCCGTCGCTAACTTTTTCAATTGTTCCGAAAAGATTTGTGCACGTCGGAGTAATTTCAACAACAACAGGACATTCATTTGTGTTTGAATTATCAAGAATAATGTTTACCTCATATTCGCGTAAGTAATCAATGACAAATCCTTCTTGCGTTTCTTCGCTTTCAGGTTTTTGTCCTTTGAAGATTTGCAGATTCTCCAAAATGCTTTCTTCAACCTGCCGGAGGTAAAAAGAAATTTTCTCATCGGGATATTTTTCATAGAAAGCGGCTAACGAACCTTTTACCAATACATCAACTTCTTCCCGTTCAAGGTCAAGCGATTCCACCTGGAGTTTTTGGCTGAGCTTTAATCCTTTTTTAAAAAGATTAACTAATTCTAATTGATATTCGTTGTACTTCTGAACTATGCTTTCGGCTTTATCTTTCGTTATGGTTCCTTCTTGTATCACTTTATCAAGCTGCTGAACAGGGATTGGCTTGTCCTGAATTACCGGGAGAATCTCAGGTCTTGCCGTCTCGCCAACTTGTACTGAACCCAAAGTGAATCCGTCTTTTTTTATTTTCTTTTGAAAAAGAGTAAGTAATTCTTTTTCTTTTTTGCCGTACTCCCCAAGGATTTTTTCCCGCTTACTTACGAAGGTCTGGCTTTCCAACTGTTGCGGAATTTTTTCTTTTAAAAATTGTATTAATCCCGAAACTTCTTTCTTAAAATCTTTTGCCTGTCCTTGCGGGAAAGTGAGAAGAATCGGCGAATCAGGGTCGTTGAAATTGTTAACGTAAGCGTAGTCATTTAGCAATGGACATGCAGCCGAAATTGATTCGAGCATTTTTTTTACTGCGGTTGCTTTGCCGGTGCCGGAAAGTCCGGCGATAAAAATATTATAACCCGGACTTCGTAAGTTTACACCGAGTTTAATTGCACGCAAAGCTCTATCTTGTCCGATGATGCTTTCAATCGGTTCTATTTCGCCGGTTGATTCAAAATCGAAAACCTGCGGATTACAAAACCAGCGAAGGTCGTTGGTTTTTAGGGGTTGGGGTAACACTGCTTTTTTTATCGGCATACTACTTTCCCGAAATTTAGTTTTATTGTAGGAAAACTTATATAAACTACGTTTCAAAAACAAAAGGTGGACAGTTTATTTTTAGCGGAAATGAAAGCTTCATGGAAATTCAAACTCGATTTTTTTTTTGTAAATTGCCATAAATAATTTCAGGATAAAAAATGTTACCCTACGAAGCAAGAAAATATTTTCCGTTTTTAGATAAAGGTAAAATCTATTTTAACCACGCCGCCGTCAGTCCTCTTTCCACGATGGTAACGGGAAAAATTCAAACTTATTTACAACAGCGAAGCGAAGGAACGATTGAAGATTTTCAAGCCGTGCTTGCTGAATCTGCCGAAGCTAAAAATAAAATAGCCGAAATGCTGAATACGTCTTCCGCAAGAATCGCTTTTGTTGACAATACTTCCAACGGGCTGAACATTCTTGCTCAAGGGTTAACGTGGCAAAAAGGAGACAGAATTATTTTAAATGATCTTGAGTTTCCTTCCAACGTTTATCCTTTTTTAAATTTACAGCAGCACGGCGTTGAAATCGATTTTGTAAAATCAGAGAACGGAAAAGTTACCGCGGAAAATATTTTACAGGCGATAACTCCTTCAACTAAATTACTTTCAATTAGTTTCGTCCAGTTTTTAAGCGGCTATAAAGCCGATTTGGAAGAACTTGGAAAAATCTGCAAAGAAAAAAATATTATTTTTGCCGTTGACGCAATACAAGGACTTGGCGCGCTTCAACTTGATGTAGAAAAATGTAAGATAGACTTTCTTGCATGCGGTACGCAAAAATGGCTGATGGCAATTATGGGTTTGGCTTTTGTTTTTCTTTCCGAAGAAATGCAAAGCAAAATTACTCCCAAATATGTCGGCTGGCTCTCGGTTGAAGATGCCTGGAATATTTTGCATTACGATCTAAAACTAAAAACCGATGCCAGCGTTTTTCAAACCGGAACGCTTAATG
>Ga0265296_1005102_pt1 | contig 11020 bp, 13 predicted proteins | sample MunlanPumphouse1_FD_189073 | JGI IMG/M metagenome (GOLD analysis project Ga0265296, IMG submission 189073) | Groundwater microbial communities from a municipal landfill in Southern Ontario, Canada - Pumphouse #1 | ecosystem: Environmental > Aquatic > Deep subsurface > Groundwater | place...
AGCATTTTCCAGATGGAAACCATCCTTCAAAGTCTATTGTTTTTGTAGGAACTCTTCCTGTATCTCCAGAAGAAAGAATAATAAATCTAAATGGAATTTCTAATGCTTTTAATAGTTCTTCTGAGTTTTTTAAAATTAAATCAAATTCTTTCCAGGCCATTTCAGGTGTACAGAAAATAAATTGTTCTATTTTTTCAAATTGATGAACGCGAAAAATTCCTTTTGGGTCTTTGCCGTGCGATCCTAATTCTTTCCTAAAACAAGGAGAGATTCCTGCGAAGCGAATAGGGAGTTTATCTAAAGGCAAAACTTCATTCATGTAATACGCATTGACTGCGTGTTCTGCTGTTCCAATCAAATAAAGATCTTCTCCTTCTATTTTGTAAATCATTTCTTCAAATGCGCCGAGTGGAAGTGCTCCTTCGAGTGCTTCTCGTTTAAGCATGTAGGGAGGTTGAATTAAAGTGAATTTCTTCGTTCGTAAGAAGTCTAGTGCAAATTGAAGTAACGCGTGATAGAGTTTAACTAAATCTCCTTTAAAATAATAGAATCGTGATCCTGCGACCTCAGAACCTTTTTTCGTATCTAATAAGTCTAAAGCTTCTAGAATATCTGCATGGTCTTTTGGTGTGAAAGAAAGTTTTTTTATTTTCCCAAAGGTTTTGATTACTTTATTCGCAGTTGCATCCCCGGTTGGAACGCTTTTGTCTACAAGGTTAGGAAGTTCTTTAAGAAGTGCATCTCTTTTTAGTTTAAGTTCAATCATAACTTTTTCTTTTGTTTCAAGTTGAGAGGGAAGTTCTTTTGCTTCTTTTACCAAGTGAGAAATATCTTTTCCTTTCTTTCTTGTTTCATTTATTTCATGAGAGAGGGTATTGCGTCTATTTCGTAAGTGATCTGATTCTTCTTTAAGTTCTCTCCATTGTTTATCTAAGGATAAGAGTTGATCAACATCCGTTTCAGGCATTCCTCGTTTTCGTTGGCTTTCTTTTACGAGGTCGGTTTGTTCTCTGATATAGACAATGTCAAGCATAAGGCAATCAGTATTGAAGCCTTATTAAAAGATTGTGGATAAAGTAAGTATTTTGCTACTACTATTAAAAGAAGAATAACATGACGTTTCTAAAGTATATATTCAATGAAAACATTTAAATAGAACATTTTCCTTCTTACCATTTAGAAAAAAAGAGTTGTATAAGTTGTGGGGGAGAAAACTTGTTAAAGAAGAAAGATTTAGATATTTTTGAGGTCTTTTTTAGAAAAAAGCCGGCGATGATTTTAGTAGCATTGAGAAAGAATAACAAGAATAGGTATGGTTCGGTTCTTGCGAAAGAGGTAGATTGTACATATTCTCATGCGGTAAAGATTTTGCAGGAGATGGAAAAGGCGCGTCTTGTCACATTCGAAAAACACGGCAGGATTAAAACTATTTCGTTGACCGATGGTGGAAATCGTATTGCTGAATATATTGAGAAGATTTCTGAACTTCTTTAATTTTTTATTTTTCTTTATTTAATTATTCAATAAGTTAGTTTTATAACAGAGCAATTCAAAAAAATAGAGTATGAATAAGTTTATTCGCGTTTTAATGACAGGCAGTCTTCTTTGGTATTTGGGAGAAGGAATGCTTGGCCCACTTCTGGCCGTATTTACAGAACATATTGGAGGAGATATTCTTCAAATTTCTTGGGCATGGGCAACCTACCTCTTAGTAACAGGAGTCATGATTATTATTGTAGGAAAAATTTCTGATGGAAGAGCAAGTAAAGAACGTTTAATGATGATAGGGTATGTATTAAACACTATTCTTACATTCTGTTATCTTCTTGTTTCTGCGCCGTGGCAGTTATTTATTTTACAAGCAGGATTGGGGATTGCATGGGCGTTTGCTACTCCTACGTGGAGCGCGTTATATGCGAGACATATAGATAGAAAACATGATGGTTCAGCGTATGGATTTGCAGATGGATTACCCCCAATTATCACTGCGTGTGCTATTCTTATTGGAGGATTAATTATTAATTATTTCTCATTCAAGACCTTATTTTTGCTAATGGGAAGTATTCAATTGATTGCAACCGTGTATCAAGCGAAGATCTTGTGGATGGAAAAAAAGAAAGTGTATAAGAAGAGACGATGAAGGATCATGTTGCTATCTTAATCAAAGATCAAAAGAAATTCTTATTTATTAAAAGATCAAAGCATAAAAAGACATTACCCAATATCTGGGCATTTCCAAGTGGAACAAAAGAAGAGAATGAAACAATAGAAGAAACTGCTAAGAGAGAAGCGTTTGAAGAGCTGGACGTGTTAATTACTTCCAAAAAATTCTTAACAGTCAAAGAATTACCTGAATTCAGAGTGAGATTACATTTTTTAATATGCGAGATTAATTCAGGTATTCCAAGAATAAAAGAGATGAATGAAATTGATGAATTAGAATGGTTAACATTTAGTGAATTTTTTAATAAATACGCTGATAATGAAATTGGACACGGATTAATTTTCTTAAGGAAGAATCCTGCAATTTGGAAAGAGTTTGCTTAAGTAACTTTTTATAGTTTAGAAACATACCGTGAATGTGGAGATCCTAAACTTTACGCCAAGAGCCTATCAGGAGAAAATTGTCCAGTCTTGTTTAAAGAAAAATACATTAGTAGTTCTTCCAACAGGAATGGGGAAGACGAAGGTTGCGATTCTTACAGCTGTAGAGAGAATTAAGATGTTTCCTTCAAGCAAGGTGTTATTCCTAACACCAACAAAGCCTCTTGCAGCCCAAATTCAAAGAGAGTTTAAGGAATGTACAGACATTAAAAAAGAGGATGTAATTTTATGTACAGGTGAAGTAAATCCTGAGGACAGGCAAGAGCAATTGCTTACTGCTAGGATTGTAGTAAGTACGCCTCAAACGATTTCAAATGATGTAGTAAATAAGAGAATTAAGTTAGAAGAATATTCGTTATTAGTCTTAGATGAAGCGCATCGTTGTACGAAAGATTATGCGTATACGTGGTTATGTAAGAGTTATATGAAGACTGCGAGGTATCCGAGGATTATTGGGCTTACTGCTTCTCCCGGTGCGGATAGTGAAACAATTTCAACAGTGTGTAAGAATGCGTTTATTGAAGAGATTGAAGTAAGAAACGAGTTAGATGAAGATGTTAAAGAATACATTCAAGAAGTAAACATTGAGTGGGTAAGAGTAGATCTTCCTAAAGAGTTCAAAGTAGTGTTAGAACCGTTACAAAGTGCATATGCGGAGAAAGTGGATGGAGTAAGACGGTTGGGAATGATTGGAAAGAATGATCTTTCTAAGAAGGAAATGTTAGGAATTATGGCGTCGTTTCAGGCAAGGCTTGGAAAAGGAGAAACTGATTTTAGATTAATGAGAGGAGTTTCATTACTTGCAGAGGCATTAAAAATAGAACATGCAATTGAGATGTTAGAGACGCAGGGAAGTGATGCCGGGTGTAGTTATCTTGAAAATTTATTTAATAGTGCGGAAAAGACGAAGACGAGAGCGATTAAGAATTTAGTAAAAGATCCGAATCTTCTTACAGCGTTAGTGAAGGCCAGAGAGTTAAAAGAAACTGGCATGGAACATCCGAAGTTAGTTGCATTAAAAGAATTAATTAAAAAGGAAATTGAAGCAGATCCAAAAGTAAAAATTATTGTGTTTAATCAATATAGAGATTCCGCGAAGATTATTGAAGATCAGTTGAATAAAATCGGAAATATTAATGCGAGTATGTTTGTTGGGCAGGCAAAGAAGAAAACGTCCGGTCTTTCTCAGAAAGAACAGTTAGCATTATTAGATCAGTTTAGAGAGGGAAAGGTAAATGTAATTATTTCTACATCGATTGGTGAAGAGGGATTGGATATTCCTAAAGTTGATCTAGTCGTGTTCTTCGAACCTGTTCCTTCTGCAATCCGTAGTATTCAAAGGCGTGGTCGTACTGCAAGAACTGAGAAGGGAAGAGTGGTGGTAATGATGACGCGTAATACAAGGGATGAAGCGTATCATTGGGTTGCAGTACACAAGGAAAGAAATATGCATCGAGTGTTGCAAGAAATGAAGCAAAGTTTTATTCGGCCAGAACCACAGGAGAAGCAAGGTTCCTTATTTCAATTTAATAATACTGGTGAAGAACAAATTAAAGTTGTTGCAGATATTAGAGAGTCAGCCTTAATTAAAGAATTAACAACGCAAGGTGTAGTTGTTGAGACAAAGACGTTGACTGTTGCTGATTTTATTGTGTCTGATAAGGTTGGAATTGAAAGAAAGACGACGGAAGATTTTCTTGCGTCAATGATTGATAAGAGAATGTTAAACCAGATGAGAGAGTTAAGAAATAATTTTGAAAAGCCATTACTTATTATTGAAGGTGAAGAGGATTTATACACATTAAGAAAGATTCATCCTAATGCGATACGTGGAATGCTTGCGGCGATTACAATTTCGTTTAGTATTCCAGTTCTAAGAACGCAAAATGTGATGGATACGGCGTTGATGATTAAAACGATTGCGAGAAGGGAGCAGGAGGGAAATGAAAAAGAGTTTAGTGTGCGTGTGCAGAAGAAGCCTCTGACAACAAAGGAGCAGCAGGAGTTTATTGTTGAGTCGATGCCGGGTATTGGTCCAATTATTGCAAGAAATTTATTAAAAAAGTTTGGTTCGATTAGAGGATTGGTAAATGCTTCTGTTGATGAATTGAAGAGTATAGACAATATTGGTGAGAAGAAGGCGAAGGAGCTTAAAGAGGTGTTGGAGATTTTGTATCCGGAAGAGTAAAAGCAGAAAGATCAATTGAGTAAATGCTCGCTCTAGAAGAGGGATGGGTTTTCAAGTAATCTTCTAAATGATTTCTTGGATCTGAAAAAACAACGCACATTCGAGGAGATTCATTTAGAATTGGAAGAAGTAATCCGTAAAGCTTGTCGTTGCTTACATCCGCATGGAGAACTGAAAGTGGTTGTTCAGGAATGTTGCCTTCAATACTTCTTGTTTTTAAAGTTATTCCGTGAGCAGCATATCCTTCTAGGAGGTGTTGTAAGTATGACGAAATACGTAAATTAGTGGGCCAGTCGGTATTTAGAATTGCTGCTGAATGGTAAGGGGAAGCAGGTTGAAGGAGTTGAAAGGCTGCTTCAGATAAAATATCCTCATTGAAAGGGTAAGGGCGTTGTGGTGCGAGAGGTTTCGCGGTAATCATTAAAAGGAAATCATGGTGATACTTGCTTATAAGGATTATTGTAATGGATAGGTTGCTAATTGTTTATAGGTTGGTCCTTGTGTGCTGAGTGTGCTTTGATAGAGGGTGAAAGAGGTAAAGGTTAAGGACATTTTTTCTAGTTTGAGTTTTCTTACTTGGTCAAAAGAATACGTTTTCAAAACTTGTTTGACTCGTCCTAAGGTTAAGTGTGCAGTAAATTTTTGTTCTCCGCTGGATAAGTCTAGAGTTTCTTCATCAATCATTCTTGCTAAGTCAATAATTTCTTTTTCTGGAGTTAACCCTATCCAGATCACGTGGGGGTTGACTTCGTCTGGAAAGAATCCTATTTTGTTTAAATTGACGTTAATTGAAGGAGCTTTAATTTGTTCTAATCGTTTTTTGATTTGTTCTAGTTGTTCTTCTTTTAATTCTCCAAAAAACTTTAAAGTAAGATGTAAATTCTTTTTAGCAGTCCAATTAATTTTAGCGTCTTTTGTTTTTAATTCCTTTTGTAAATTATACAGATAATCTTTCACATCATCAGGGAGGGTTAATGCAATGAAGCAGCGCATAGAGTTTAAAAAAATAGCTAGTTTTTAATACTTACGTTAAGCAAAGAACAACGGAATGGTGACCGCTAAAGATTATATTGAAGATACAAAAAGATTTTTTAGAGAAAAGTTCAAGCTCTCTTTACTCCCTCACGAAGAGATGCCGAGTATAAGCCCGGGAGGAGTAAGTGCATTAAAAGATTGGCAGACTAAAACGAGTCGGGGAAGCATTATAATGCCGACAATTATAGATTTTTATAGAAAGGTTAGTTTAGCGATATATTTGTTTCCACAAAAAAATAAGAAAAAAGAGATAGGTTATTTATTCGGAAAAGGAATCGGGGTGGAGATTGCGTTACAAGGAGAAGTAAAGGGAAGAAGAAAAAGAGTGAGATTTGTTTGTAGAAGCCATAGCGATTTTGAATTATATAATTTTTCTTGTAAAAGTTATCCACCTGCCTTTAGAGAGGTATTTGGTGCGCAAGAGTTTTATCCACCTACAAAAACGAAAGGTTTAGAAAATATTCCCAACCGGTTTATGAGCGCTACTGCCGAAGAAGTAAATCTGGGTGGATTTAAAGTGTATATTCCCGAATTAGAATTGTTATTCTTAGACAAACTTATCAGCAGAGAGTCAACACCAAGAAAAGAGGGATACGACGCGGTCTTGCTAGCCAAGGCGTATAAACTAGACAAGAAAAAAACTCTTGCCTATTTAGAAGAATTTTATATTAAATGGAAGATTAAGAAAACAGAAAAAGATGCAGCTAGAGTGTTAGAGGAGTATGAAACCACCCTCACAAGAAACATAAAACGAATGAAAGTGTTATTAGAAAAGGCGAGAGAAGAAGTAAATAAGGAGAAAATAGTTAGAGAGGTCAATGCAAAAATGGAGTTATGGGAAGGAACACAAAATATAATTATTGAAGGTCTTTCTTTAGAGTATTGGGTTCCATTAGAATTACAATCGATAAATGAAGAGGGAAGAGTAGTTGATAATAATTATCGAAAAAGAGTAGAAGAGAATATAGTTAATTCTATTGTTAGAAAGAATAAGGAAATTACAAAGATAAGAGAGCTTGTAAAAATAATAGTTGATTAATCTGCCAGCTTAGCCATATAATTCTATAGGTCTGCCTTCTTCCTGATCTTGTTCATTTATTTTTTCTACAGCTTTTAAGAAATCGCCTGTTTGAATATAATCACGTTGTTCTCGTAAGGCAAAGTATCCTGCTTCGGTACAGAGTGCTTGTAAGTCTGCGCCCGAGAATCCTTCTGTTTGTTCGATAAGAACATCTACATTGAATTCTTGTAAATTCAATTTCTTGGTATGAACGGATAGTATATTTTTTCTTGCTTCGTGATTGGGTAAATCAACATGGATGATGCGATCAAATCGTCCCGGCCTAAGTAGTGCGACATCTAAGATATCAATTCTGTTTGTTGCTCCAATTATTTTAACATTAGAAAGACTAGTAAATCCGTCCATTTCTGTTAGTAATTGAATTAATGTGCGTTGAACTTCTCGTTCTCCAGAAGTACCTGCTTCGAGGCGTTGTCCTGCGAGTGCATCTATTTCATCAATAAAGATAATAGAGGGCGCTTTTTCTTTTGCGAGTTGGAATAAGTCTTTGACGAGTTTTGCTCCTTCTCCAATGAATTTTTGGACTAATTCTGAGGCGACAACATGGATGAAGGTTGCGTGTGTACTTGTTGCGACTGCTTTTGCGAGTAATGTTTTTCCTGTGCCTGGCGGTCCGTGGAGGAGAATTCCTTTTGGTGGTTGTATGCCGAGTTTAAGAAAGAGGGCTGGTTGTTGTAAGGGTAATTCTACAACTTCTTTGAGTTCTCTAATCTGTTCTTCTAGCCCTCCTAATTCTTCCCATGAAATTCCGGGTGTTTCTATAACTAAGAATGCGTCGACATCGTAGTTTTTTGTTTGTTCGAGTCGTTGAATGACTGTTAGTGATTTTTGTTCTACGAGGACTGTGTCTCCGGGTTGAACAGAAACGCTGTCTGCTAAGCTGACGTAGAATTGATTGCCGTTAGGAACACGGATGATGGCTTTGTTATCTAATGTTTTTCTAATTTCGCAGACGAGTAACGGAAGTTCTTTGAATTTGCTTAGTTCTGATTTTAAGTAGCCTACGCTTGCTTTAAGGAGTTGGTTTTCTTCGTAGACGTTCTTTGGAGGGGCGAGCACTTCTTTTTCCACAATAAGATTGTTTTGTGAAGGTGTTTAATAAATGCTTCGACAGAGAAAATATAATAAGAGAAATACTTAAACAGATATTTATATAGTTCTATAACGAAAGAGGGTGAAAGAGATGAAAAAAATAAAAGTAATTCAATTCGGGTTAGGCGCAATGGGAAGCGTCATGACTAAGTTAATTCTAGAAAAAAAAGAATTAGAACTTGTTGGTGCAGTTGTAAGAGAGGAAAAGGATAATGGAAGGGATGTTGCGGAATTAATTGGGTTAAAGAAAAAGACGGGAGTTAAGTGTTATTCAGATCTTAAATTGTTAATTAAAAAGAAAAAGCCAGATATTATGCTTCACGCTGCTGTATCCTATGTCCCAAAGGTCTGGGAGCAGATTAAGCCAGCTGTAGAAGCTGGAGTGAATGAATGTTCCGATGGGAAATATTACGACGACAAGTCATGCGGTTAATTTACTTCCAGTTGTGACAAAAGCTAATCCTGGCCTTCTCTCCATGTTTGATCTTCCTGTTGCGCCTGTCCTTCCAAAAAAACAAGCTTAATTAAGTTATTTAAAAGAAGGATTTAGATGGAAGTAACAGTACGTCGTGCAGTTTATGAAGATATACCTTTTCTAAAGTTGTTTCAAAAGAAGCTTGTTGATTCAGAACGGCCGTTTGATCCTACAATCCCAAGAGAGGGAGAGATTGAATATTACAGTTTAAAAGAGCTGTTAGAAAGTAAAGAGGTTAATTTTCTTGTAGTAGAAGTAGAAAAGAAAGTTGTAGGATGTGGGTTTGGTGAAATTAGAAAAAATGTGGAGTGGGGAAGAAGTAAAAGAATTGGGTATATTGGGTTGATGTTTGTTGAAGAAGAGTTTAGAGGGAATAAGATAGGGAAGATGCTTGTAGACCGGTTGTGTGAATGGTTTAAAGAAAGGAAGGTAGGGGATATTAGGTTAAAAGTCTTAAAAAAGAATATAAGAGCAATTAAACTTTATGAGAAGGCAGGGTTTGAGGAGTTTATTATAGAAATGAGACGAGCAGATCCTATTTTTCTATAGATTCCGTGATTCTTTCGCTTTTTCTTTGCTTACCTTTTTAAAAAGTGGTACAGACGTGCTCTAATGAAAGAATCTACCCTGATTTACCTAAGTTTTCTTGTAGGAATGATTGGAATTGCTACATTAGTGATTGCTGAAGAAATAGTCCCTACTACTGTATTAACCTCAGATAAAGCAAAAGGAGTTATTCAAATTGAAGGTGTTATTAAAACAACAAGAACTTCTGGAGACACTGTCTTTTTTGAAGTGCAAACAAAAGAAAAAGTCTATCCAGTAGTCTTATTCAAAGGAAAAGAAGCAAAATTAAAGAAAGGAATGAAAGTAAGAGTGGAAGGATCGTTAACAACCTACAAAGGAAATACTGAACTTATTGGAAGACGAGTGGAGCAACTAGCATAATGTAAACATTACACCAGAAAAGAGATAAATATATAAAGTTCTTACCTTAATCAGGTATTAGGTGTAAAAAAAGATGGAACATTTAACTAAATCTGCTTCTCGACTTGTTGACGAGCATAATGCCGTTTCTGATACAAATGCATTTTCTAAAATTATTCCAGCGTTAATGAAAAAAGGATTAGAGAATGTAAATCTTTCTATGTTTAGTGAAGAAAAGAAGATGGAATTATTGAATGCAGCTGGTGAAGAATATCTTAAGAGAAATGAAGTTGCGAATGCGATCAAAGTATTTATGATGACGAAGAATAATAAGCGTCTCATTGAAGTTGGTGACGATCATGTAAAGGTTGGTCTCTATACCCACGCTATTGAAGCGTACAAGTTAGCAGGCGATAAAGAACGCTTAACAAGAGTGGGTGATAAATGTTTAGAAGGTGGTCATATTACTGAAGCAATTGCAGCATTCAAAATCATTGCAGATCAAGATAGATTAAACAAAGTAGGAGATCATTGTTTAGAAAAAGGAAAGATCGACTTTGCTATTGAAGTCTATGCCGCATTAGAAAATAAAACCAAGTTAGTTGTTCTTGGTGATAGATGTTTCAAAGAAGGCGATTTCAATCATGCTCATCGTGCATTCAGTTTAGCTGAAGATAGAGAAAGGTTAAACAAGATTGGCGAAGAATTTATGAAGATGGGTCTTTTAGCAAATGCATTAAGAGCATATGAAGCTGCTCAGAATGATATGATGGTACAGTTTATTAGAGAGAACTTCAATGATAAGAATTTAGCTGAGAGAGTGTATGTCTAACGACGACGGCTTTTTAATTATTGTTAAAAAATTTCTCGAAGAAGGAACATTTAGAGATTTAAGTCAGCTTCCCCCTAGTGAGAAAGCTAATTTTGATCGTGCTGCTCAGGTGTTGTGTGAAAGAGAGTTTTTAATTGATGCTGCAAGAGTGTGGCAGATGACAAATAATACTGAAAAACTAAAGTTACTAGCTGAAGAATGTTTAAAACAAAAAAAGTTAGAACCGGCGTTAGTTTCTTTTAATGCATTAAGAGATAAAGAAGGGTTAGAACGAACAGGGTATGCATTTTTACAAATTCCTGAAGTGCATAATGCCTTAAGAGCGTTTGAAGCTGCTGATGATACAATGATGGTTTCTTTTTTAAAAGCTAATTTCTAAGATAGTTTTTTATAGAAGAGTCGGAAGGGAAAAACATGGACTTAACTTGGGAAGAAAAATTAGAAGAGTTTCATTCAAATAAAAGTTTTGTGGAGGGTGTAGCAAAGTCTATGCTCACCGAGTTGACAGAAAAAGATAAGAAGAAAAGGAAATATAAGTTGGTAATAACAGGTGGAGAGTCTCATCCTTATCTTTGTGCTATCCGTTATTATATCCAAGAAGGAAGAAAGGTGGTAATTTTTTTAGATTATCAGTTAGGGATAGTAGATGGGGCAAATTATTCATATTGCGACTGTTATATTGTTCTTTCTAAATCGGATGAAAGGGTTGATTTTATTCAGACCATGTTTCTTAAAAGAAAAAGGGAGATCGAAGAAAAATTAGATAGAAAATCGAGAACATTTTTT
>Ga0265296_1005103_pt1 | contig 11018 bp, 7 predicted proteins | sample MunlanPumphouse1_FD_189073 | JGI IMG/M metagenome (GOLD analysis project Ga0265296, IMG submission 189073) | Groundwater microbial communities from a municipal landfill in Southern Ontario, Canada - Pumphouse #1 | ecosystem: Environmental > Aquatic > Deep subsurface > Groundwater | place: Canada...
TGAATCTGTTCGGATTCAGGCCATTGGCCGGGATTATCTTCAACTTCATGGTCGATTGGAAGGATGGCGGAAGAGTGACCATTCTAACAGATCCTATAACAGGTATTGCCCGTAAGGTCGATATCGTCGATTATTCCAATGTCGATTTACGCGCATCGAAAGCGTTTCAGATAGCGGGTGTGAATCTGGAATTTGTCGTGACCGTTGCCAATCTGTTGAATGAAAAACGACTTTACACCGGCGGATTTACGTCGGCTCAGTACAGTCGATACAAGGATTCTCTGCATTTCCCGTTCGAATCGGGCGAACAGCACGGACATGATAAATGGGGCGAATGGGACAAAGACCATATCGACCTTGGATGGTTTCAGACGCCGCTATTCCTGAATCCCAGACGCGTACTAATCGGTCTGAGAGTGAATTTCTAATGGACGAACGACTTGAAAATGCACAAGAATCAACGGAGAATGAAATGAATTCGATCAATAAAAAACCGGCAGTCGTGGCTTTGGCTGCATTTTTTCTTTTCGTCAGTTTTCAAACGACGTTCGGACAGAGAAAGGAGACCGGACGACCGATGTTTATCAATGTCAACGCCATCAAACTGGATATGAAAAAAGTCGCCGGAGAAGGACAATTTACGACGCAGTATAGCTGGAATCTGACGGATGGAGATGTCCAGAATGAAATTTGGCAGTACCCTCAGGATGAATGGCATTCGCGTCTGCTGTACCAGATTTTTAATCCTGTAGCCCCGGACGACAATGGCTTTATCAACAATTTCGGTAATAAAAAAATCATTCCCGAAACATACGTCAGCAACGGGAGAAATGTTTTCTCTCAGGAAATTCGTCGCTATCGTCCACCAAACGTTACCATCGATGGCATCGCGCAAAATCAGGAATACACATGGGAAACGGATCCGAATTTAAAATCCGACATCTGCGCAGTTTGGGAAGACATCATTCCGTTTTGGGGAATCCGGACACATATTGAAGTGTACGGATTCAGCCATCCGCTTCATGAAAATTACCTGATCTGGAAGGCGACTTATAAATTTACCGGCGAGACCAAAACGCCCAAACAAAGTCCCGATTCCAGCGATATATTTCCCGACCAAAAAATGCGAATCTGGTGGCCGCTTTCGTTCAGTTTCGGTCCTTCCAAAGCGGGCGAATATGCCACTACGTACGGTTTCGGGTGCGAAGGACAGGATGATCTGGACAGCTGGTTTGCCCGACCTTCGGCTTTATTGCCCGGCAACAATCGCGATTCGCTGTATGTCGCTTATTATTGGGATTACACATCGCCGGGCACCACGGTGTATAATAACGGGAGTTCGGACGATATTGGCGATCCCGATAGGAAGTCGGGGCATCTGATTTCGCCTCAAATTCCCGGTTTCGCTCTTCTTCATGCCGCCAGGAACAGTTTCAATTCGTCCGATGACGATTTGACTCAGCCGTATTCGATGCCGCATGCCGAAATCGAAGACGACTTGTGGGGTCGCCGGGATTTCGGACTGCGCGACCGATACAATGGCAATGATTCGTGGGGAAGATTTCCGCTGGACGTCATAACGGAAGGAAAAATGTCTGCGAACGAAAGCCAGAAAGGGCCGATGCGGTTTATCACTATCGGTCCGTACGAACTTGAGAAAAATTCGGTTGCCGGAAAGTATGATTCGATCTGCGCCGTTTACGCCATCGGAACCGGTTCCATTTCCTGGACTGCCGCCGACACGATTGGCTATCAGTGGCTGAAACAACCCGACGCTTCGAACATCGTCACCGACTCCATGAAAGACGCGATCATCATGACCGGGAGGGATTCGCTCTTTCAGGCAATGGATCGGGCAAATTGGGCATGGCATCGCGGATTCGATATTCCTGATCCGCCGCCACCGCCGGATATGGTCGTGACAAGTGATGCCGATAAAGTTGACATTTCCTGGTCTTATCCAAGCATATCTTATTTTAGAGACCCGGATACAGGCGTGGACGATTGGTACGCCTGGCGCGTCTATCGGAAAAAGGGCACCTCCTATGTCAACGATCCCGAAGACAAGCAGAGTGGCGAGACCTGGAAACTCATCTTTGAAACGACCGACCGGAATGTTACGACGTATGTTGACGAAAACGTGACGCGCGGAGTCAGCTATTACTATGCGGTCACTGCGATGGATAACGGAACTCAAAATCCGGATGATATCGTTCCGAATATGAAACTTGAAAGCTCGCGCTATGTCAACCGTTCGGCATTGCCGGCGATTCCCTTCAAGGCAGGCCTTTCCGTTTCCAATATGGTGCGCGTCGTTCCCAATCCGGCGACAATCAACGCGGGCGGATTGGGATTTCCAGGAAATGAAGATCGGATTCTGTTTGCCAATTTACCCTATATCTGCAATCTAAAGGTCTATACTGAAACGGGCGACTTCATTACAGAGTTCGACCATTTTGGCACCGATCAGGAAATCTGGGATCAACGCACGGACTCTAACCAATACGTCGCCAGCGGAATTTATATTCTCGTTGTGACCAAAGCCGAGTCGGTTGACGGGAAGAAACTGCCAGACCAATACTTCAAATTTGTATTGGTTCGATAGGAGGAGATGACCATGAAAAACTATAGATATTTAACCGGGATTTTAGCACTTCTTACGGTTTTAGTTTGGATCGATGCTGGTAGGGCTGATTTCGTCAAAAAGGGGCAGGTCGGTTTTCGTTTTCTTGAGAACCCGGTTTCCGCCGAGGCGATCGGAAGAGGCGGTCTGGGATTGATCACTTTTCTAAATTCCAATACTGTCTTTTGGAATCCGTCGGGACTCGGCTGGATGGAAGGAAAATACGATTTCAACGCGAATTATACGAAAGGCATTGCCGACATCAATTACAGTTCATTCGTCGGCGCGGCGAACTTTGGCAAGATCGGTGTCATCGCAATCGATCTGCTTAGCATGGATTATGGTGAATTTCAGGGAACGCGTCGCGCGAATAACGATCAGGGATTTGAAGATACGGATACGTTTTCTCCAACCGCCTATTCTATCGGCTTGACCTATAGCCAAAAAGTCAGTGATCGGTTTTCGTACGGTGTTCGGGTGAAATATGCTGTTCAAGACCTGACCAGCGCATGGGTCGGACTCTACGGAACTGACGTCGATGATACAAACCTCGTCATCAAGCAACGGAGCTATTCTGCTGGTGAACCTTCCGTCGATGTTGGAACAACGTACGATTTTCTCAAAAATGGCATCCGGTTCGGAGCGGTTGTCCAAAATTTTTCCCGCGAAGTCCGTTACGAACGTGAGAAATTTCCGCTTCCGTTTTCCGTAAGTTTCAGTATCGGAATCAGACCGCTGACGTTCTTTTTACCGGATGAATCGATTCACTCGCTGGTGGTGGGTTTTGAAACGAATCACCCTCGCGATTATCGGGAAAAGATTAGAATCGGCGCCGAATACACGTTTCAGAATTTGCTGATCCTAAGAACCGGCTACATGGCAAATTATGACGAGCGCGGCTGGACTTTCGGCATGGGAATCCGGCAGGTGTTTTCCGGAATGAAGTACCGAGTTGATTACGCCTATCAGGATTTCGGAATTTTCCAGGGAATCCATACTTTCACGATCGGACTCTCTCGCTGATGTTGACGAAGTGATTCCGGCGAAAATTGTGAATTTTATTGTCGTGAGCTGAAATCGGTTCATCAAGTTGAAATGTGGTTCATGAAGAAAAAAGATTATCTCTTGTCCTGGACTGTGAGCGCGATTTGTATCTTCGTTATTTTTTCGGGACTTCCGGAAGCACGCGGCGCAATGCCTGCCGATCCGCCGGTTCGGTTGATTTTGCGATGCGATGATATCGGGATGACGCATGCGGTCAACGTGGCGATCAAGCGTGTGATCGAATCCGGATTGCCGGTTTCAACATCGGTGATGTTTGTCTGCCCATGGTATCAGGAGGCGGTGGACATTCTCAAAGCGCATCCGGAAGTTACCGTCGGCATACATCTGACGCTGAACGCTGAATGGAAAAATTATCGCTGGGGACCGATTGTCGGCGACTACACGGCGCCAAGTCTTGTGGATTCCTGCGGATACTTTTTTCCATCACGCGCTTCCTTCGAAGCGAATCATCCGGCAATCGATGAAATCGAGAAGGAATTGCAAGCGCAAATCGAACGCGGACTCGCTTCCGGGCTTAAAATCGATTACGTGGATTATCACATGAGCACGGCGGTCAGTACGCCGGAATACCGAAAACTCGTCGAAAAACTTGCGATAGAGCATGGGCTCGGTATCTCGCGGTATTTTGGAGAAGTCGATGCGCCGGGCATTTACTCGCTGCCGCCGTCCATCAAGCCGGACAGTCTGGTCGCGATCGTTAAAAGTCTTCCCGCCGACCGCCTGAACCTGCTGGTATTTCACCTCGGCCTCGAAAATACTGAGATGGATGCGATGATCGACCTGAATTCCTTTGGACTGCCGAACATGAGCCGCCATCGGAATGGCGAATTGAATGCGCTGATGTCGGCAAGCTTTCGGAACACACTCCAAATGGGAAAATACCATTTGATGACTTACCGCGAGGTGATCCGGGAAGTCAGCTTGGCAAACATGAAAAGTCCCGAATAGAATAACCAAACTGAAAAAGGAATCGGAAATGACTTGGAAACGACATGGAATTTTGATTTTAGTGCTGATTGCGGTCGCGACTCTGATAACGATACCATCGTTGACAGACGCGGCGGAAAATGAGGTTTTCATTCGCGCCAATCAGGTTGGCTATCGTCCCGACGAAGAGAAAGTCGCCATCGCTTTCTCGACGACTCCACTGGTCGACCAGAAATTCGACCTCATCGAAGCAACCACCGGAAAAGCCGTGTGGTCATCTTCCAAAATCGGCGCAGGCGTCGGAACCTACGGAAATTTTCCGTATCATTATCTGCTCGATTTTTCGGCCGTTCAAACTCCCGGCAGATATAAAATTCGGTTGAAAACAGCCAACGCGTTCTCTCTGCCGTTTACGATCGGAAAGAACGCCTATGCCGGTTATCAGGAATTCATCGTCCGATATATCTCGCAACAGCGGTGCGGTTACAATCCGGTGCTTGATCAGGTTTGTCATCGAAAAGACGGACGAACGATGTATGGACCCATGCCGGACAGCACATACATCGACGCCAGTGGCGGTTGGCACGACGCGGCGGACTACTTGCGGTACTTGATGACATCGGGAAATACGGTCTGCCGTTTGCTGTTTGCCTATAAGCAAAACAAGACGAAATTTATCGATGCCGTCGATGAGTGGGGACACTCCGGTTCAAACGGCATTCCGGATGTTTTGGACGAGGCAAAGTGGGGACTCGACTGGATGCTGAAAATGCACCCGAAATCCGATCAACTTTTTCATCAGGTCGCCGACGACCGCGACCACATCGGATTCAAACTTCCTTTTCTGGACACTGCCGATTACGGTTGGGGAAAAGGCGGCTACCGTCCGGTTTACTACGCGACGGGAAAGCCGCAAGGATTGAAGAAATTCCAAAACACATCGACCGGAATTGCGAATCTCGCCGGACGATACGCCGCGGCGATGGCGATGGCTTACGACATTTGGAAAAACGACCTGAAAGACTTGAACTATGCCGATCGGTGTCTGAAAGCCGGAATCGAAGTTTATGAAATGGGTTTGAAACAGCCCGGCTGTCAGGAAGGAACGCCTTGCACGCAACCGTACCGGTACTACGAAAATACATGGGCGGACGATATGGAATGGGGCGCGGCGGAATTGTTCAAGGTGACAAATCAGAAAAAGTATCTGGATGAAGCCAGGATTTTCGCGAAGATGATCCAATCGACGTCGTGGATGGGCGCTGACACTGCCAGACATTACGAATTTTATCCGTTCATGAATATGGGACATTACGCGCTTTTCGAGGTTGCCGAACCGTCGTTCCGCGATACGCTCATCGGCTATTACCGCGCCGGCATCGAAGCGGTTTTAAAACGCGCACAGTCGAGCCCGTATCTCGTCGGAATACCGTTTATTTGGTGTAGCAATCATCTGGCGGCGGCATTTGTCACGCAATGTATTCTCTATGAAAAAATGACCGGCGACAAACAGTTTCGTCCCATCATGTCCGCGCACCGCGATTGGCTTCTTGGCAGAAACCCGTGGGGCGTCAGTCAGTTTGCGGACATTCCGGAAAAAGAGGGCAACACACCGCTCTATCCGCATTCCGTCATGACCGGTTTAAATCGAAAAATCACCGGCGCGATGAACGACGGTCCCGTCTATGCCTCGATTTATAATAGTCTTGCGGGAATTCGTTTGGTCAATCCCGATCAGTATGCAAAGTTCCAGTCCGATCTGGTCGTGTATCATGACGACGTCGGCGACTATTCAACCAATGAACCGACACTCGACGGAACCGCCGAAGCGCTTTTCTTCATCGTGACTTTCGGGAGCGAATAATCACGCGGCGACTTAGCCGCCGATCAGTTGAACGATCTGAGATTCCGTGATCTTTCGGGAATATTTTAGTTTGACCAAATTGCTTTTAGCCGTTAAAACCGACGTCTGTGCATTCATCTGATCCAATATCGTGACGAGTCCAAGTTCGTACTGGCGCGTGACGAGTTCGAAGTCTTTTTGAGCGGATGAAAGGTTTTTCTCCTGAATGGAAATCAACGAATTATATGTTTCCAAACTCGCATAATAGGAAGCCAGCGTTTTCCGGAGGTCTTGTTTTGCCTGTGTGATTTCGAGGTCTATTTTATCCACATCCAATTTGCTTTTCTGAACATCCTTGCTCTTTTTAAATCCGTCGAAAATCGGAATGCTGGCCGAGATGCCGACTGAATTGGACAAATTCGACGATGCGCCACTGTTCGTTCCGCTTTTCCCGACGGAATAACTCGCCGAGATCGATGGCAGAAAGGATTCGCGGGAGATTTGAACGTTCAGTTGTTTGACTTTTCGGTTCTGGGTGAGCGTCACGAGTTCCCGGTTCTTTTCCACCATGGTTTTTTCGGCGTTTTTGAGATCGGGAACCGCAATGACTTCCACATCGACGCTCTCCAAGACGATTTCCGTTTGCGGCTCGCGTCCCATTAAGGTAAGCAGATTTCGTTGCTGGTTGGCGCGATTCATTTGCTCGTTTACCAGCATACTTTCGACTTCGCCCTTCTGGACTTCCGACTTCAAAACATCGGATTCCGTTTTGATGCCCAACTTGTACATCGCCTGAATTTTGCGGATATTTTCATCGGCGGCGCGGATATTTTCGTCATAAACGCCCATCAGAGCGTCGGAACTGAGAATTCCGTAATAGGCGGATTCGACCGCTTCTCGAACCTGAGATGCGAGATCGTCCGAATTCGTCTTGGCAAGACTTTCCTGAATTTTTGCCAATTTGATATTCGTCAGGAGTCCGGGTTGGTATATCGTTTGGTGAACACCGCCGTTCAAACTCCATCCGGAATCCCACAAGTTCTGCGAAGAACTTTTCTGCCCGCTTCCTGAAGCGGAAGCGCTTGCTGAAGGGAGAAGCGACGAATAGGCTTGTCCGGTCTCGATCTGCGATTGCTGGACGGAAATCAGACTTTCGCGAATCGATGGATTGTTGTGCAGTGCCTCATCGATCGCCTGTTGTAAGGTCAGCGATTCGGCCTGTATCGTTGTTATTGATAAAAGTAAAATCGAGATAAGTAATATGAGTCTTTTCATGAGTTCCTCTTCTATTTATTCGTAACGCAAAGCGTCGATCGGGTTCAGGTTGGCGGCTTTGCGGGCGGGATAAAATCCGAAAAAAACGCCGACCGAGCCGGAAAACGCAAATGCGAGAAAGACAATAAGCGGTTTGATAACGGTTCGCAAATCTGTGAAGTTGTTTAAAATTCCCGAGACCAACAGTGCAAGCAGAATACCGATGATGCCGCCGATCAGACTCAGGACGACTGCTTCCGACAGGAATTGGACTAAAATATCGCTAGCCCGCGCTCCGATAGAAAGACGAATTCCGATCTCCCGCGTACGCTCGGTAACGGAAACGAGCATGATGTTCATGATTCCGATGCCGCCGACGATCAGCGAAACGCCCGCAACCGCTCCCAGTAGAAGCGTCATGGTGCGGGAAGTCGAAGACGCCATATCTGTAATTTCTGTCTGATTCGTGATGGTAAAATCATCGTCGTCGCCCTCATCCAATTTATGCGCTTCACGAAGAATGCTTCGGATTTCAGCCTGCGCCGCTTCCATTTTATCGGTGGAAATCGCTCCGGCGTTGATCATATCGATGAATTGCCGTCCCTTGAGTCGGTATAAAACGGTGGTTGATGGCGCGAAGATAATGTCGTCCTGATCGTTACCCATCGCGTTTTTGCCTTTTTCTTTCAGAACGCCAATTACGGTGAATGGCGTGTTCCGGATACGAATGGTTTCGCCGGTCGGATCCTGTCCCGGGAAAAGCTCGTCGGCAATTGTATTTCCAAGGATCGCGACCTTTTTGCAGACTTCGACGTCCCGGTCCGTAAAGAATTCGCCGTATTCCAGTTCCCAGTTACGAAGGTCGAAATATTCAGGCGATACACCGTTAATGGTCGTGCTCCAGTTCGTTCCGCCGCCGATCACCTGACCGCCGCTTCGGACAATCGGTGATACGTCTTTCACGAGCGTGGCCTGTTCCTTGATTTTCTTAGCGTCGTTCAACGTAAACCGGTTGAAACTGCCCGCGCCCTGGCTGACGCCGCCAGATTTGCTGATGCCGGGAAAGACGACGATCAAATTGGTGCCGAGCGACGCAACCTGTTCGGCAATTTTCGCCTGCGATCCCTGCCCGACCGCCACCATGACGATCACGGCGCTGACGCCGATGATAATTCCCAAAGATGTCAGCAGGCTCCGCATCCGGTTTTTCACGATGCTTTTCATCGCGACTTTTAAAAGATTAAAGATTCTGTTCATAAACTTGCTCCGTCTCTGCTCCGTTCGCTTTATATTCAGATAAATCCGCCTGCGCATTCCGGCGATTCTGGATGATTCAGTCTCTGCGGATGCGACCGTCGCGCATTTCGATGATGCGTTCGGCGTAGTCGGCAAAATCACGCTCGTGAGTGACCATTACAATGGTAATTCCTTCCTGATTCAGTGTCTGAAACAGGCCGAAAATCTCGATCGAATTCAGACTGTCCAGATTTCCGGTCGGTTCGTCGGCCATCAGGATTGCCGGCTGAGTGACTAACGCCCTGGCAACGGCAACGCGCTGTTGCTGTCCGCCGGATAATTGATTGGGAAGATGATCCATCCGATCCGCAAGCCCGACCCGCTCGAGTGCGCTTTTTGCCGCCTTGTGCGGCTCTTTAATCCGGCCGAGCCGGTCGTACATCAGCGGCAATTCGACATTTTCCAATGCTGTCGTTCTGGCGAGCAGATTGAATCCCTGAAAAACAAAGCCGATTTTTTGGTTGCGAATCTCCGCATATTCGTTTCGATCGAGCGAATTGACGTTTTTTCCGTCTAAGAAATAGTCGCCTGCTGTCGGCTGATCCAAACAGCCGAGCATATTCATGAGCGTCGATTTTCCCGATCCGGATGCGCCCATGATGGCGACGAACTCGCCGCGCCGAACCGTCATATCGATTCCTTTGAGTGCATGAACGCGGACGGCGCCCATTTGATAGACTTTTGTCAATTTTTTCGTGACGATGACATTTTCGACATTTTCCATTTTAATTTTTACTCCTGTCGGTTTTCTTGATTGAAGTTGTGCGATCATTAAAATGGAGGCGGTCCGCCAAAACCCTGTCCGCCTTGTCGTGAACTTTTTGAATTGGATTGTGTCGATTCACCCGAACTCGTCATGCTGGTGACAACCTGCATTCCTTCGGAAAGCCGGCGCGAGTTGACAACCTCGGTGTATTTTCCGTCGGTAATGCCGGTGCGAATCATTTCTAACTGAAAATCTCCGCCGTTATCTAAAAACCAAACTCTTCCAATATTTTCTGGAATAGAGTTTGTAGATGACCGCTGATTTTGTCCGTTGGTGGATTTTGACGCTATCTGATTGCCGTGAGATGCGAATTGTTTTACTGCCAAAGAATCTGGATGAGGCGGTCTCTGTTTCGGCATGTTTTTTCGAAGAGACACCATCATGTCATCGGTCGGTTGGATTTTCAGCGCCAGATTTGGAACGAGCAGGACGTTCTCTTTGTGTTCGATCAGGAAGTCGACAGTTGCCGTCATCCCGGGAAGCAGGAGATTTTTTTCGTTAGTGGCGTCAAAAACGACGGTATAATTGACGACATTCGAGACGGTTTCCGGCTGTAGCCAGATTTGGCGGACAACTCCCGTGAAAGTCTCGTCCGGATAACTCTGGACTGTGAATCGCGCCTTCATACCGACTTTGATGGAGCCGATATCGCTCTCATCGACGAGCGCGCGGATTTCCATTTTAGTCAAATCCTCAGCGATCGTAAACATTGTTGGTGTCGTAAAACTCGCGGCTACGGTCTGCCCTTCTTCGACGTTCCGATAAATTACTTTTCCGTCGATAGGAGATTTGACGTAGGCGTATTTGAGTTCTTTGGCAGCTTTATCTAATGCGATTTTGGCAGTCTTCAGCGACGCCTCTGTTGTTTTTTTATCCGTCCGTGCTTGGATAAAATCCTGCTCTGAAATTAATTTTTGCTCGTACAGGTCGCTGTTCCGGTCATATTCGTAAACAGCCTGATCGTACTGTGCCTGTACGCGCTGGAGGTCGGATTCCGCCTGCCGAACGGCTACAGCCAGTTTCGTCGTATCGAGAATTGCCAGCACCTGATTTTTCTTCACGTTATCGTTAAAATCGACGAACAGGTGGTCGATGATGCCGGAGACCTGTGTGCCGACTTCAACCGTTCCGCGGGCTTTGATCGTTCCGGTCGCCGAGACCGTATTTTCAACATTTCCGCGAGTGATCTTGGCATATGTAAATTGTGATTCGGATTCATCCTTTCCTCGGGAAAATACAAACCA
>Ga0265296_1005104_pt1 | contig 11017 bp, 9 predicted proteins | sample MunlanPumphouse1_FD_189073 | JGI IMG/M metagenome (GOLD analysis project Ga0265296, IMG submission 189073) | Groundwater microbial communities from a municipal landfill in Southern Ontario, Canada - Pumphouse #1 | ecosystem: Environmental > Aquatic > Deep subsurface > Groundwater | place: Canada...
CCCTTTTCAATTGTTTCTTTAACCATATCTATAAATTTTTTTTCTGTCTCTTTTCTTGGAGGAAGAACATCATCTTTTCCTCCGTAAGTAGATTCTACTTGTATGGATTCTATTCTTGGATACTTATTAACAGCAGGGTCCAAAAGTCTCGTTTTTCCATATTTCATATCTCCTGTATAAACAAAATTATGCAAACCATTGCCTATATTTACATGAACCTGTGCAGAACCAAGAACGTGCCCTGCATTATATAATGTAATTCTTATATCGGGAGCTATATCCGTTACTTCATTATAATTTAAGCAAATGCTGTGCTTTACCATTTCTTTTATATCTGCTGAACTAAAAAGAGGCGTTGCTGCTTGTTTGTAAGCAACTCCTATAAAATCCAAAGCAAGAAGTGCAGATATATCTCTTGTGGGAGCAGTCATATATACAGGTCCTCTATATCCCATTTTGTAAAGATAAGGAAGCAAACCGACGTGATCGAGATGAGCATGACTTATAATTATTGCATCTAATTGGGATATGTTAAATTCTGGAACATTAAAAAAAGGAAATCTATCATTTCCCTGTGCAGCAACATCTATTCCACAATCAAGAAGTATATTTGAAACAGGAGTTTGCAAAAGCAAACAGCTTCTTCCAACTTGCCTTCCACTTCCAAGGAAACTTATTCTTACCCATTCATCAACTTTTTCTGGATTCCATCCCTTGTATATTTTTTCTCCTATATCATTAAGAAATTTTCTTCTATAATTATTGTTATCATAAAGAACTTCTCTTATGCTCTCTGTAATCTTGCTTTTTATTGCAGGGGAACGCTGAACTTGTGGAACCCAAAGTGTTTTTCTTCTAATCTCATCTAAAATAGAACCTTGTTTTCCTATAACCAACCCTGGTTTTTTTGCTTCTATTACAACTATGCTCCTTTGAACATCAAATATAATATCTGTTATTTCTGCGTCCTCTGGAATTATGCTTCTTATTCTCTTCTCAGTTATTTCTTTTGATGGAAGTATTTTTTGGTCTGCTCTAAGTTCAATTCTCTTTTTTATTTCATCAACTATTTTTTTTATATCTGACTCTCCATCTTTAAAAAAATTCTCATTATCTGTGTAAAGAACTATATTCGCTCCTTCAAAGTTTGCTTCCTTTACTTTCCCGTGCAACTTCTCTTTAATCCTATCTAGAATTTCCATTTTTTAAATATAAATAAAACTACTGATCTTTGAAAACAACTGTTCTTGGGCTGGCTTTTCTGTTTTTGTATTCAGATGAAATCTCCTGCTCTACAACGTGATTTATCCCCTTTTTTGTTATTGTGAATACGTCAATACCATTTCCACTTCCTATATCTCTCTGTGTTGAAGATTTCAAAGCTTCAACAGCAAGTTCTATTCCTTCATCAATAGTTATATCTTTTTTATATTGTCTTTCTAATAAACCCATTACAAAAGGCATTCCTGAACCAAAATTAGCATCATAATCTTCAACTTTCATTGCAGTTCCTGCAGGCTCTACTGTGTAAAGTTCTGCTGTTCCGTCTTCATCAAATCCAGCAACAAGAGTCCCAACAATAGAAGTAATCATTGAAGGTTGCCTTATATTTTGATATGTAATCATTCCAATTAAATTTGCTGCTTCCCCTACAGTTGGCCTTGACTTAGAACGTAATTCTTTTAATCTTAATTGTGCACATATAATCTTCTTTTGCATTTCAATATCTGAAGCATTGCCTGTTCCGGACATAACAAGATAATCATTTATCTGGACTGCTTTTTGAACATTTTTCCCCATCACCATATTTCCTGCAGTTGATCTCCTATCTGCAGCCATTATAACTCCGTCTTTACAAACAATTCCTAAAATTGTGGTTCCTGATTTTAATATCGAGTCTTTTAATTCTTTGTCCATTTTAGATAAAATTAATCTAGAATTTATATTATACGTAAAATATGGGGTTTTATAAATTTTGCGGTTGGGAAAGTTCTGTTGACAAATCTTTTAAACACACGCCATTTCTCTTAATTCATGAAGACAGAATGGGACTTAACTCCTCTTGAAAAAGAAAAGAGTTTTAAAGATGAGAGAAAGGAATGGAAAGAGGCAACAAATAAATTTGTATTAAAATGGAAGAATAGAAAAGATTATACTGAAATACCAAAAATATTAAAAGAAGCCCTTGATGATTATGAAAAGTGGTCTGGATTTTATGGACCTTCATCAGATGAATTCTTATCTTCCTCATCATCGGATGAAACATATTATTTCTGGCTGAAAACGCAAATAGACCAAAGTAATCCTGATTTTAAGGCGAAGTTCAATAAAGTGGATGAATTTGGAAAAGAATTAGGAAATAGTATTTCTTTTTTTAAAATAAAATTGTCAACAATACCCCCTGAAAAACAAAAAAAGTTTTTAGATTCCCCTGAATTAAAAAAATACAAACATTTTTTAGAAAGAACTTTTCAAAAAGCAAAATATATGCTGGGAGAGAAAGAAGAAGAAATACTCAGTTTAAAATCATCTTCATCTTATTCTTACTGGGAAAAAATGGTTTCTGAACTCTTGTCAAGAGAAGAAAGAGAAGTTTTAGATGATAATGGCAAGAAAATAAAAGCTACACAAGAAAAAATGTTGAGCTTAATGAAAAACAAAAATAAAAAAATAAGGGATGAAGCAGCTAAAGCGTTTAATGATATATTATATAAATATACTGATGTTGCAGAAGCCGAAATAAATGCGATTTTAGAAAATAAGAAAACAGATGATAAAATAAGAGGATTTGAAAGAGCAGACTCCGAAAGACATCTAAGTGATGATATAAAAACATCCACTATTGATACTTTAGTTAAGTCTGTAACAGATAGATTTGACATTGCAAAAGAGTTTTATAAATTAAAAGCAAAGCTTCTAAAACAGAATAAATTAGAATATCATGAAAGGAATGTAGAATATGGAACTGTTGATAAAAATTATTCTTATGAGAATTCAATAAAAATTATAGGAGATGTATTTAGTAAATTGGATGTAAAATTCTCAGAATTATTTAAAATGTTCATAGAAAAAGGGAAGGTAGATGTTTATCCTAAACCGAGCAAAAGAGGAGGAGCATTCTGTGTACGAATGGCGAAATCACAACCAACATATATTATGTTAAATTATACAAATAACTTAAACGATGTTACAGTCTTTGCCCACGAATTAGGTCATGGAATAAACAATGAATTAACAAAAGAAAAACAAACTGCACTTTATTTTGATACTTCAACGGCTACGGCAGAAGTTGCCAGCACTTTTATGGAAGATTTTGTCCTGCAGGAACTAATGAAAGAAGCTGATGATGAATTAAAACTCTCTTTAATTATGAATAAATTAAATGGAGATATTTCCAGCATAATAAGACAGATAGCTTGCTATAACTTTGAAAAAGAAATTCACGAGAGATTTAGAGAAAAAGGATTTTTATCAAAAAAAGAAATGGGAGATATCTTTCTAAAACATATGGGCTCTTATATGGGGAATTATGTTGAACAATCTGCTGGAAGTGAAAATTGGTGGATTTATTGGACTCATATAAGAAGATATTTTTATGTTTATTCTTATGCTTCCGGACTTTTAATATCTAAAGCTATGCAAAGAAAAGTAAAAGAAGATCCAAATTTTATAGAAAAAGTTAAGGAATTTCTATCTGCTGGAATATCAAAATCACCAGAAGATATTTTCAAGGATATGGGTATTGAATTAAATGAAGAATTTTGGAAACAGGGATTGGATGAAATTGAGAATTTATTAAATGAAGCAAAAAAATTGGCAAAAAAATTAGGAAAAATTTAATTTATTTACCTTTTATATCCCACTCTCTAAACCCAAAAGATATATCATTATACTCTTCTGCATCATATTCAGTAAAACCGAAATCATGAAAAAGCACTAATTTTGAAATTCCATTATCCAAAACATATTGACTACAGAATGCACAATCTGGTTTTTCAGATGGAATTATATTCTTATCTCTATTTACTCTTGTAAAATAAAGTGTTGAGCCTTTAATCTCTTCTCTATTATAATTATTAATTGCATTATCAATCGCCTTGTAAATTACATGATTACTACAGGTTTTATCTGACTTAAAATCTTCTGAAAGAAAACCCATAGAATGCTTCCCAATCTTCTTATAAAGTGAAGATCTCCCCAAAATCTTTTTATTCTTAACTATTAATGCACTTTCTCTTAAAGTACTGTCTAAGAGATTCAATATATCCTTCCTGGATTTTCCAAAAAAATCCCTTGCTAAAATAATTTCTGAATTTTCTAATATTCTCATTGTTCAATCATGCTCTTTCCATTTTCTTTCTTGAACCTTATAACATTTTGAACGAAACTTTCAATTTTCTGTTCATGACTTACTATTATGAGCTGGGAAACATTCAATTCTTCCAAAACTCCTCTCATTTTATCTAATTGTGATTCAGAAAATCCATCGGTTGGCTCATCAAGAATAACCAAATCTCTTGTTTTTATTTTGCTCAAAAATGAATTTATAACTTGATTAAGAGCAAGACGATAAGCAAGCGCAATTGCTGTCCTCTCTCCTCCAGACAAATAAGCATAATCAATTTCATAATCCTGCTGTTCTATTATTGGTGTAAAATCTTCACTCAAGCGCACATTAAAGAAATCAGAAACAAGCATTGCAAACCATTCTGAAAATAATTTTGAAAATTCAATCTTCAATTTAGTGAAAACATTTTTCTCAACAATCAAAATTATTGGAATGAACTTTTTTGAAAGCCATTCTTCCAAATCAGAAAGATAATGTGCCTCCTGCTTTATCTCTTCTGTCTTTTTTATTCTCTCTTTCATTTCATTAATCTGTTTTGAGAAAACTTCTATCTCTCTTTTTAATTCTGCAACTTTTATTTCAGCCATTTTTTCTGCTTTCAAAGCTTCAGTAAGTTGCTTTTGCTTTTCTTCATTTAAATTATCAAACTTGTTTAAATCGAAAACAGTTTTCTTAAGAAGATTAATCTGATTTTCAAGCATTTCCAAATCTTTTGAGAGCATAGAATTGGTTTTTTCTAAAGTTATTAAATATCTTTGTTTCTCCTTAATTTCTTGCAACCTTATTCTAAGTATTTTAAGTTCCTGAATTCTTTTTTCTTTTACTGACAATTCATAATCTAATTTTATTATTTGCTCTTGGATTGAATCTTTCTTAGTTGTTAGTTCATTTATTAAATTCATATTTAGAGATGTGTCTGAGTCCATTTGATTTATAACATTCGATTTATAGACGGGGTCAACTTCCTGGAGGCAAGTTGGACAAAATTCAATATGCTTCAATTTTTCTTTTATATTCTCATTATCCTTATTTTTTGAATTGAGAGAATGAATCATGCTTGTGGTGTTTATATTTTTCTCATTTAATTCCTGCTTTTTGAGTTTTATAGAACTATTTTCCTTTTCAAGTTCAATAATTTCTTTTTCATCAAAATCTAATTCTTGCAATTCCTGAATTTGAGATTTAATTTGAGTGATTTGCCTTGCATTATTGTATATGGTATCATTTTTAGTTGATATGAATAATCTTGTTTTTTCTATCTCTCTTTGAAGTTTATACTTTTCTTCTATTTTCTTTGAAATTTCTTCTTTCTCTTCTTGGATTATTTTTCTTTTATCTACTTTTATAAGAAAATCATTTTCTATAGAAGAAATTGCAAGAGATTTTTCAGAAAGTTCTCCTTCCTTAGAAACAATATGCAATTTATCTTGTTCGAGATTAGAAGTTATAGCTTCTTTAATCCTCTTTTCCTCTCTAACTTTTGATATAAGGGTTGAAGCATTTTCAAGTATCCTTTTGTATTTATCTATTCCAAAAACATGCCTTAATGTATTTATTCTTGTTTCAGAATCTTCAAGAATAATTTGTTTCATTTCTTCCTGAGGAGTATAAACTGTAAATTTGTAAAGAAGATTTTGCCTCTTTGAAAATTCTCTTGGATAATTTAATAATTCAAGAACTTTACTTTTTAATTCTGTTACAGATATTTCCTTTTTTTCTCCATCAATTGAAATTGAGCAATAATCCTGGGAGATTGTCTTGCCTTTCTTTAGAGTTCTCTCAATTATTATAAGACTATCTTCAATTTCAAATTCAATTGCTACTCCTCCCTGAACTTGCCCATTTCTCAATATTGAAGAGCCTTTTTGACCTGGTTGCAAGCCAAACAGAGCAAACTCTATTCCAAGAAGAACAGATGTCTTACCAGAACCAATATCTCCTGAAAGCAAAATTGAACCTTCTGGGAAATTTATCTCCTGATGTTCATAACTTCTTATATTATCTAAGGTTATCTTTTTTATTTTCATTTTATCACTTGTGAAACTAATTGTCCACACGCTCCATTTATATCTGTTCCATCTGTAGAATATAATTCATATTTTACTTTATTTTTATCTAAAATACTTAAAAAATATTCTTTTTTTGAACTCTCTTTGAGGGAATTTCCAATTTGATGATATTCATTTATCTTTAGATAAAATTTGAAAGTATTTATTAAGGCTGCCAATTTTTCTGCATGAAGATTAGAATCATTAATTCCATCTAAAAGAACATAATTTATTTCTATCTCATTATCTATTCTTGAAAGTATTCTAAGTATTTTATCTAAATCATCTGTCCCTGGAATCATTTGTTTTCTTTCAATATTATTCGGATTATGCATTGAGAATCGTATCTTTACCTTAGACCTTTTATTAAACAAAAGTACTCTTTCTATATTTATTCCAGATACAGAGATTACAAAATAAACATTTTCAAATTTATGAAAATAATCTATTACTTGATTCACTTGTTCTATATTTAAAAGTGGCTCTCCGCTTCCCATAAAAGATAATAATAATCTTTTATCTTGGGATATTTTTTCGTTTTTAATTATATCTTTTATTGCAGATACCATATCTTCATTATTCAAATTTCCATTATAAGAATTGCCCGATGCACAGAAACAACAACCTACTGGACAACCAAACATACAAGAGATGCAAATTATATGCTTTTCTGGTCTATTTATATAAGTAAATTCAACTGTTTTATTTTCTTTTTCAAATATGTATTTCTTAGCTGGAAATTCTCCCATTGATTCTAATATACTTTTTATTTTCATTTTTAAAATTTAAAAAACTTTTTTGTTCCCTGAAGAAGCCGATTGTTAAACGTCTCGGTTGTTTCTCCTTCTTGCTTTTCTATTGAAAGTGTGTTCATAAGTTCGTCTATAATTTTATTAAATGAGGAGGGATTTTCCTCTGAATAAGCTTTTATTGTTTCTTCTTCAATATTCTCAGAATCTTTCTCGGGTATGTTAAACTCAAGTTCCTGTTCTTGTGAAATTAAATCGTGGGTGTTTTTAAGCAAAAAATATGCTTCTTTGCTTTTTATAAAATCTTCAATTTGAAGAAATTTTATATCAGATGTTTTTCCTCTTTTCAATTCCCCATAAATTCTAAGAAGAATTATTTTATCTTTTAAATTTTTCTTGTTTAATTCATATATTATTTTTTCAGTTCCCATAAGTGCATCTTCTACTTCAATAACAAAATGCTCAATTTGCTTTGTTGGAAGCTTTATCTTTTGAATTTTTGAAGAAGATTCATTATCAAAAATAACAAAACTCCCTTGCTTTAAATCTTCGAGTTCTTTGAAATTATTAGGAAATAATGGGCCAGGATAAACAAATCCTTTTTCATTATAAAAAACATGTATATGCCCCATTGCATAATAATCTGCCTTTGGAAGCCGGTCTGGATTTACTGATTCTATTGGAATATTGCCAACAACCTTGTCAATTGTTGTGTGCAACATGAATATTTTAAATAAACCAGGGGTATCATTAAATTTTACTCTTTTCAAATCCTGAATCTCCAATCCAGATTTTTTTCCAGGATAACCATATATTGCAACATTTCCAAAAACAACTGGATTAAGAATTATTGAATTCTCCCTTTCTTCTGCATTATAAACATTTTTACAAAAACCTGCCTTTTCAAGAACATCCAAAAAAGTCTTTCCTGAAACAGAATAATCATGAGAGCCTGCAATCGTGAAACAGGGTATTCCCGCATCTTTTAATCTCTTAAATTGAGCAAAAGTTTCTTTCAATATTTCTATAGGGGGGTAAGCTGAATCAAACAAATCTCCTGCAAAAAGAACAAAATCCAGCTTTGAATTTAGGCATATATTTACAGCATCTTTGAAAGACTCAAAGTTTAAATCCTGCATTGGCTGTTGCTTCCATCCTCCAAGATGAACATCGGCTATATGTGCGAATCGTACCATTTTATTTTTTATTCCTGTTTTTAATTAAAAAAGTTTATAATCCTCTGAAACTAGAAGTATATATAAAATTGATTGTTATATAATAAACACAAAAAAGATGGCTGAAGAATTACTTATACTAATAATAACTCATTTTGCCAGTGACTGGCTTTTTCAGCCTGGAAGCTGGGCAGTAAAAAAAGCAAAAATTGCAAAGTATAAATTTTTTCACTCAATTCAGTATATTATCCTCTTTATACCTGTTTTGTATATTCTTAATATAAGCTTACTTTGGTTAATATGGCTTTTTTTGACTCATTTTCTCCTTGATGATTATAAATTTATTAATTGGTGGAACAAGCATATAAAGGGGAATAAAGGAAAAATTATATGGCTCATTATAGTAGAAGACCAAATTCTACACATATTAGCTCTAATACCTTTGATTTTAAAAATACAATTAAACATATTTTAAAATGAGATATAATATTCTTATAGGGGGTGAGGCTGGACAGGGGCCGAATGTTCTTACTCAAATTATTGGAAAAGCATTGATAAAAAATGGAAATTATGCTTTTTATTCAAGAAATTATGAGTCTCTAATTCGTGGAGGGCATAATTTTAACGTTTTAACTTTTTCAGAAGAACCTCTCTCAAGCAATGATTCCAAAATAGATATATTAGTTTGCCTTGACAACAAAACAGAAGAAATGCATAAGAAGGATTTGAAGTTGGGGGGAATAATACTAAAAAATTCAAGTGAGAATATGTATTATGCTGGGAGAATTTTCAAACTTCTTTGCTTAGATTTTAAATTGCTTGAAAAAAGTTTAAAAAAACTCGGTAAAAATTACAATGAAAATATTAAAAATGCAAAAAAAGGATATGATGAAGAAACAAAAAATATGTGCAAAATAACAAAACACAATAATAATCATTCTTTTTTAAACGGAAATAAGGGAATTTCGCAGGGAGCTATTCAATCCAATATTAAAACATATTATGCTTATCCCATGACTCCTGCAACTCCTATACTTAATGAACTTGCATGTGAAGAGAATGTTAAAGTTATTGAATTGGAAAATGAAATTGCAGTAATTAATGCTGGGATTGGAAGTTCAATTATGGGAGAAAACGTAATGGTTGGAACTTCAGGAGGAGGATTTGATTTAATGACTGAAGCTTTAAGCATGACAGGAATGGCAGAGATTCCAATAGTTGTTTATCTGGCTCAAAGACCCGGACCAGGAACAGGAGTTGCAACATATACTTCTCAAGGAGATTTAAATTTGACTTTAAATTTTGGACATGGGGAATTTTCAAGAATAGTTGTTGCACCTGGAGACCCAAAAGAAGCAGAAGAATTAACTAATCAAGCATTTTATTTATCACAAAAGTTCAAAATTCCCTCAATTGTGCTTGGAGATAAACACCTTGCAGAAAGTTTTTATACAATTAGTGAAAAACCTTCAATTATAAAAATAAAAAATGAGACTGCATTTGGAAGATATAATAGTTATGAAAAAGACTCTCAAGGAAGTTCAACTGAGAATGCTAATATAATAAAATCAAATGTTGATAGAAGATTGAGCAAAATTCAAGAAATAAAAAAAGAGGTGGAAAAGTTTTCAAGATTATATTCATATGGAAAACAAAATTCAAAGAATATTGTTATAAGCTGGGGCTCTACAAAAGGTGCAATTCTTGATTCTATAAAAGATATAGATGTTGAATTTATTCATTTGAAATACATAGAACCTTTTCCTGAAGAAATAAAAGAAAAACTTATTGGAAAAAATATAATATTAGTTGAAAATTCCTCAACAGGACAACTTGCAGGAGTTCTTGCAAAAAAAACAGGAATCTTTATTGGGGATAAAAATAAAATATTAAGATATGACGGAAGACCTTTCTTTGCAGACGAATTGAGGGAAGAAATAAGGGGGAGATTGAGATGAATAAAGAAAGATTTATTGAAAAAGAAGGAAAAATAATTAAAAAAGAATGGGGGAATATTCTTTTCAATTGCATATTTGCAGCATTAGCTTTACTGATTACAATATTTTTTTATAAAAACAATTTCTTAGCAACAATTCTTTTATTGATTGTTTCTATTATAAGTTTATTAAAATGGAAGTCTTGGGCAACTTTAATTATATTTCTTTTTGGAGCATTATGGGGTCCAATATGTGAGAATATCGCAATAAAATATGGTGTTTGGGAATATGCATTTCCTAACTTCTTTAATGTTCCAATATGGTTATTTGTATTGTGGGGTATGGCTGCAGCATTTCTGTATCAGACAGCATTAGAATTTAGAAAATTAGGAGTTAAAAAATAAAATGAACCCCCACACAAAGAAACAACTACTCTGGCTTTTATGGACGGCAATAATAATGGCGATTGGATTGATTATTTTCAAATATATTCCTATATATATTTATGGAAAAGATATACTCTATGATGCATCATCACATATTGTTTGGACAAGTTTTGGGCTTTATGTTATATGGTTCTTCATAGATCAGAAGAAATCATGGAGAATTCCTTATTTTATTTTTTCTGGTGTAGTATTAATAATAATGGGAATACAAAGAATAATATCAAAAAATCATAATGAATTGGGAGTGATGCTTGGCTTAGCAATTGCGGTTCTTGCAATAATAATTCCGAGGTGGAAAGAATTCAAAAAAGGAG
>Ga0265296_1005107_pt1 | contig 11013 bp, 6 predicted proteins | sample MunlanPumphouse1_FD_189073 | JGI IMG/M metagenome (GOLD analysis project Ga0265296, IMG submission 189073) | Groundwater microbial communities from a municipal landfill in Southern Ontario, Canada - Pumphouse #1 | ecosystem: Environmental > Aquatic > Deep subsurface > Groundwater | place: Canada...
GGCGTTGAGCAGGCCCCCATAGACCCACTGGTGCACGGGGAACAGGCTGTACCAGTAGAGTATACCACCAAGGCCCCGGGGTAAAAACCTGGAAAGCTGCTGCACCTCGGTTTGGCCATCCTCCAGGGGAGTCAGGCGCAACTCCATCAGGGCCTCCCCCGGGAGCTTCATTTCCGCCAGCAGCAGCAAGCGCCGGTGGGGCTCCACCGCCAACACCCGCCAGAAATCCAGGGCGTCGCCGACGCGGAGTTGCGTGGGGTGCCGCCGCCCCCGGCTCAGGCCCGCGCCCCCCAGGACCCGGTCCAGCCAACCCCGGAGCCGCCAGAGCCAGTTGCCGAAATACCAGCCGGTCTCCCCGCCGATGCGGCTGATGGGTTCCCAAAGCTCCGCCGGCGTAGCCTGCAGGCGCAGCCGGTAGCCGCAGCTGAGAACCGTGCCCCCGGCATAACCGGCGTCCCCGCAGTAGGTCCATTCCGGCGGGAGCAACGGACCCGCGTCCCGCCAGCAGGTCTCCACGGTTTGCTGCCGGGTCCGGGCCAGGGCCAGGCGGATGGTCTGGCGGCAGTCCAGCAGCTCCTGGGGAATAAGGCCGCGGATGCGGTTATCCTGGCAGATTACCGGGTTACTAAGGCCCGCGGCCAAAGGTTGGGCCAGGGACGCGGGCACCGGGGTGACGAGATGAATCCAGTAAGCGCTCAGGCGGGGCGTGAGTACGGGGACGGGGATAATCAGGCGTTTGGGGAGATGGGCCTCATTCGCATAGATAGCAAAAAGTTGCCGGTAGGTCACCACCTCCGGGCCGCCGATATCCAGGGTCTCCCCCTTGACCTGGGGATGTTCCAGGCAGCCCGCCAGGTAGGTGAGGACATTGCGGATGGCGATGGGTTGCACCGGCGTGTCCACCCACCGGGGCGTAACCATCACCGGCAGCCGGTCCACCAAGTAGCGCATGATCTCGAAGGCCGCGCCCCCGGACCCCAGGATCATGGCGGCCCGCAAGAAAGTGGCGGGCACCGGCCCGGATTGGAGGATGCTGGCCACCTCCTGCCGGGAGCGCAGGTGCTCGCTCAGTCCGGGATCGGCCGCACTCCCCAATCCCCCCAGGTAGATGAGCCGCTCCAGCCCGGCCTGGGCCGCGGCCTTAACCATGTTACCGGCCGCCTGGCGGTCTTTCTCCGAGAAATCACCGGACCCGCCCAGGGAATGGACCAGGTAATAAGCAGCCCGGCAGCCTTGGGCGGCCTGGAGCAGGGACTCATAGTCCAAAACGTCCCCGGCAGCCAGCTCGATCCGGGGATGCCCGGCCCAGGGACGCCCCTCTAACTTGAGGAGGGACCGGGCCAGGGCCCGCACCCGGTAACCCTCCTTCAGGAGGCGGGGCACCAGGCGTCCGCCCACGTAACCAGTGGCCCCGGTGACTAAAACGGGTTTGGTGAAGGCCACGGCTGCTCCTTTCCCGGGAAGGTGTATGTCATTGTCACAGCCCAAGGCAACAAAATCAAAGACTAACTCTTTGATATCTATTTACTTTTAAACCGAAAACTAAAAACTGTCTTAAGCATGATACCGCAACTGCAGTTCCAGGGGGTGGGGATGAAGATAATATTGCTCCTGCAGATAGGGCTGGCCGTATTTCCGGACGTAGTGGTTAATCAGGGTCAGGGGCGCGAGCAAGGGCAGATCCCCCTGGCGGTAAGAGTCGATCATCTCCAGCAATTCCTGCTTTTCCGCTGCGGCTAAAACCTTTTTGAATGACCCCAGGATATGCTCCAGGACATTGGCCTGTTTTTTGTTGGTGGTCTGGAGCCGCAGGGCTTCCAGGAGCAGGTCCTGGTACTGGGCGGCCAGTTCCTTGCCGGGGATTTCCTTGGCCCGGGCCGTAAGTCTGCCCAGGAGCTGGTAATGCCTGGGGCTGTGGGCCATGAGCAACAACTGGTGCCGGGTATGAAAGCCGATCAGGTCGTTGATGGTCCATTTTTTCTGCAAGATCTCCTGCCAGCGACGGCAGGTGAAGAGCTGCTCGATGAAATTCTCCCGAACTTGGGGATTATGAAGGTGCGCCTCGTCGCCCACCGGTATTAAGGGGAAACGGGCCATAAACCTGGCGGCAAAAAGGCCCGCGCCCCGTTTTACCGGCACGCCCCGGGAGTCATAGACCTTGACCCGGACCGGGCCGCAGCTGGGAGAGCCGCTTTTAAAGAGAAATCCCCAGAGGCCCTCCGGCGTTAGCGCGGCCAGCCGCTTTTCCGTCCAGTGCAGCAGCCTGTCCGTCTGCTCCTGCCGGGTCTTGACCGTGAGGAGCCGGGGGGACATAAGGTCGCCCTCCAGGCGCATGGGTTCCCGGGGGACGCCCAGGCCGCACTCCTCCTCAGGACAGACCGGCACGAAGTCCACGTGCAGCCCCCAAGTATCGGTGACAAACTGCTCCCTTTTATGGCCGCCGTCATAACGGACCTTCTCCCCCAGGAGGCAGGAACTGACGCCTAATTTAATCTTGTCGGCCATGGGAACCGCTAACCTCTGCCGTTTGGGAGTGTCTTAGGAGGGAAAGCTGTTAGCTTTCAGCTCTCAGCTATCAGCGGTCAGCTTAATAACCAGATACCCGATGTTATCGCCGAATTAAGCTCGATCTTGACACTGGTTTTAAAAAGCTGCAAGCTGACCGCTGACAGCTGAGAGCTTTCTCCCAATTATGATAAAATAGAAGCATGGACCAAAGCAAGCCCAGTAACCGACCGGTGACCGCGGACAAGGCCATGGCCATTGTCGGGCCCGCCAATTCCGGCAAGACCGGGCTCATCTGCCGCCTGGTGACCTGGTTCCATGCCCAGGGCCTGGAAGTGGCGGTTTTGAAGCACAGCCACAAGCCGAACCTGGGGGATCAAAACAAAGACACCGGCCGTTACCGCGGGGCCGGAGCCGGAAACGTGGCCCTGGCCGCGCCCGGGGTGCTGCAGACCACCCGCTTTCTACCCGCAGACCCGCCCGCGGAGGAGGTCCTGGCCGCCTGGTCGCCCCAGGCGGACCTCATCCTGGTGGAAGGCTACAAAGCCAGTTCTCTCCCCAAAATCGCCCTGGTGGGCTCGAACCTGGAGAAGGTCGTCAGCGAGGACGCCCGGGTCATCGCCCTGGTGAGCTCCGAACCCTGGGAATCCCCCCTGCCGGTATTTACGCCCCAACAGGTGGCAGAATTGGGCCGCTTCATCCTGGAATTCCTGCAATCTCAGCCACAGTAATTCCGGGGGCGGAGAGCCGCGGCCCCTGCCCCCACCAGGCCGGGTTATTTCAAGCGGGGGTCCGGATTTCCCGGGCCGCCGCATTCCGGCAAGTAGCAGGTCACATCCTTAAATTCACATTGCCCCCGGCACTCGGGGCAAAGGTCTGGGGGAGTGGCCGCCTGCAGGACGAAGCTGCAATTGCTGCATTTCCAGTAGGGCTGGACTTCCGGTTGGCTCATGGTATCCGCCTCCAAGGTTGCTGTTTCCAGGAATGGCAGGGCTTAGGGGCCCCAAAGCTCCCGGTGTTTACCGGGGATTTTTGCCACACCAGGCCCTCAGCCGGTTTTCTCCCCCAGGACGTCGTAGGCCCAGCTGAGCGCGGCAGAGGTATGGGGGAAGCCGATGGTGCTGGTGAGCAGAATAATGGTGTGCATGATTTCTTCAGGCCCTGCCCCTGCCTGGAGCGCCCGGCGCACGTGACTATGCACGGAGCCCTCAGAACGGCTGGCTGCGGCCGCGGCCAGTTGGATCAATTGTGAGGTCTTTTCATCCAGGGGTCCGGCCTTTCTTGCCGCCTCCCCCAGCCCTTCCACTGCCTCCAGGAAAGGTCCGTATTTCTTTTTGAGGAAACTGTACCACTTGGGAAAACTTTTGTCCGCCATGAGCAAGGCCCTCCTCCGGTTTGGTTTTTTCCGGTTACCAGCAGGAATGCTAGTGTGGTGCATCTATCCAGAAGTTATGTCCTTAAAGACCGTCTGGCAATGGCGGCCGGCTTGCTGCCAGGGCCCATGAGGCAAATTAGGTTATGAGGGGAGAAGGTCCGGAGCCCAGGCGTTTCACCGGCCGCGGCCTCCGGCCCTTTCCCCCGTGATTATTTTTCCGGGTAGATCACGTGGCCGTTCTCTCTCATACCCGCCTTTTCCACCCTTGATTTAGCAAATTCCGTACTAATTATTAAATTAACCGCAGGAATCAGGGAAATCCCCGCCGCCGGGGGGGGTGTAAGTCTTTGGCAGTCCGGTATTTAAGCAGAAAAGGAGTTGAGATGAAAGGCATCCTCATTCTGGTGGCCCTGATAATTATCGGCCTCTTGGGCGCGGGCGCGCTCCATTCCCAAATGAACCCAAAAGATAAGACGAAACCGGAGAGCGGCATGACCGGAAAGACGAAAATGGAAACAGCCACCTTGGCCGGCGGTTGCTTCTGGTGTGTGGAATCGGATCTGGAGAAGATCCCCGGGGTGAAGGAGGCCATCTCCGGTTATGCCGGCGGCCGGGGTGACAATCCCACCTATGAAGACTACGCGGCGAAGGGCCATGTGGAGGTGGTCCAGGTGATCTATGATCCGGCCCTGGTCTCTTACCAGCAACTCCTGGACGCGTTCTGGCGGCATATCGACCCCACCGACCCCGGGGGGCAATTTGTGGATAGAGGCCCGCAATACCGCTCCGTCATCTTTTACCATGATGAGGAACAGAAGCGCTTGGCGGCGGAATCCAAAAAAGAACTGGAGAAATCCGGGCGTTTTCAGAAGCCCATCGTCACCGAAATCCTCCCCTTGACCAAGTTTTACCGGGCCGAGGATTACCATCAGGACTACTACAAGACCCACACCACCAAGTACAAGTATTACCGGTGGAATTCCGGCCGGGACCAGTTTCTCAAAAAGGTCTGGGGGGACGGCAAGAGAACGGAAAACCCAGGCAACTTTTTTCTTAATCAGGCCTGGGCTGAAGAAAAGGGAACCCAAAACCCCGGCAATCCCAGGAAGTATGCCAAACTCGCTGACGACGTGCTCCGGAAAAAGCTGACCCCCATGCAATATAAGGTGACCCAAAAAGAGGGCACGGAACCGGCCTATAAGAATGAATATTGGGACAATAAAAAGGAGGGCATCTACGTGGATATCGTCTCCGGAGAGCCCCTTTTCAGCTCCCTGGACAAGTATGAATCCGGCACCGGTTGGCCCAGTTTCACCAGGCCCCTGGAGGCCAAAAACATTGTGGAGAAGGAAGACCGCCACCTGTTCACGTCGCACACCGAGGTGCGGAGTAAACACGGGGACTCCCATCTGGGCCATGTCTTCCCGGATGGTCCGCCGCCCACCGGTCTCAGGTACTGCCTGAACTCTGCGGCCCTGCGCTTCATCGCCAAGGAAGACCTGGAGAAGGAGGGCTATGGCGAGTATTTGCAACTCTTTGAGAAAGGGAAGTGATTTTGGAGAGGCCCTCTTTCCCAGCACCCCCGATATTGCCTTTGGGAAAATTCCGGCATTAATACCAATTCGCCAGCCAATACCGAGTTGCGGTCAAAAAATTAGCATCGTCGTTCTGAGCGTCGCGAAGAAGCGAGATTCGCAACGAAGCTTCGCTCCGTTCAGAATGACAGAAGCGGGACTTTCGCAGAGGTCTCAACCTGGTATAACGTATATTTTTTCCCAGGGGAGAATCTGGTATTCGCCCCGGGTGGGAGGCGAACACCAGGTTCGTCCCGACAATTGAATACCTTTTGGAGGTGAATTGGTATCGGCATAAGGAGAGCTGTGAGGCGAGTTTGAGGGGAAGGCAGGGGAGGGGGGGTAAACCTGACATGAGCGGCGCCCCGCGGCCCCGCCTCCGGCTGCGAGGGGGACCCACCCCTTTTCTTTATGGACATGGGTTCAGACTTCTGCCCTGAAGAGTTAATAAACCGCGGTGATTTGATGGGGCGGCCGTGTCTGGCCGCCTCCCGGAATGGCGGGCACGGAGGCCCGCCCCACCGGGCTTTTCATGGTTTATGGGTGAGCCATCGGCTCATGAGCAGATGCTTCTATATAGAAGTTTCCCAGTAGGGTGCAAAGGGACTTTATGCACATCCTTCACCCGTGGTTTTCTTGCCGAAGGAGAATAGCCCCGGCAGGAACTTAATAGCGGTCCTGAACAGAACTTTCATATCCGTCCAGAAAGAGAAGTTGCGCACATAATCGATGTCACATCTGATCCATTCGGCAAAATGAACCTTGTCGTGCGCGGTTATCTGCCAATAGCCGGTAACGCCGGGCGGGACGCTCAGGCGGATATCCCGCCATTGGGGATTCAAACGCATCTCCTCCATGGCCAGAGGCCGGGGGCCCACCAAACTTAAATCTCCCCAGAGCACATTCCAGAATTGCGGCAGCTCGTCCAGGTTGGTGGCCCTGAGGAACCGCCCCACCCGGGTGACCCTGGGATCGGAGATGATCTTAAACATGGGCCCGTCAGTTTCATTGATCTTCATTAATTCGGTCTTTAATTCCTCCGCGTTAACCACCATGGAGCGGAATTTATACATGTTGAATTCCTTGCCCCAGATACCGCAACGGCGTTGGCTGAAGACAACAGGCCCGGGAGAGTCTATCTTGATGGCCACGGCAATGATCGCCAGCAATGGAGAGAAGATCAACAGACCAAGGGCCGCGGCGAAGATGTCCATGACCCGCTTAACCAGGCGGTAGAACCGGTGGGCGCCGATTTGCGGCATCCTGATGGTCTTGATCCTTTCCTGCCCCCCGGAATGTTCCATACCAGAGTCAGTCCTGATTTCCTTTTCCCCTCCGGACGGGTCTGATAAAACCATGGTCTCATGGAGGCAGACGCTGTTTCCTATTTCCACCCCCTCCCCAATAATGCAGTGGCTCAGGTAGGCGGCCTGGCCGATGCGCGCCCCGGGGAAAATAATAGACTCGCTGACCACGGCCTGGGCGCCGATATGACAATCTTCGCCCACCGCGCTGGGACCGATGACCATGGAACCCGCTTCCAGCCGGGCGGACGCACCCACCGCCACCGGCTCCTTGATGACCGCCCCGGGGGAGATATAGCCGGTCGCCCCCCTGGATTCGCCAGCCGCCGGCGGACTCCCCACCAGGAAGTGCACCCGTCCCAGTAAGACATCTTCATTGGCCCTGACAAAATCGTTGATACCGTTGAGCAAACGGCAATAGCCATTAATCTCCCATACCCGGGCCGGTTTGCCGTTTTCCTGGAGTTGGGCGGGTAACTGCTCTTTGAGATCAAAGTATTTGCCAGCCGGGATTAAATCCAGCACCGACGGCTCGAATAAATAGAGGCCCACGGGCCAGAGCATGCTGCGCCGCTCCTGGCAGGGGTGAATCCGGTGAATCGCGTCGATCCGCCCTTCGGCATCGCTTTGGACCCGCTCCATGTGCCAGGCTTCTTCCGCCAGCCGCACCGCACCCACCGTGGCTGCCGTTCCCGACTGCCGGTGCTGGTCCAACATCTCCTGGAGGTCTGTCTGTAACAATAGGCCCCCATGGACCACCCAGAAGGGTTCGCCCTGGAGCCGGTCCCCCGCGAGCTTCAGGGACCCCCCGGTTCCCCGGGGCCTTTCCTGAAACACCACTTCCCATTCCTGGGGGAGGCGCCGGAGTCCTGCTTTGATCGAATCTTCCCTGGATTCGTCGAAGGCCAGGATCAGCAGACGTTTAACCCCGGCAGCCCCTAGCACGGAAGCCAGATATTCCACCAGGGGACGGTTGGCGATGGGCAGCAGCAGTTTGGGATAAGCCGCCACCTGATGACCATTCAACGTCGCGGCCCCGGAGGAGAGAATAACTGCGGTTTCAGGCGCCTTGTTCATAAGCTTTTAAAAATGGCCTCCGGAGTAGCAAAAATTAGTGGGGCTGCAGGAGCCAAACATCTTCCCAGGGGCATGGAGGAAGGGGGGGCGTAGGGTTCCTGCCCTGGCGCCTGGGCCTGGCTTCCTGCCCCAGTTCCCGGCATTTTCTCCATTTTCTGCCGCCTGGTGAACCATCACCGGCCGGGTCTTTCTGATCATTCAGGGCCGGGTTCCCCTCAATGGCATATGTCTGGTTGCATATACAGCAAATTTGGTCTAAAGGAAATATCTTTAGGAAAATTAAAAATTAAGAAAATGCTTCCCAGGGTAAAGTCAACCATGCGGCATTCGACGCCGCAACACCTTGGGGAATGCTCCGGAAAATCAGAAACGGCAGCTTGACCGTCATTTATGTGCGCCAGAATCTGTAAATTTATCCGGTTTATAGCAACTCCTATTCCCCCAGAGGCCAGGAAAATCCCGCCGTTATCAAGCCCCGGGTCCCATGCACCCCAAATGATCAATATCGTCCAAGTAGTCGTGGTAATGGATCATGCCCATCCAAATTGTTTAAAGTAATCATTGCATATAGTGGGCCAAAATCCCGGCGGCTGCTAGATATTATAAAAATGCAATAATTTACGATGGATAAAACGGTTTAGGAACATTAATCTCCCGGGCAGGGGAAGGAAGAGTTGTCCGGTAATCCGGATAATAATTCTGATTTGACAGCTAATCAGGAAAAATTGTTAAGTTTATTTCCTGACTTAAATTTGTTTTTTCCGTGGGGACAAACCTGGCGTTCGCCCAGCAGCTTAGAGCGGACAAATCGGCCTTTGAGGGCGGACACCTGGGTCCGCCCCTGCCGTTGCCTGCATTTTGGTTGAGGAAGGGGATAAATCAGGAGGCAGGTCTGACTGCCGCTTTATTTTAGCCGAAACCGGCAGCTAGTTGACCGGCCCGGGATTCATCTCCCGGGGGACAATCCGGATCTTCTCTCCCAGCCCGATGGTCACCAACATGTCATTGGTGTGACTGACGATCCGGTGCAACCAGGAGCCCGCTGCTTCCAGCCGGCAATCTTCCCGGCATTCCTTCAGAACCAACCCCGCGGCCCCCAACTCGAAAGGCGTGAGGAGATCCTCCGGCTGCAACAGTTTCAGGCAATCCCACCACACCGTAGCCCCAGCCTTCAGTTCCTTCCGGGAGGTCATACCCCGCAGACAGGAGAAGGTTATCTCCCGGGGGCCTTGCCGCAGGATTGCCGCCACCTTTTGGCGCACTTCCACCGGCTCCAGGCGCCGGATGTTGATGGCGTAAGCCGGGCACTGGGACGCGCAAAAACCGCAGGCGATGCAGGCTTCCTCGGGAAATACCGCCATATTTTCCATATAAGGCACTTCAAAGGGGCAACAGCGCACGCAGGTGAGGCAGCGGATGCACTTGCGGCCGATCACTTCCGCGCCCCGGCCGCAGTGGAGACAACGCCGGGCCTCGATCAGGGCGTCCATTTCCTCGTAGACCAGTTCGGCGCTGTCAAAATCTTTCAGCCTTTCGGACACCGGCCGCTCTTGGAGGGGGCGGCTGGGGACCCGGCAAATCTTGGCGGCCTGCTTTGCCGGCAACCTGGTGGTGGGCCGGGGACAGTCCTCGGTCACGGTCAGGTACTGGCCGGTGCGGAGAAAAGAGTCGATGCCCGCCGCGGCCCGCCGGCCGCTGGCCGCGGCCGCCACCGCCAGCGTCGCCCCGGTGAAGAACTCCCCTGCCAGAAAGAGCCCCCCGGCAAAGACCCCGGGAAGCGAGGTAGCCATGGTTTGCCGGTCCACCCGCACCCTGCCGCCTTCCAGGGCCATATTTTCTTGCACTACGGCGTCCAGCTCCGCCTCCTGGCCGATGGCGAAGATCACGGTATCGGCTTCCAGGCGCAGGGTCCTGGTTTCATCATAAGTGGGGGCAAACCGCCCCACGTCATCAAAAAGGTCCGTACAGGCCATCAGTTCAATGCCCTGGACCCGGCCCCCTTGGGCTTGCACCACCTTGGGGGCCCACTGGTAAATCAGGTCGATGACCTCCTCCTTGGTCCGTTCGGTCTCTATGGGGGAGGCAAAAAGCTGGTTCGGGGCCTCCAGGCAGATCATCAGCACTTCCGGCGCGCCCAGGCGTTTTACCGCCCGGGCCGCGTCCATGGCCACGTTGCCGCAGCCGACGACCAACACCTTCTCTCCCAGGGTAGGGGGCCGCCCTTGGGCCACCTGGCGTAACAAGGGGAGGGCCAGATGCACCCCGGCCGCGTCCATCCCGGGAACCGGCAGGCCCCGGGCTTTTTGCAGGCCGATGGCCAGCAAGACCGCGGCATACCCCTGCTCCTTTAAATCCCTGAGGGAAAAGTCCTGACCCCAGGTCATGCCGGTGCGAAATTCCGCGCCCAGGGCCTCCAGTTCATGGAGGTCTTCCCAGACCACGGCCTTGGGCAGCCGGAATTTGGGCACCGCATTCATGGGCATGCCCCCGGGCTCCGGCTCCCGGTCAAAAAGCGTTACGGGATACCCCTGGAGCAAGAGGTCCCGGGCCGCGGCCATGCCCGCGGGGCCGCTGCCCACAATGGCCACCCGCTGGTCCCGGGTCAAAGAGGCCTTAAGGTAACGGCTGCGGCGGTATTCCCGGGTATGATCCATCACGAACCGCTTTAAGGCCCGGATAGCCAGGGGCCCTTCCACATATTGCCGGCGGCAGGCGTCTTCGCAGGGATGGGCGCAGATATAGGCGCACACGGAGGGGATGACATTATTGGCCTTGATCACTTCCATGGCCTCTTCATAACGGCCCTGGAAGATCAGGCCCACATAGCGTCTGGCATCGGTTCCCACCGGACAGGCCGCGGTGCAGGGCGCCAGCACTTCTTCGGGACTCTTGGACTCCGCCATTGTTTCTCTCTCTTTTGCGGGGAAGCTAATGTCGGGAAATCATAGTATATCCTGTCATGGAAGATAAATCATGTTTTGGACGATGCACGTCTCCCCGTGGTTTAATTTTCCGGCTGGATGGATGGTTGAGACTTCGGGAAGATGGTCCGGCAGGGGGAGGAATGCTGGGGGAAGATTATCAGGGGTCCGGTGGCCCAGGTTCGCCCCTTGTCCCTCCCCCCACCCAAACATTTTTCACGTGTGGCTTACCAGCAGATCGGCCAGAGTCTCCACCA
>Ga0265296_1005108_pt1 | contig 11012 bp, 5 predicted proteins | sample MunlanPumphouse1_FD_189073 | JGI IMG/M metagenome (GOLD analysis project Ga0265296, IMG submission 189073) | Groundwater microbial communities from a municipal landfill in Southern Ontario, Canada - Pumphouse #1 | ecosystem: Environmental > Aquatic > Deep subsurface > Groundwater | place: Canada...
TGGGGGAACGATTTCTTGGTGTGATGAGGTGCGTGAGGACGAGGTGTACGATGAATCTAAGGGCGGGGGGGTGTTTTCGACAGACTCCGTGGACTCTTCTGCTTTGTTGACTTTGCCGATGTTGAGGACTTGATTTTCTCGGCTGCCGTCGCGGTATATGGTTACTCCTTTGCAGTGTAGCTTGTACGCGAGGACGTATGTTTTTTCTACGTCTTTGATTGAGGCTTCCGGTGGGAAGTTGATTGTTTTTGAAACGCTCGAATCGACATGTTTTTGGAATGCGGCTTGCATTTTGATGTGCCACTCCGGAGTGATGTCTTGTGCGACAACGAAAACTTTTTTGATGTGATCCGGAATTTGAGAGAAAGATTGAATTGAACCTGTTCTTGCGATTTCATGCATTAATTCTTTTGAATAAAAGCCTTCTTCTTTTGCGGTGTCTTCGAAGAATTTGTTCGTGTACACGAGTTCGGTGCCGTCCATTACGTTCTTGATGTATGAAATGGCGAAATTCGGTTCGAGTCCTCCGGAAGCTTCCGCCAACATTCCGATGGTGCCCGTTGGGGCGACTGTCGTTGTGCAGGCGTTTCGGATTTTGATGCTGTTTCTGTGGTAGAAAGAGCCTTCGTACGCCGGAAATGCGCCGCGTGTTTGGGCGAGGCGGATGGACATTTCTTTTGATTTCTCGTCTACGAATCTCATTATTCGTTCGCCCATTTTCGTTCCCTCTTCGCAGTTGTATGCGATACCAAGTTGGTAGAGGATGTCTGCGAAGCCCATTATCCCGAGGCCGATTTTTCTTGTGAGACGTGAGTTTGTCGCGATTTCCGGGATTGGGTAATTATTGATGTCGATTACGTTGTCGAGGAAGTGAACTGCGTTGAAAGTTATTTGCTCGAGTTTGTTCCAATCGATGTCTTTGCCGCTTACTGCCATTGTTTTATTGAGGTTGATTGAACCTAAATTGCAGCTTTCGTAGGGGAGGAGGGGCTGTTCGCCGCAGTTGTGGACGACGAGACCGTTGGCGATGAAGCTGTGAGTCAATGGCTCCGTGAGATCGTATACGACTTCGGTTCCGAGGTGTTTTAGGCTTTTGAATGTTGCCAGGAAGTATTCTTTGTGTGGGCCGCGGGCTTTGAGTTGTTTCAGCGCGCTGCTAAGGCGAAGTGTTTTCGCTTTCGTGAGGAAATTTATTTCTTTTTTGAATGTTAGAAGGTTTTTCTTTGAAATGACCAGTTCGTGCTGAGCTTTACAGGTGTATAAGGATTGGCCGCCTTTGCCGTTCGGCATGAGTTTAATGTGTGAAGCTATGCCAAAATTTAGAAGCATTTGTTGAACTTTTTCTAGAACATTAAGATTGCTTTGTGATAAGCGGACTGAGAATCCTTTTTTGGGAGTGCCTATAACGGTTCCGTCGGCTGTGAATAGTCCTTGCAAGAATCCTTTTTGGAATTTCTCAGAAGCTGTGAATACTTTCTCATCAAGATCATATTTGCTTGGATTCAAGCCGTATTCGTGAGCAAGGATTTTTAGTCTCTGTGATGAAACTCGCGATTCGTCGCGTGATGGGATTTTTACTACATTGATTGTGTATTCTCGGTTGTTTTTTTGGAGGCCGGCGACTTCGCGATTGATTAAATTTGAGAATAGTGGAGCGAGTTCTTCTTTTTCTTTTCCAAAAAAGGAGAGGGTTATGCGATCGCTTTTGAGCGTGCCGTCGCCTAAATACCAGCCGAGGATTTTACCAAGGCTCAGGCTTCCTTTTGTTCCAAAGTATCCTTTTCTATTGAGGATGTGGATTTTGTCTGTTGGTTTTAAGTTTTGAGCTTCAACCCAACCTTTTTGTGTCATTACTTTGTGATCTTTTGTGAGTTTAAGGCTGTATCCTTCTTTGGTTTTTAGCTCAAATACTTCTTTTTCGCCTGTGATGAAGACATTGCTTGCGTCGAGTGATTTTTTGGTTTTGCTGAGGCGAGAATCTGACGTGATAGCGATCTTTTTTTGTGAGAGATTAAGCGTTTTTGCGGAGACGAGGCCTTGGTCTGTATAGATGAGAGTGTCGCCTGTTACGCACGGGTTAGTCGCTTCGATTTCGCCCAAGTGTTTCACCGGACTTTTCTGATTTATCTCGTCGATAAATAGGACTCCCGGGTCGCCGTTCTTCCAAGCGTTGGCGATGATTAGATCGAAGACCATTCGTGCCGGCAGTCGTTTTACTGCCTTTTTGCTGCGTGGATTGATAAGTTCGTACTCTTCGTCTTTCTCGAGAGCTTCCATGAATGCGTTTGTGATTGCGACGGATATGTTGAAGTTCTGAAGAGTCTTCATATCCGATTTCATGTTGATGAAGTCCATAATATCGGGGTGGTCTACTCGGAGTATTCCCATGTTTGCTCCGCGGCGCTTCCCTCCTTGTTTGATGACTTCAGTTGCGGCGTCAAAGACTTTCATAAATGAAATTGGGCCGGACGAAACGCCGGTTGTTGAGCTCACGATGTCTTCTGATGGGCGAAGGCGTGAGAATGAGAATCCTGTGCCGCCGCCGCTTTTGTGAATGAGTGCCGCGTTTTTGAGGCTTGTGAAAATGCCTTCCATTGAGTCTTCGATTGGGATTACGAAACAAGCGGAGAGCTGTCCTATGCCTGTTCCGGCGTTCATGAGAGTGGGGGAGTTTGGAAGGAATTCCAGGTTTTTCATCATTTCAAAGAATTTTTCTTCGGTTTCTTCTGCGTTTTCACCTTCATAGTTGTTGTCCGCTCCTGCTATTGCTTTTGCAACTCTTCTGATGAGATCTTCGGGTGTTTCTTTTGTGTTTCCGTTCTCGTCCTTTAGCAGGTAGCGTTTTTTGAGAACTTGAAGGGCGTTGTTGGAAAAGTGTAGAGTTTTTTCTGCGGATCCCCTTCCGAACATCAGCTCTTTTTGCTCACGATCGTCTGCGCGCTTCTGTCGGTAGATGATGTATGCTTTCGCGGTTTTTGCGTGGCCGCCTTCGATTAAGATTTTTTCGACTAAATCTTGAATTTGTTCGACTGTTGGGAATTGGTCGTCGCCTTTGAAGAAGACTTCGAGAACGGCTGAAATTTGGTTTGAAATTTGTTCGGCGAGTGAGCGATCGGTTCCGCCGACTGACTGAGCTGCTTTCCAAACCGCTTCGGTGATTTTTTCTTGGTCGAAGTCTACAATTCGGCCGTCTCTTTTTTTAATTTTTTTGATTGGTGACATGGGAATGGGGCTTAATGCTGTGGGAATTTGACATTTTCACAGAAATGAGGGGAAAACAACATCTAGTACTTCGCTCGTGGCGAGAATACAAGATTTTGTGTGCATCGCCGATAATATCAGACACTTTTTGTGTGTGCAAAAGATTGTTACCCAAAATGGATTGACGACTTGGCGGTAAATATTACTGGCTATAACTTCACTAGAGATTTCTAGAGTTTCGCCAGTGCTTCGCCGAAGAGTTTTGCTGATGGGGGACCGCTTGCCGTGATGAGTAGGCCGTCTTTTTCGACGGGATTTCCGGTGTAGATGGCGCCGGTTTCGGTGAGCATCTCTGCGCCACCTGCGTAGCACGTTGCTTTTTTGCCTTGGAGGAGGCCGGCTTTGCCTAAGATGATTGGGGCTGCGCAAATGGCTGCTACGTTTTTCCCTGCGTTATAGAAGTCTTGTGCGAGCTTGTGGGCTTGCTTATCTGTGAAATAGGTTTGCGAGCCCGGGCCGCCGATGAAGACGATGGCGTCGAAATTTTCTACTTTGGCTTCTTGTAGGAGAAGGTCGACTTTGGTTTGGCCTCCGAGGGCGCCTGTTGCTTCGTGTACGGTGGAGGCGGTGGTGACTTCGTGACCTTTGTCTTGAAGGATTTTCTTTGGCGTTTCGTATTCAATGTCCTGATAGCCTTGTGGGGCGATGATGAAGAGGAATTTCATAGTGTGGAGGTTAGGGATTTCTCATCCAAGTGTATCGGCGAAATTTTTCTCAACTTCTCGACAATTGGAGGAAGGATCTTTAGAACATAGTCGATATCTTTTTCTGTTGTTCTTTTGCCGAGGGTGAAGCGAATTGAGCCGTGGACTGCTTCTTTCGGCAGGCCGAGGGCAAGGAGGACGTGGGATGGCTCAAGTGAGCGGGAATCGCACGCGGAGCCCGTTGAAACGGCTATACCGGCTTCGTCGAGGTGAAGAAGGAGTGATTCGCCTTCGATGTCTAAAATAAGTATGTTTGCGTTGTTTGGAAGTCTTTGAGTTGGGTGGCCGTTCAGGTATGTACGGGGGATTTTTGTTTGGATGCCTTTGACGAGCTTGTTACGCAGGGTTTCAAGGCGAGGGGATTCTTTTTCTCTGTTTTGTTGTGCGAGAGAAAGCGCTTTTGCTATGCCTACGATGAGGGGTACGTTCTCGGTTCCGCTTCTGAGGCCGGATTCTTGGCCTCCGCCTAAAACTTGAGGTTCCAGAGCGGTTGTGGATTTTTTGAAGAGAACGCCGATGCCTTTTGGCCCGTATATTTTGCTGCCGTTCATGGTCAGGAGGTCGATGCTGAGTTCTTTCGTGTTGATACTGAGTGCTCCGGCGGCTTGGCAAGCGTCGGTGTGGAAGATAACTGGCTTATTGAAAGAGTTTTTGTGTGAGTGGGCTGTCTTGGCGAGTTCTTTGATTGGTTCGATGGTTCCAATTTCGTTATTTGCATACATGATTGATGCGAAAATTGTCTCCGGTGTCAGCGCTTTTTTGAAGATTTCGGGCGAGATGAGGCCGTGGCGATCGGGTTTTAGATATGTGACGCGATAGCCTTGCTTCTCGAGTTTTTTGAATGGGTTGAGGACGGCGCTGTGTTCGATTTGAGTTGTGATTAGGTGAAGTTCTTCGGGTTTGCGTTTCAAGAGTTTCGCGGTGGCTTGTACGGCGCCGAAAATTGCGAGATTGTCGCTTTCGGTTCCGCCTCCGGTGAAGATTACTTCATCGAAGTCGCAATTTAAGAGGGTGGCAATTGTCTCGCGTGCGTCTTCGATGGCTTTTCTTGCGTGACGGCCGAGCGTATAGATCGCATTTGGGTTGCCGAACTCTTCGGAAAAATAGGGTAGCATCGCTTTCAGGACTTCTTTGTCCATGTATGTTGTTGCGGCGTGGTCGAGATAAATTGTTTTTTTGGTTGATTTCATGCGCTTGCGTTAGTACACGTGTTTAGTGCGCGTATTTTAATCTTTCGCAAGCTCTTTTGCCAGTCTTCTTGAGAAAATCAAAGAATTTTGAGCGTCCAAGTGATTCTGGTCGTAGTATAGGTCTTTTTTGCGGAATTCCGGTGTGTCGGCGAAGTCGATATATTTTCGGTTCTCGCCGGCAAGCTCGATTATGCGTTCTTTGAAGCCGATGGTTGGCTTCTTGTAGCAGGGTGGGAAGAGGATCGTTAACTTAATGTTGTTGTCGTCGCAGAGTTTGATGAATTTCGCGAATTCTTCGAGGAGAAGAGGGGATTCTTTGGATTTGTCATAGATTCTATCGGAACTGTCGTATGTCATTTGAGCGAAGTCGTCTGATTTAATTTCGATCGGCATTGAGCCGTCGCTCTGGATGTTGTTTAGGGCGTCGGGTTGGAGTGGGCCTTCTTTGTAATAGGCGATTGCTTCGTTTAGATTAATGTTTTGGGTGTAGCTGTGGGAGATGTAGGTTGGGATGCATTCTTTGATCCCGCGTTCACAAATAATGTCGGCGATTTCGCGATATTTGAGGAATGGGTAGAAGGTATCTATGCGGAAATTAATTGCCGGGTGTTCGATAACTTCGAAGTCGTCGTCCACAACGAACAGGATTTGTTCTGGCTTATTGCCGGCTTCTATGACAAGGCGGAGAATATCTTCGTGATAGTCCATGTTGGCTCCGTGGAAGCCTAGGTTGTACATTGGTATACCAGTGGTCTTCGTGATTTCTGCCGGGCGGATGTTGCGGACTGCGCGAGATGAGCCAAAGACAAGGATGTCATAATTCATTTCCTGCTCCATAATTTTTTCTATTCGTGTGTCGTATTGCCTTGAAATTACTGCATTCGAAATTGCTGCAGCTATTGCTCTATCGAGGACGAGGAGGAGGGCGAGGAAGAGAATGAGTTTGAGGGCGATTTTTTTTGACATTGGAACTTGCCGCTAAAGCGGCTGTTAGAATTGGAAATAAATAAATTCGTACTGTTCAGTGTACGAGAATAGCACGATTGAGAAAATCAGTGAAAAATATACTCCCCAGCGGAGGGCAAGTGGTTGCTTGGACAGCATGTGGCGGATGGAGCCGTGGCGCTGGATTAAGTGGACTGACTCCATAAGGATGATTGCGAGGATTGTGATCCAGAAGTAATAGCCGTTTTGGCCGAGGTACAAAAGGGGAGTTGAGAGCGTTGTCGCGAAATTTGTGAAGAGGTGTGTGACGATATACCACGCGTCTGTGATTGAATTTGATCGGAAAAATATCCATGCGAAAGTGATGAGGCCGAACGTAACACCAACTTGAATGAGCTTGTGAATAAAAGGGGCTTTGTGGAGGCGAAGCGCATGGGCGAGGCGGGCTCGCGTGTCGGCTGTGATGGCGCCTGCGATCATGTATGTGCCGTGAAGGACTCCCCAAATCACGAAAGTCCATGCGGCGCCGTGCCAGAGGCCGCTTATGAAGAATGTGATGAAGAGGTTGTAGTACCATCGCCATTTAACTACGCGATTTCCTCCTAGTGGAATGTATATGTAGTCTTTGAGCCATGATGAAAGTGAGATGTGCCATCTTTGCCAGAACTCCGATATCGATTTTGAGAAGTATGGGCGACGGAAGTTGTCCATGAGGTTGATGCCCATTATTTGGGCGGAGCCGATGGCGATGTCCGAGTATCCCGAGAAGTCGCAGTATATTTGGAATGAGAAAAGGACTGTCGCGAGGATGAGCGGAGCGCCTTCATAGCCTGTCGGGTTGCTATATACTTCGTTGACCATTGCTGCGATTCTGTCCGCGACGATGACTTTTTTAAAAAGTCCCCAGACGATCAGTTTTATACCGTCTGTTACGCGTTTGTAGTCGAAGTAATGTTTTTCTTTGAGTTGGGGGATGATGTTGCCTGCGCGTTCGATTGGACCGGCAACGAGCTGTGGGAAAAAACTGATGTAAAGGGCATAGATGCCTAGATGTTTTTCGGCTTCGATTTTCTTGTTATATACGTCGATGTTGTAGCTTAGGTTCTGGAATAGGTAGAAGGAAACTCCAACAGGCAGAATTATGTGCAAAGCTGGAAGAGCGTATCCCATATTGAAGGCTTCGAATAAGGTTTTTAGCGATTCGTTTGCGAAATTTAGGTATTTAAAGACAAAGAGGATGCTCAGGCTTGCGAGGATGCTCAAGTACAAGTAGGCGAGGCGGCGGCGGTGGCTTTCTGACTGGCTCATGCGGTAGCTGCAGTAGTAGCTTAAAAAGGTTGAGCCTGCCAAAAGGAGTGCGTACACCGGTTCCCAGTACATGTAGAAGTAGTAGCTTGCGATGAGCAGCAAAATCCATCTGAAACGGTGAGGCAGGATGAAAAATGCGATTGAGACGAGTGGGAGGAAAATGAGAAATTCAAATGAGTTAAAGAGCATATTTTTTTAAAAAACCTTTAGAAATTTGTTAATACTCGATAAATCATTTCGGCCATTTGACCGCGGGTTATCGGTGTGTCGAATGCGTTTTCGTAGAGGATGAAGTCCAGGCTTGTGTTGAGGGCGTACGCGACGTATGGGGCGTACCAGTCATCGCCAGGACTTGGGGTTAATGTTATATCTTCGATGTTCAAAATTATTTTTAGCGCTTCGACAGTATTTACCGGATTTCCGGGTTTAAAAGTTCCGTTTGGATAGCCGCTCAAAACGCCGATGTACTTTCCTGTGCATACATATGGGGCGTACCAATCGTCATGAACGTCGTTGAAGCAATCTGTTCCGTAAATGTCTGCCGCGACCACATATGCTTCTACGAGAATTTTCGAGAATTCTGCGCGATTGATTTGGCTGTTTGGCCTGTATGATCCGTCGTCGTATCCGACAACAATTCCGTGATGCGCTACAAATGCGATCGCGTCTTCATACATGGATCCTGAAGTATCGGTGAATGGGCTGGTATAATTTATTTGAGGTAATTGTTCAGTATTTTTATCGGCTTTGTCCTCGTCAATCGATTCGTCTTTGATTGGATCCGGCTCTTCTTCAATCGGGTTCGGTTCTGGGACGTCTATGTCTATTTCCGCGCCGGTTTCTTCAATTTCAATGTCTGCCGATGGGTTGTATGTGTATGAAACTGACGGCTTTGAGGCTACAAGCGCTGCGTATGTGTCCGGGATTCCTTCTCCAAGTTGGTCTGCGTAGCCTGGGTTTTGGTTATCGATGTTTTGAGAATTGTTGAGCAAGACGTATTTAATTTGTTCGACGTTCCAAGTTGGATTTTTCGATTTAATGAGTGCGGCCACTCCCGCGACGATTGGGGAGGCAAAAGATGTTCCGTCGCCTATCAAGTAGTAGCCGTAGTTTGCTGGTGCGGCCACAGCTATGTATTCTCCCGGAGCGGAAACATCGGTGCAGATTGAACCGTAGTTTGAGAAGAAGGCCAATTGATCGCTTGAATTTGTCGCTGATACGCCGATGGTTACGTTGTTGTTGAGATCGACGCAGGCCGGAGCAAAGTTGTATGTGTTTATGTTTAGTGAGTCGTTCCCGGTTGCGGCCACTACTAGCACGTTGTTGTCGTATGCGTATTGGAGAATTCCCTCATAATAGAAGTTAGAATCATAACCTCCGAAACTTAAGTTAATTACGTCCGCTCCATTGTCGACCGCGTATTTAATGGCAAAAATGGCTGCGTCTACGCTGATTGAGAGTCCGTCCGAGTTCGTGACGTTTAAAGGCATTATTTTGACATTCGGCGCGATGCCGGCTATACCGACGGAATTGTCTTTTTTTGCTGCGATCAGGCTTGCGACCATTGTGCCGTGAGCGCTTATTGGAGTTGTATTGTTTGAATTAGAGATGAAGTCCCAGCCGCGGGTGTCGTCTATGTACCCATTGTCATCATCGTCAATTCCATTTCCTGAAACTTCGTCCGGGTTTGTCCAGATTGCGTGCTTGAGATCTTCGTGAGTTATATCTACGCCGCTGTCTATTACTGCGACGATGACTTCTTCCGATCCTTCAGTTACGTCCCATGCTTTTTCCATGTTTAATTTTCCCATTTGCCATTGGTAGCGTGAAAATTCGTCATTCGAATACATTTTAATCTGAATAACTTCAACGTAGAGTTCTTGCGATTTTAGGCCTCCGGCGTTTTGTATGTATATGTATCCGGACGAGGCGTCCATTGGAACCTGGAAGGTCACATCTGTGTTGCTCCAACTTACGACCGTACATTCTTCATTCCCGAGGATGACTTTGCCTTTCGTGTTTCCGAAATTTTGGCCGCTATATACGTATTCTCCTCCCTGATCCATTTGTAGGTAGTACCATTCTATAATCGGAGCATCGGCTACGGTGTAGGTCTGCGAACTTTCTGTGAAATCGTAGTATCCCTTGCTGGGGAAATAGGCTTTTATATCGATTTTATTTGAGTCGCTTATTACGAATGGGGGAGGGATTACTTGAATTTCTGTGTCGCTCCAGAGCACCAAGTAGTCGTTTATATTGACGTCGCTTATGCATCCGTCGACTCCGAAACAGATTTGGTTGTATCCCGGTTCATATGAGCCACCGAAACCTTCACCGTTGATTGTTACGATAGTTTCTCCGGCTATGAAATTGGTTGGGGAGAATGAAGTTATGGTCGGGTCCGTGAGGATTGTAATTGTGTATGTTTCTACTGACTCTGCGAGTCCGTACTCTCCGGTGCCCGGGACTTCAAGTACGAGGCTCAATTTTCCGGGGTTGGCGACGAAAGACGGGGTTATGACTTGGATTTCTGTGTCTGACCAACTTATTAAATAATCGTTAATGTATGCGTCACCTATGCATCCATCATCGCTGAAGCAAATTTGGTTTTTGCCCACAACGTAATAATCTCCGAAGGATGTGCCTTGAATAGTGATTATTGTTTCGTTCGGAGTTAGGTTTGTTGGGTAGAATGAAGTGATTTCCGGGACGACCAGCTCGGGTTCTGGCTCTGGTTCCGGCTCTGGCTCAGGCTCGCCATAGAGCAATTCATATTGTTCATTCAAGTAGGTTAGTATGGGGGCGTCGCCGACAATGTATTGGTCTTCATAGACTAAAGTGGGAACTCCTTTTGTCGTGGGATCTATCCCAAAATCAATAGTGACTTGTGTGAATTCGTCTGCGTTTGCTTGGTTGTAGAATGTTTCCTTGTATGTGATCGTGAAGAAATCTTGGTAATTGTTTTCAGCGATATAGCTTTGGACGTGTTCGCAGTACGGGCAGCCTTCTCCTATGTAGATTACGATGCCTTCATCTTCGGGCTCCGGCTCTGGCTCTTCCGCAATTGTGTATTGTTCGGGGCTTTCGATGTAGTCGAAGGTTTGGGTATCGTAGAAATATACTTTTAATAGGGTTGTGCTTGGGGTGGCGGTTATGTCTTCGGGAACTAAGAGGGTGGCTTCGGTGTCGCTCCAGGCTTGAAGGTAATCGTTCAGGTCTGATGCGTCGCGGCAGTCATTTGCTCCAAAACAGATTTGATTGTTCTCTGAATTGAAGGGGCTGCCGAATCCTGTTCCTGTGATTGTAAGGATTGTTTCGCCTGGAGTAATTTCGGTGGTGGAGAGTGAGGTGATCTCGTGAAGCGGTTCTTGCGCTGAAGCCAATTGAATTGGAAGGAGAAGTTGGAATAAGAGGGCGAAAATTGTCAGGCACGCGAATTTTTTCATAGGAAAATTGTGAGGGGCTAAATGTCTAAGTGGCATTTTAACTCTTAGCTTGGAAAAAACCAACCTTGTTGCGATAGGACTGCGTCCTGACGCCTTCGGCGTCTGCCCCCCTTGCCCCCCTTTAGGGGGGTATATAGAAATTGCGACAGGACGCCTTC
>Ga0265296_1005109_pt1 | contig 11012 bp, 9 predicted proteins | sample MunlanPumphouse1_FD_189073 | JGI IMG/M metagenome (GOLD analysis project Ga0265296, IMG submission 189073) | Groundwater microbial communities from a municipal landfill in Southern Ontario, Canada - Pumphouse #1 | ecosystem: Environmental > Aquatic > Deep subsurface > Groundwater | place: Canada...
TAAGGCGGTAAGTATCATCGCCGTAGAGAAAGAGGAGCATAAATATGATGCCAATCTACAAATGCTATGCGAATGCTGCGAATAAAAATTTGCGGCATTTGCATAAGATTCGCATCATTGGCATCATAACATCAAAAACCGCGCGGCGTCAAAAAGAAAAACCGGGTACCCGGTTTTTTTGGAAAGATGTTTTATGTTAAGCGTCGTCGGCCGAAGATCCGAATTTCGCCGGCCTTCATTTAGTCAAATAAAGATGAGATGATTTTAATCAGCCACTCGGGCAGAAAGATTACAACTTCAATAGCAATCAGTATAATGACAATTACTTCCAGACCGACGCTTCGGCGGTGTTGAAGCAATGAGAGAAGCGTTTCGGATGTGGTTTTGATATATTCTATTTTAAATTGGATGTTTTTGAAACGGTTATCCAGCTCGTAAAAGCTTCGCATTGTTTTGTAGAGATTCTCAAGTTCGGCATTATCCCAAATAATATCCGGCTGGTCCAAAAGCGAGAGGCGCGAAATCATTGATTGCAAAATAGAGTTTCCGGTACCGACGATTCTCACGACCTCGCGGCTTTTGATGTTCAGACGCCCGCGTCTTTCCAAATCCAGATTGATCTTTTCAAAACTCCCGACAATCTCGTCGGTCTTCAAATCAAAATATTCAATGGCCGCGGATTGCGCCAGCACTTCGGCGATGAGCGAGATGCGGTCCATGGTAAAAGTTTTGATTTTGACGGAGGCCGCTTCCGCCGCGTCTTTTTCCGCGCCGTCCTCAATCGCGTAGTCTTCGGTAATTTCGCGGACCGTCGGCTCGATTAAACTGTGATGGAATTTCTTGATAATTTTTTTGTAGAACCGGGAATCAATACCGACAAAAACAAAAACACCGAAGGAATAAATAAAAAGGTGCTGGTTGGTGGCGATTTCGTATTGGAGGAGGTTGCGGCGTTTGGCAACCAAAATATACTCTTCGGCCAGCTTTTCCGCTTCATCCAGCCGAATTTTGTGCGCCGCGTAGATTGAGGAAATGGGGTGGGTCATACGTAGATATTATACCTTGTTTTGGGATTAAAAAAAAGCGATGGATCGACGGATGTTAGTCCGTTATTCCGATGACGAGCTGACGCTCGTCAGTCCGGGGGACCGTACATTAGCTTGACAAAAGTCATTTTTTAGTGTTAAATAGTGGCAGAGTGTTTTTGAGAGGAGGGTGCTCATGCTAAACCGGGTTGTTCTTTTTGCCGTCTTTTTCTCTGCTTCCGTCGGCATGGCTGAAGCCAAACCGCGGCAGGTGGATTTTGACCTGTGGAACGCATCGGTGGTCGGGAACCTTGAGGGCGTAAAGAAGGCCATGGTCCAGGGCGCGGATGTTCACTTTTGGGATGACGCGGCTCTGCGGGCGGCGTCGCACTGGGGGCACGCAGAGATTGTCGCGGAACTAATTTCAGCCGACGCCAACATCGAGGCCATGGGCGGGATGCCGCTCTGGATGGCGGCCGAAGAGGGACACAAGCAAGTTGTCATAATTCTTCTTGCTTCGGGCGCCAAGCCCGACGGCTGGAACGGTGAACCGCTCGTTTGGTCTGCCTTCAATGGGCATCTGGAGATCATTGAGATTTTGGTTGAGGCCGGCGCCAACATCCACATTCGCGAGGAGCAGGCGCTGGTTTATGCCGTGGTTTTTGGCAAGACCAAGGTGGTGGAAACGCTCTTGCGGCTCGGCGCGAATGTTTGCGCCGTGAATCCCGAAAGCGCCAAGACCGCGGAGTTAAAAAAGTACATCGTCGCCAAACAAAAAGCGGCCAAGTGCAAGCCGTACCGATTCCGTCCGGCCAAGGCCGTGCAAAAACCGGTTCTTTAGAAAAAATCCTCCGCGTAAGCGGAGATTTTTTTATGATGCCAATTCGCGAATTTTATGCTAATGCCGCGAATACGACGGTGTGGGGGTTGATGCGTGCGAGGTTTTATGTTAAGATTTCTGTAGCTATAAGGAGGAGTAAAATGAAATGGTTTAGTTCTTTTTTTAGGAATTCAAGAGAAAAAATCTCTACGACCGGCGGCCGGATAGGCGCAGCTCTGAAGAAATTTTTCAAGGCACCGACACCTCCGCCGATGGTTTACGAAGGAGACGGTATCAGGATTGAACGGTTGTCGTCACCCACTGTCTTTTTCGCGCGTTGCGGGCATTTGGATGCCGCAAAGGCGATAATTAAATTTCACGGACGGACTTTTGGCGCCGCGCTGGACAAAAAAATTCTCGCCTATGATAATGTCTGCCCCCGGTGCTTTATTGAGAAGCTGAAGACGATGCTGATATCTTGTTGCCGTTGCGGCAAAATGATTGTTCCGGGCGATGCCGCGCTGCTTCATCCAAAAGAGCCGGGACCGGCCAAATTTTCCAACATCCGGCAATACGGCGAACGCGAGATTGGCTGTTCCGATATCGCCTGCTCGGAAGACGCGGGACGGCTGGCTGGCATGTGGGGGGAAGGAAAACTGACGCCGCTCTTTGATGATGGCCGGACGATCGCGGAAGACCAGGCTGCGAACGGCGGGAACTTCGGCTTCATGAGACAAGAAGACGGATCTATTGCTATCGCCAGCGTAATCCGCTTCGCGGATGGAACCGCCTCCGACGAAGAGGGCGCGGACGAAGCGCCGTCCGACGACTCGGATGATAATCCTCCAAAATACAAAAATTAGTTCATCGCAAAACCTCCGATTTCTCGGAGGTCTTTTATTTTATATTGCGCGGGCATCTCACCCTCACCCCGCCCTCTCCCATCAAGGGAGAGGAGGCGATAGTCGATCGTCAATTGTCAAATGTTAATTGTCAGATGTTAATTTTGAATCTGTCCCAAACCATGTCGTGAATGGCGCCAATTGTTTTGGCGAGTTCGCGATTTTTAATAAGTAATGAAAAAAGTTCGCCTTTGGTGCCGATAATATGAATTATGTCTTCGGCTACGGCAATAGACGCTTCAATGGGATAGGCGTCCGGTGAAATTAAAATCGTCTCACGCAGTTCTTTTTTATCATCAGCCAGTCTTTGCTTTATCCATTCGGACAATGGTTTGGAGGGAATAATTACTTTTCCGCGGATGCCTTTAGCCACGCGTCTTTGAATATAATCTTCATATTGCGCGCTGCTAAATATTTCCAAATGTTTTCCAACATATTCAATGGTTTTCCAAGTTATATTTGGCGGGGATTGTTCCAAAAAAATATCAGAGGCCATCATAATGCCATTTGGGCCGGCGTAATAATTAATTTCCAGCCCACCGGCCCCAACCAGAGTATTTTTTGTTATGGATTTTATAATATCTTCCAAGTCTACCCGCTTGCGTTCCAAAATATATTTTAAGTGATCGGGGTCAATGGCGCGATAGTGGATGCGTTTTTTTATTTTAATGGAAGACATCAAACCCTTTTTCAAAAGAGACTTAAGCGGAGGATAGGCGGCGGTGCGCGCGATGTCTGCCTTTTTGGCTAAATCGCTTAACGTGGCGTGATCAAAATTAAGTCCCGCAAGATAAATCTTGGCCTCGTGGGATGTAAGATTAAGAATGTTTGATAGTTTTGATTCTTTAGTATTCATACCTCCAGTATATCAAAAATAAAAGATGTTGTCAAGAAACGACGCCGTGAACGTCATAATTACGTATAATCATTGTGGCTAAACACAGCGTCTTTATATCATTAGTGGTGTTTAATTAGATGTCCAATATTGACAGAATAGCATTTTGATGTATAATAGACTTAGGTAGTTGACAGTCGTCCTTTTTACAGTGAGGAGGTGGGAAGATGGCGAGAATGATTATTTTACCAGGAGAGGAAAGGCGCGGCGTCGTCCTTTCACAACAAGGAGACGGACAAATGATGAGCTGTAAGAAATGCGGAGCGCCCGCCGGTCGGTATTGTTCAAGCTGCCACTTGTGCCAATATTGCGGACAGTATGATCAATGGTGTCATTGTGGTGGAAAGGGTACCGACGGCGGCCCGAATAGCGGATCAAAGCAGTGTAAGTACTGTGGGCTTCCCGCAGGCAAATATTGTTCTGGGTGTCGTCGTTGTCAGTGTTGCGGTTGTCTTGAATACTATTGTTATTGTTCGTGTTGTTGCGGATAAGGAGGCGGGAATATGGCGAGCCGTGGGCAATATGGAGCATCAGCCAAACAAGCGGTTCAGCACCGATACCAGATAAACCGGGTTTGTGTCTTTACGAACCGCGGTGTGTCCGGTGTCAGGAGTAACGACGGCAAGCGTTGCAAGATCGTTCGGCTCAAACCAGTCGAAGAGTGGGCTCAAGGTGAGCCAGAGTACGTCATCCATTTCCTCGACGAAAACCACGGGTTCGGAGCACGCGAGTCCGAACTCAAACTCTCGCAAGAGGAAGGAGGTCGGTCATGATAAGCGTAATCGAAAGAGCGGTGGCTTTGGCGAAACACATTCCGCCCGAGAAAATCAAGAAGTCGTCGATGGAGCTGACCCTTGTCTCCAGTCAGATGGAGCGAGGTTCGGCGGTGCTCGGTAACCTGCTCGGTATCGAGGAAGCATCGAGACCGAAAATCGAGAACGGCCTGGCAGTTCTGAAGCGAGAACAGACCGAACTGCAGAACCGCGTCAACTTCGGCACTCGGTATCACCTGTTGAGCATGGAGCCGCTAACGTGGCGCGACAAGAACGGCTGGCCTCGGCTCATCGTGTTCAATCTCGACTCGCCCAAGTACGAAATCGAGGTGGTCTACCTGATTGACGAGTCCGATTGGCGCAAGCGCACCGTCAGTCAGACGGCACGATTCGCTTCACAGGAGTGCCTAGTGGAGCGCAGGAATGGTACACGAACGACAACCAAGTACGAGCGTCGCGTCCTCCCAAAAGCCATTACTTCCTGCTACTCCGATGTCCTAGCGAAGCTTGAAGGAATGGCAAGGGATCACAAGAAGTCGCTCAATCTTTCCTCTCGTTTCGAGGGGCTGATTCCCGAGGAGGTGAAGCGGAAGATCGCCGAGGCCCGCGGTTCGTTCAGAGAGATTTTCATCATCGCGGAACCGAAGGAATTTCAGATCACCGAAAGCGATGTTGTCATCCTTCGACCCCCGCTCCCGGAGCCCTCTCCCGATCCGCTTGTCGTCGGCTTCGATGGAAGCCAACTCTGGCTCATCGCGGACTTCGAGACCACGCCGGTCGAGGAAGCGATGATCTTCTCGCTCCCCCGAGTGAGCAGGAACTAGGCGGTAAAGACGGTCGAAAAAAGAGAAAAGGAATGTGATAATCAAAATCCTCCGATTGCTGATTGCTCGGAGGATTTTATTTTTGTATTTTCGCGGATGTTCCCACGCCTTTTTATTTCCCGCACCTTTTTGCTACCCAACGAAAAGGTGCGGGATTAACTTGGGGCGACCCGACCTCTGGGGACACCGGGGGCAACTTTGGGAGGTCGGGGCGCTTAAAAAGGTGCGGGATTTACCTCCCCAACTCCTCCTTAGTAAGGAGGGGACATCGGTTGATCGTCAAATGTCACTTGTTAATTTTTTCCATCTCGCCCCAGTTTTGGCCGACTTCCACATCCACTTTAATTGGTACTTTTAATTTATAGGTGGTTTCCATGAGATCGCGGATGAGGCGCGAGGCGTCGCGGACAAAATCTTCCCGGACTTCAAAAACCAATTCATCATGAACCTGCAAGAGCATGCGGATTTTTTCCGGCATTTTGCGGAGCAGAATGTCAATTTTCAGCATCGCCATTTTAATAATATCCGCGGCCGCGCCCTGCACCGGCATATTGACCGCCATCCGTTCGGCCCCGGCGCGGATTTGCGGAATCTCGGAAACGATGTCCGGGAGATAGCGGCGGCGGTGAAAAAGCGTTTCCACATAGCCCAATGATTTGGCGAGCGCCTTGGTTTCGTCAACGTAATTTTTGATGCCCGAGTAAACGGCAAAGTATTTGCGGATAAATTCTTTGGCTTCGTTGAAAGAGATGCCCGCGCCTTCCGAGAGCCCCTGCGGACCGATGCCGTAGACAATGCCAAAATTAACGGCCTTGGCGGCGCGGCGCATTTCCGGCGTTACTTTGTCATGCGGCACGCCCCAAATTTCCGAGGCGGTGTGCGTATGGATATCCGCGTTTTTATTAAAAGCGGTAATCATCTCTTTGTCATTAGCGAGCGAAGCGACAATGCGGAGTTCAATTTGCGAATAATCCGCGGAAATCAGTTTCCAGCCTTTGGGCGCGATAAAAGCTTTGCGGATTTCTTTCCCCAAATCGGTGCGGATGGGAATATTTTGCAGATTCGGATTTGATGAGGAAAGCCGGCCGGTGGAAGTGACGGTTTGGTTGAAGCTGGTATGGACGCGCCCTTCCTTGTCCGCGAGCGCCGGCAGGGCGTCAATATAAGTTGATTTTAGTTTTGTGAGTTCGCGGTGTTCAACGATTAAATCAACCAGGGGGTGCGCGCCGCGGAGTTTTTCCAGCTCCGCCGCGGCAGTGGAAAGTCCGGTTTTGGTTTTGCGGATGCCGGCTGTCGCTACCCCTAATTTGCCGAAAAGGATTTCTTTGATTTGCTTTGGCGAGTTTAAATTAAACGATTCGCCGGCCAGTTCAAACGCTTTATTTTCAATTGATTTCAGCCGTTTGGTAAAATTCGCGGACATTTCTTTCAAGAAGTCCACATCGATTAGAGCGCCGGTCTTTTCCATTTCGTACAAAACAGGGGAGAGGGGCATTTCCATCTCGGCTAAAAGTTTGGCGCAGCCGATTTCCCCGAGCTCTCCCGCGTATTTTGGTTTCAGCTTATATATATAGGAAGCCGCGGCCGTGATATTTCCGGGATCGGTTCCCGCGGATTCGCTCCGTGCCGCTTCGCCGAGTTCGGAAAAAATAATTGTTTGGAGATCGCTTGCCCGTTCGCCGGGATTTAAAAGATAGGCGGCCAGCATCAGGTCAAAGTTCACGCCGCCGAGCTTTAGGCCCAAAGCGTCAAAATTTTTTATTTCGGATTTATAATCATGGCAGATTTTTTTGATATTTTCGTCCTCAAGTAAAGACGCAATGCCTTGCGTCTCTACGATATATTTATGCGGGATAAAAAATACTTTATTGTCAAAGGCAACGGCGAGACCGGCGGTTGGCTTCGGGATTTCGGGAACCCCCGGGGTTCCCGAAATCGTCAAGTTCGATTTGATGGCGATTTCTTTTTCTTTTCCGGCGGCGGCGATAAGATTTTTGAGGTCGGAGTCGGAGTCGATTATTTTTACCTCCCCTTGATTTTGTGAGGTTCGACCTCCCGTAGTCAAACTTGGGGAGGTTTCACCCCGATCGGTCATCGGGGAGAAACCTCCGGAGGTCGAACCTCCTAAAGTAAAAAGCGAACTTTGCGACTCATCCTTTTTTCCTTCGGGTAATCTTTTAATTAATGATTTAAATCCGAATTCTTCAAACAGCCGGACTACTTCATCGCGGTTGCCGCCGTTCCAGGCGCAATCTTTCAGATTAAATTCAATCGGCACCTCGCGGACGATGGTGACCAGATGTTTGCTTAAAATCGCCGCGTCTTTTTGTTCTTCCAATAATTTAATAGTTTTATCGGAAATTGTTTTTTTGTGTCCCCGCGGGACATCCCCCGCGGGGGGACTTTTTTGCTTCGTGGCTTCGTTGTTTCGATGTTTCGATGTTTCGATGTTTCGATGTTTCGATGCTTCGATGAAACTGTAGATTTTCTCCAGCGAGCCGAACTCCTTAATCAATTCCGCCGCCCCTTTTTCGCCGATGCCGCGCACGCCGGGGATGTTATCCGAGGGATCGCCACGGAGCGCTTTGTAATCAATTAATTGATTCGGATTTAATCCGTAGCGTTCTTTAACTGCCGCCTCGTCATAAAGCACGGTATCAGAAACGCCTTTTTTCAGGGATAAAACTTTTGTTTGGTCATCCACCAGTTGCAGGGTGTCCAAATCGCCGGTGACGACGATGCTTTCAACATCCTTATTTTTTTCCGCGAGGTCGGTGAGTGTGCCGATTAAATCATCGGCTTCAAATCCGGCCATCTCATATACCGGCACGCCGAAAGCGGCCGCCAATTCTTTTGTGAGCGGAAACTGGTCGTAAAACTCCTGCGGCTGACGGACGCGCTGGGCTTTGTATTCCTTGAATTCTTTATGGCGGAAAGTCGGCTCTTTGCGGTCAAAAGTAAGAGCGACATAATCGGGTTTCAAATCGTTCATCGCCTTTAAAAAAATGCTCGCAAATCCATAGACAGCATTAACAACACGGCCATTCTTATCTTTGAGGAGCGGAATGGCGTGCCAGGCGCGGTGCAGAAGCGCGGGGGTGTCAATTATTATAAATTTTTTCATAACTTTTGTCCACGAATTACGAATATATTACGAAACTACGAATCAACGAATTCGTGAATTCGTTGTATATTCGTAATTCGTGCACAAGTAAAGATTATCACTTTCCGGCGAATAAAAAAAGCCCCGTAAAATAAATCTCCGCTTAGTGATTAATGACGCGTCATTGGACGATTATTTTCTTGTCTCTAAGTATCACGGTCGTGACACTTAGGGACATTGGTGATGGTGTGATCGTCAAGATTTAAAAAAGCCCCTCGATGGTATCGGGAGGCGCAGTTTTGCTCTAAGGATTGTCCCGGAGAAACCGGCGGATGGCCGGAACTCCGACATAGACATTGTGGCCAAAGGTAACGCGCCGCGGCTGTCCGTTGAAGCTGATCAACAGTCTACAGTTGGGTCGGCAGTCATCAAAACCGCCGAGATTCATGCCGACGACTTCGCCGCGTTCATTGACCACCGGCGCGCCGGAATCGCCCGGCCCGGTGACGCGGCCGGAAATGAAGTGCGGCGAGTCCCACGGGTTGGTCGTCTCATCAGAAGCGTTTTGTTCAGATTTTAAATAGGCGTGGATGGCTATCGGACGAAAATCGTTCATCCGCGGCGGACTTAGGGAAAGGACAAAGACGCGCTCGCCGGACTTCGGATTCGTCTTCCCGAGCGGCAGGCCGTATCCCAGGCCGGCCGAGACCCGGATTTTCATTAAATCAAGCTCGTGGGAGATGGCGGCAACGGTGGCGTCGCGGCAACGGAAGTCCTGGCTGACCACGGCGACCCGGGCATTTTTCGGCAGCCCGCGCCGGTAGAAATGCGCGGCCGTGATTACCGTTCGGTTATCAGTGAAAAATCCGGTGCCGTAAGAATTTCTTGTGTTGTCGTCGGCGCAGGTCGCGCCCGGAAAGATGGTGACAACATCCACCCCGGCAGTGTCAACCGCCCGCGGCAATTGGCCGGCAACAATTCGCGGCAGCCCGCCGGAGGTACAGCCAGTTAGAATCAGAACGAGAAAAACGCTGTAGCGCATCGCCTTCCTCCTTGTGTGAGAACTTGGTTGTGATGTACTTGTTTTAAACTATCAGATATTTATGCGGGCGTCAAGATTAAAAAACCAAGTTAAAAAACCAAGTTGAATAGTTTGCGCCCGAGGCGCATCCGCCTTTGGCGGAAATCAGTTAAGTAGTTAATCAGGACTTTTGATGTCACTATTTAACTAATTCACTAATTTACTGATTAACTGAAAAATTAAAAAGCCCCGCGCGACGGAACGATGTCCGAAGACGCGGGGTGGGGGGGGAATGGCGTTGGCTAGTCGCCGCCGAGGATGCGGAGCATCTTCTTGATTGGGTCCTCGGCAACGGCGCGGACGCCGATGGCCGTCCACTTGAAGCTGGACGCCTTTCTCGGGGGCGTGAGCGTCAGGTCCTCCGGAGGGGGCTCCTCGAGCCGGGTGATGGTGACGAGGTCGCCGGGCACGAGGTGCCGGTGCTCGTCTCCATTGTCCGTGATGATCTTGGAGTAGTGCACCTGGGCGTTGCCCTTGGGGGTGGCGACGCAACCCCAGCCGCCTGCGGCCTTGGGGCTCCAGAAGATCACGACTCCTTCGTTCTCCTTGAGACAGGAGACGTCCGGCGGCATCGGCTGGACGTAGGCCGCGAGCTCCGGCAGGCTGGCCTCCGCGAGCTTCTCGCCGAGGAGGGCCACGAGGTCCGGCCACTCCTTGTAGTGGAGTTCGGGCACGAGCGTGAACCGCGGGACGACGACGCCGTTCAGGCCGCGGTAGCACATCCCAGCATAGTAGGTGTGCGCGGAGACGAAGTAGCGGCCGTCTTGGGAGACGACTTCCACCCGTCCGACTTGGAACGAACCGTCCGGCTCCGTGAAGAGAACCCCGATGCCGTTCTGGAGCGCGTGCGGGCAGGTGTGCCCGGCGTCCACTTTGTTCACGGACATCTTTTGGGTGTAGTAGAGGAACGTGTCGTTTTGGCAGAGCGTTCCCTTGGCCGGAGTGATGTGCTTCAGAACTTCGCCGCACTTGGCGACGCGGAACACGGTGACATCCTTGGTTGCGGCCGGCAGGAAGAGCGCGAGCTCGAGCTTCTGCTTGTCGACGAAGTGCTCGCCGATGTAGCCGCTCTCGCTGTTGTACCCGAGTATCTCAAGCACGTTGTCGTCTTTGTCCAACAGGTGGACGGTGATGAGAGCACCAATCCGTTTGAGCAGGTCCTTCATCTCTCTCCTCCTTTGGTTCGCCGTAGCTCCGCACCATGCGGAGCGTAGGCGACCTCTTGCCCTTCCGTAGCTCCGCACCATGCGGAGCGTAGGAGGGCTCTTGCCTCGCCGAAGCTTTCGGTGAAGGCGGGCTTTGCCCCACAAATGGGGCGATTCAAAAACCCGGACCATCCGGGTCGTGCGTAATCAAAAGGACGTTTTTAGGCATTTTAGCCCAACATAGTAGTATAGCACAAAATCCGGATTTTGTCAATATCCCCATACGAAAGTACGAAATCTTACGAAAATACTTTCGCTGGTTCAGGGCATTGTGCCCGCCTGCCATCGCTTGTGCGAAGCATTGCGGGCAGGCCCGCCTGCCATCGCTTGTGCGAAGCATTGCGGGCAGGCCCGCCTGCCATCGCTTGTGCGAAGCATTGCGGG
>Ga0265296_1005110_pt1 | contig 11011 bp, 7 predicted proteins | sample MunlanPumphouse1_FD_189073 | JGI IMG/M metagenome (GOLD analysis project Ga0265296, IMG submission 189073) | Groundwater microbial communities from a municipal landfill in Southern Ontario, Canada - Pumphouse #1 | ecosystem: Environmental > Aquatic > Deep subsurface > Groundwater | place: Canada...
CCTTCTTCAGAGTCCCTTGAGCGGGACGCCAGCCAAATCAACGCGCGACACGGCAAAATCGACGCCGGAGAAATTGCGATCGGCGTGATCATCGGTCGCACGTCGGAATTCTTCGACTTCTTCGTCTATGCGATCGCCTCGGTCGTGGTCTTCCCGCAGCTGGTCTTCCCCTATGCGGGACCCTTGGGCGGCACACTGCTGTCCTTCGCCGTCTTCGCCGTGGCCTTTATCGCCCGCCCGTTCGGCACGGCCCTGTTCATCGCCATCGACCGGCGGTTTGGACGCGGGACCAAGCTGACCATCGCCCTGTTCCTGATGGGCATCTCCACCGTCTCGCTGGGCTTCCTGCCCAGCTATGCACAGGCGGGTCATTGGGCGGCGGTCATGCTGATCGTGCTGCGCATCGGCCAGGGTGTCGCCCTGGGCGGCGCCTGGGACGGCATGGCTTCGCTGCTGGCCGTCAGCGCCCCGGCCAACCGTCGCGGCTGGTACGCCATGGTGCCGCAACTAGGCGCGCCCTTCGGCCTGATCGTGGCCAGCGCCCTGTTCGCCTACTTCCTCAGCAAGCTGTCGGCCGCCGACTTCCTCGACTGGGGCTGGCGCTATCCCTTCTTCGTGGCCTTCGCCATCAACGTGGTGGCCCTGTTCGCCCGCCTGCGCATCGTGGTGACGCCCGCCTTCCAGGCCGCGTTCGAGACGTTGGAGCTGCAGCCGACCCCGGTGCTCCAGGCCATCCGCGAGGAAGGCCCCAAGATCGTCCTCGGCGCCTTCGCCCCCCTGGCCAGTTTCGCCATGTTCCACATGGTGACCGTCTTCCCGCTGTCCTGGGTCTTCCTCTACACCGAAGAGGCGCCCAGCCGCTTCCTGATCATCGAGCTGATCGGCGCAATCTTCGGCCTGGTCGCCATCCTGGCCTCGGGCTGGCTGGCCGACCGCTACGGCCGCCGCGCCCTTTTGGCCGTGACCGCGGCGGGCATCGCCGCCTTCTCGGGCTTTGCGCCTCAGATGCTGGACGGCGGCCCCATCGGCGAACTGGCCTACATGATCCTCGGCTTCATCCTGCTGGGCCTGTCGTTCGGTCAGGCCTCGGGCGCCATCGCCTCCAGCTTCAGCGTGACCAACCGCTACACCGCCTCGGCCCTGACGTCGGACCTGGCCTGGTTGTTCGGCGCCGGCTTCGCCCCGCTGGCGGCCCTGGCCCTGTCGGGCAGGTTCGGTCTGATCGCGGGCGGCGGCTACCTGCTGTCGGGCGCCATCTGCACCCTGCTGGCCCTGTGGCTGAACCGCGAACTGGGACGCGGCCGGGCCGGCGCCAAGACCTGACGCCACCCATTCAGGCTAACCCGTCTTATCGGGGGCGCGATGCGGATCGCGCCCCCTTTTTCATGCGTTCCGCCCTCGACTGTCGCCATGTCCCGGCGCTCTCAGATCAACAAGGTTAGCAACGATTTACGATAGGACTTAAGCGCCCGCTAAGCCTGTCTGCTCGCCTGAAGTTAAGAGCCGCCAAGTATCGTCCACTTGAAATCAAGGGTGATGAGGACGTCATGACCAAGTTGAAGTCGGCAAAACGCCGTACATATCTGGCGCTCGCCGCCGGCGCTGCAATCAGTGTCGCGATTGCACCTGTCGCCAATGCAGCCGACGGACCGAGCATGACGTTCAGACTCAACGCTCGCGTGGCATCGTTCTGCCGCATCAGCGCGCCGTTTGACGGCCTTCCGCTGCCCTCTTCCATCGTTCAGGACAACAGCATCAACCTCGGTGCGGTCCGAGAAGTATGCAACAGTGGTTCCGGTTATCGAGTCGAGGCCCGCTTCATAAACGTGCGCTCGGGCACACTGATGATCGATGAAACGCCAAGCCCCCTTACCGACGGCACAGCGTCCTACACCAATCCTCAAGCCGCCCGTCACGTTCGGCTGTGGCGTCTTGCCGACTTTGAGACGACGGCCTCAAATCAGCCGATCCTGGTACGCTTGTCGATCTCGCCGCTCTAGAGTCCGGGTTCGAGGTCACTGACCCGCTGACTCTTCAATAATTATCACCCGTGGGTCAAAGGTCCCCAGGACACCTGGGCCACGACTGATTTGGGTTGGGAACCCTGGCCTCAGCGGCCGAGATCGGCCGCAATGCGAACCGTGACCCAGTCAGAGTATCGACCTGCTGGCACCCTAGGCAGATCGCCAACCTTTGCATTGAACCGAATGACCTCTGAACCGCCGGGGACGTTGCCATAGCGAGCTACCCGCTCGCTGCCCCCCGTCAGGGCGACGTCGCCCAGCATCGGATCATAGGCAACGCTGCCGGACGTGCGTTCGCGTTCCAGCTTCCAATCATTGTCCGATGACAAGACGATCCGATAAGGCGTGTTGGCGTATGTTCTGAACGTGACGGCATTCTGCGCCTGAGACCCACTGCTCAGCACACCCAGATCCAAAGTCGTGCCGCTGCCTGCGGCGAGGCCGACGAAGGGACGGACCCGCACGATGATATCTAGGGGGTCGCCTGCACGCCCAGGTTTTTCCGTAGCCGCCAGACGAACGCGCGTCTTGTAGTCGCCTGGAGCAACGTCCTGCCCCGCGGGAACCGTCAGGATCAGCTCACTGTCGAGCCCGCCGCCGGTGCCGTCAACCTGCACATTGCCAACCTTGTCGCCGTCTTCCGCTCCGGAGGGCCGAGCCTGAGAAGAGCGTCCCGCCCTTAGATTGGCGCGCAGAACGCCGCTGGGCGATTCCAGCAGGATGCTGGAGCCAATCGGCTGGCTCGCCCCACCGTCCGCGAGGATGACAACTGCCACCCCGGATCGTCGGCAGTCCCGGTTGGCGACGATGCGCAGCGGGGCGTTGAGCCTCAGGTCGGACAGTTGAAGGCCATCATAGTCGGCGGCAAGTTGGCCGCCCGTCACGCTGACAGACGTGACCTCGCATTCTGCCATTGCGGGCCGAGAAACACCGAAGGTAGCAGCGGTCGCCGCAAGCAGCCAAAGCACGGGCTTCATGGCGCGTTCTCCTCATTGTTAGGTCTCAAAGCGCCGATACGGATCAGGTTGCCCTGCTCCTTTCGGATTTCCACGTCAAAGTTCAACCCGCCGGTCATCGTTATGCGCCAACGCCCAGGAGCAAGGCCGGATGCACCGAAGCGTCCCACGCGGTTGGTGAACATCTGGACCTCCGGAGCCCCTGGAATATCCAGCGACCGAGCGATCCCGAACGCGAGCTCCAACGGAGCGCCCTCAGCATCCAGCAGTTCGCCGGTGACGGTGACATTGAAGTCAGAGCCCACGACGCGTGAGAAACCAGAGTCAAGCCAAGGATAGAACTCGAAATTGCCCAACCCCAAATCATAGCCGATCGGTGCATCCGCCACATCATAGGGAATGGTCTGGCTGGAATAGGAAGACAACGGCACCAAAGCCGGACCAAACATGCCGGAACGGGCGATCGCGTCCTGGGTGAAGGCCGCGCGGATTTCGACTGGCCGGCCCTCCAGGCTTTCATGGGGACGAATGATCGCGAAGGAATCATATAGACGCCTCCCAACGGCGACGCGGCCATTGGCGAAGGCGATCGAGCCTGTAGCGCGGACCGACGTGGTCTGCCCAACGATCTCATTTTCGGTCTGATCGAAGGCGGTCTGATGCGACAATTCGAGGTCGCCGCGGTTGCCGAGGTAGGCGATGGTCCCGTTGACGGCCAGGTCGTCCCGCGTCCGCTGCAAATCCGCCGTTATAGCGTAGTCGTTCAGCGAGCGCTGAGGCGCGCGCGTATAGTTGGCGCGCAGCCGCTCCTGGGCGGTCTCATACGACGCCGCCGCGCTGGCTCTCACGCCGAAGCGGTGAATGATTTCAAAGCGGGCGCTCGTTTCATCCGCCACCCCGCCCTTCTGGTAGGTGACGCCGAAGGTCAGATTGGTGTTGGGCGAGAAATCGTAAGCCACGAAGGTCGAGGCGCCATAGCGATCATTCTCGCTGCCCCGCCCTTTGGAATAGTCGCCGCCCACCGACGCGTTCCAGCGCTCAGCCAGCGGTTGAGAGTAACGAACCAGCGCCGTGTATGCGAAAGGATTATTTGGATCGAGAACATCCACAGACCCGAAATTACGGCTGCGAGTCTCGAACGATGCATCAAGGCGACGCACGCCCGAAAGTTCCGGCAGAATCTTGGTGTAGCGATACTCGACACGAGCGGCGTAGCCCGATCCTCCGCGCGACGTCTCGCTGAGAGAAAGGTCGGTCTTGAACAGACCCATGCGTGTCCCGAACACAGCCTCGGCGCCGATCTGCTGGATATCCTGCATGATCTGGAAGTTACCGCCCAGCGTCAGAACCTCATTGACACCACGCCGATAGAAACCGGACGTGATGGCCTGATCGCCGCGATAATCACGGGTGCCGTTCTCGAAGGGCGCGCGAACCCCAACCTTGAAATCGAACTCGTCGACCCCCGGAGCCAACAACAGCAGGTCCGAGAAGAAATCGAAGCTGACCACCTCTCGGCCGCCCAGTTCGTCCAGAACGACCAATTCAACATTATTGGCGCCGGCCGTCAGCGGCAGATCGCTGACATCATAGTTGCCGGGCGAGAGTTGCAGGGTCCGAACGCGTGATCCGTTGATGTAGACTTCGACCGTCGCATTACGCTCCAGCGTCAGCCGTCGCGCAGAGGTCGAACTGACGCTACGCCCGCTGGTGAATCCCCGATAATAGCGTTGGACGCCCAGACCCGCGACGCTTTCCTGCCCCTGGAATGACACCGGGTTGGAGCTCAGGTCCCCGCCGACCCAACGCAGGTTCTTCTCGGGCTGATCGTAAGTGAGACGGGACGACTGGCGAATAAAGGGATCGTCCAGCGTGTCATCGTAGCTAAACTGATTTTCGAAGGCGAAAAGACGGAACAGGCGGCCGTTGAAGTCGAAATCAATCCGCGGTGTCTGGAGCCCGGTCTCCTGACCCTGATGTACATAGTCCAGCGAGGCTCGATAGGAGAGATAGGCTGAAAACGCCGACGATACATCCGGGCCGACCACCGGGTCTTCGCTATTGCTGAACCCGAGATCGACGCGCTGGCTCTGACGTGCGCTGTTGGGCAGTTGCAGTTGAAGCTCAACGAGGGCTGGATCATAAACAATCCCAAAGCCAAGCAAGCGCAGGGCGTCCTCGGTCAACCAACCATCGGCTTGGGCCTGCGCCGCCAGGGCGTTGCGGACATCCGGCGTCACGACGCGAGACAGAGCGTTCTGGAAGTCCTGACTGGAATATAGGACGGCGTCGTCCGGCGTGATCTTGATGCCGACTTGGCCCAACGGCCCCCGTTCACGCAGAGGCACATCCAGAAGGATGTCCCGAGACGTCGGGTTCAGCTTCTGGCGGGGCGTCTGAGTGGCGATCGGCGTATCCGCCGCCTGATCATAGGCCGCAGCCGCTTCGCTGCGCGATTGGAAAGCCAGCAGCGTCGCCGAACACAGAGCGAGAGCGCGGAAACGGCGCCCCCGCCCTGCGCGTTCGGTGGGAAGGCCCAGCCTCATCGCGGCGCAGTCGGAGTGTAGGTCCAGGTAATCACGCCCTCGGTCGGAACATCGGCAACAGGTATGAACATGGTGCGAGATGCGCTGGCGGGGACCAGCCCCAGCCCAAAGGCGCCCGACAGGTCCTGATCGGTGAGGGTCTTGCCCCAGGAGCCGGAACGCAGCTCGATCTGGGCGCTCGAGATGAAGGCGTGTTTCGCCCCTTGGTTAGCAAAGCTGACCAGAACGCCTTTTTCCTCGCCGTTCTGCGAACGTTCGACCTGGCTAATGCTCACTTCGGCCTTGGCGCCCGGCGGGCTGACGGCCACGACCGATTGGATTGCGTAATAGAGTTGGACCCCCGTCGTGCCCTCAGCGATTTCTACCGGCAGCTCAGATGTCGTGAACATGAACAACTGGGTTTTGGTGATCTGCGGGTCGCCGACCCAGCGGACACGGAAATTCTGACGGCCGCCCGGCGCAATGATCGCTTGCGGCGGGAAGATCAGAAAGTCGTCGCCGGCGTCAGCCTCGGTCTCCACAGCGCCGCGTTCCGGCACGTTCAGCTTGGCGACGGTCAACTCAACCGTCACGGGCGTATTTCGGTCGTTGACGACCTCGACAGTGGTGTTGGCGCCGGTGCCAGCCGTCGTCATTTCAATGACGATCGGCTTCACCAGAAGAGCAAGAGCAGGCCAAGCCGCAGCGATCGCCGCCAGGGCGCTTGCACAACCGACAGCCGCGAACCAGGTGCGCAGCGACATTCGAAATCCCCCAAAAGAACGCAGGTAAGCCTACGAAGGTCGCCCCACCGGCCTTAAATCGATGTGAACACGGCCTGGCGCAGATCATGCGCCAGGCCGTGTTCAGGCCGTGATTAGGCCTTAGGCGTCATAACGACTTGCACGGTGTCCGTGTAAGCGCCTTGCAGCAGCAGCTTGTCTTGAGCATTGACCCAGAAGCGCAGCGTGGCGGAGCCAGCGTGAGCCACAGCACTGTCAACCAGAACTTGACCGCCCGTAGCAGCAGCCTTGTCGCCCGTGTTACCCGGGCCGAAGTTCATGTTGTAGTTGTAGGGAATGACCGTCAGGAAGTCGTTGGACGAGCCCGTGAAGGTGCCGCGATACTTCAGGCCGCCTTCAGTCGAGTTGGCCTTGACGGTGAACGGCGCATTGCAGACGGCGTGGTTGAACACGAAGCTGATCGTAGCGGCACGGACCGTGTTGTCGTTGGGATTCTGGATGTCCAGATCAAAAGTACGATCGCCTTCGGCGAGGCTGATCGAACGGTTCGAACCCACGGCATTGACCTGCCCAGCATCGTTATTGTTGGTGCCGAATTTGCAGAACGGCGCGGCCTTAGCATTGATGTCGTAGGTGGCGACGCCATCGGCGTAAGCCTTGCCCTGCCAGGTCTGAGCCATGGCCGGAGCGGCCAGGGTGGACAGAGCCAAGGCGGCCATCAGGATCTTTTTCATAACTTCTCTCCAAGTGATCGCCGCCGCATCATGCGAGGGCTTTTGTTCGCCGGTTGCCCGGCAATGCCGCTATCCGCGTTGGAATGCGGTCATTCAGTCACGCCCTCCCCCTCCCAATCGGGGTTGAAGCGTAAGAGTGAGGGTGTCGCTGTAGACGCCGCGCAAAAGCGGCTGTCCGTCACGCGCCACCGAAACCTTGATCGAGCCCGCGCCCTGGACCACGTCGTCCGTCGCGATGGCGGTCTTGCATCCGCCGCGCCGCTCCATGGCCGCGCTGCCGCAACTCATGACGCCGCCAACGCCGCCTGGCAGGCGAACCTCGGCGCTATAGGCGATGGACCGGCGGAACACCGCCGCCGCCGCGCTAGTGCCTTTGAAATCAAGCGAGCCGTTGCGCGAACTCAGCGTCATGTCGAAAGCCGCGTTGCAATCGATCGCGAAGGGCAGATTGAGCGACGCGTCACGGGAGCCGCCGGTGGCGTCGTCCAGCACGTCGAATTCGCCCTCACGAAGGGCCTGGCTCAGCGCGCAACTCGGTGCAATCTCACCCACCACCTTGATGCGTAGGCTATTGCTGACGTTGCCAGGCAAAGACGTATGAGCGGCAACGGGGGACGCACCGGCAGCCGCCAATGTCAGACCCACAAGGCCAACACGCAGAATATCACTGCCAAGGGCACTACCCAGCCAACCCACAATAAGCCTCCCCGAACCGCTAACGGTCACGCCCCCCGCCACCAGGAGGGGGTTCGTTGGTCAGCGTTCCAAGAGGCGTGCCATCCCATTTTGGCACACACCCCCAGCGAGCAAGGCGTCAGCCCCCGGCCGCAAGGGTTAATGAAACGTTAACGCACGCTGTTCTACGAGCGTCGTTAACCTTTGGCAAGCTCTCGCCTCATTTTGGGACAGCGGCGGTTTTTTGCTTGGAAAATCAGCCCGCCTTGGCGCGGCGTCGCCAGACGGTCAGCAGGTGCTCGGTATAGCCGTTGGGCTGTTCGCGCCCCTTGAACACCAGGTCGCAGGCGGCATTCCACGCCGCCCCATCAAAGGCCGGGGCCAGCGGACGATAGACGGGATCGCCCGCGTTCTGGCGATCCACCACGACGGCCATCCGTTCCAGCGCCGCCCTCACCTCGCCCTTGGTGACCACGCCGTGGCGCAGCCAGTTGGCCAGGTGCTGGCTGGAGATGCGCAGCGTGGCCCGGTCCTCCATCAGGCCGACGTCGTGGATGTCCGGCACCTTGGAGCAGCCCACCCCCTGATCGATCCAGCGCACGACATAGCCCAGGATGCCCTGGGCGTTGTTGTCCAGTTCCTGCCGGATCTCGTCGGCGCTGGGCGTCCCCGTCGCGAGCGGCGGGGTCAACAGGGCCGTCAGCCCCGTGGCGGGACGCGTCGCGATCTCGGCCTGACGCGCCCAGACATCGACCTCATGATAATGCAGGGCGTGCAGCGTCGCCGCCGTCGGCGACGGGACCCAGGCGGTCGAGGCTCCGGCGCGCGGATGGCCCGCCTTGGTCGCCAGCATCTCGCCCATGCGGTCGGGCGCGGCCCACATGCCCTTGCCGATCTGGGCGCGGCCCGACAGACCGACCTTCAAGCCGATGTCGACGTTGCGGTCCTCATAGGCCTTGATCCAGCCGGTGTTGCGCACCGCCTCTTTCCGCACGACCGGCCCGCCCTCCATCACCGAATGGATCTCGTCGCCCGTCCGGTCCAGGAAGCCGGTGTTGATGAAGGCCACCCGCCCCCGGGTCGCCGCGATACAGTTGGCCAGGTTGACGCTGGTGCGCCGCTCCTCGTCCATGATGCCCATCTTGATGGTCAGCGGCGGCAGACCGACCATGGCCTCGACCGCGCCGAAGACGGCGTCGGCGAAGGCGACCTCCTCCGACCCATGCATCTTGGGCCGCACCACGTAGATCGAGCCCGCCGGGCTGTTGCGCTGATCCGCCGGGCGCTTCAGGTCGTGCAGACCGATCAGGCCGGTCATGGCGATGTCCAGCAGGCTTTCAGGGACCTCGGCCCCCTCCCCGTCCAGCACCGCGTCGGTCGTCAGGTGCAGGCCGACGTTTCGGACCATCAGCAGACTGCGCCCCTTCAAAGCGAAGACCGTTCCGTTCGGCGCCGTATAGGCCCGGTCGCCGTTCATGCGCCGCTGCATCGTCTGGCCGTCCTTGATGAAGCCCGCCGACAGATCGCCGCGCATCAGGCCCAACCAGTTGGCGTAGACCAGCCGCTTGTCCTCGGCGTCCACCGCCGCGACGCTGTCCTCGGCGTCGGCGATGACCGACAGAGCGGCCTCGACCATCACATCGGCGACGCCCGCCGGATCGGTGCGGCCGATTGAATGGCTGCGGTCGACGACGATCTCCAGATGCAGGCCGTTGTGGCGCAGCAGCACGCCCGAGGGCGCCGCCGCCTCCCCCGCATAACCGACGAAGACCGCCGGATCGGCCAGCCCCGTCGTGCGCCCGTCGGACAGGGCGACGACCAGCCCCCCGTTCTCAATAAGGTATTCCGCCGCCTCGGCGTGGCTGCTCTCGGCCAGAGGCGCCGCCTGATCCAGAACGGCGCGGGCGCGGGCGATGACCTTGCCCCCGCGCTCGGCGTCATAACCGCCGCCCCTGGGCGCCTCGCCCAGAGCGTCCGTGCCGTACAGGGCGTCATACAGGCTGCCCCAGCGCGCATTGGCGGCGTTCAGCAGATAGCGGGCGTTGGTCAGGGGCACGACCAGTTGCGGCCCGGCCATGGTCGCGATCTCGGGATCGACGTTGGCGGTCTCGGCGTGGATGTCGGCGCGCTCGGGCTCGATGTATCCGATCTCGCGCAGGAAGGCCTGATAGGCCTCGGGGTCCGGCTGGCCCGGATGGGCGCGGTGCCAGTCGTCCAACTTCGCCTGCAAGTCGTCGCGGCGCGCCAGCAGCGCCCGGTTCCTGTGTGCGTATTCAACCAGCAAGCCTTCCAGCCCGGCCCAGAAGGCGTCTGCCGTCACCCCCGTCCCCGGCGAGGCCTCATCGCGCACGAAGGCGTCCAGTTCGGCGGCGACGTTCAGGCTTCCGTGGCGGACATAGGGGGTGGACATGGCGGGCTCTCCTTGAGCCTGAACCCTAGCCGCCCGCCAGCGCCCTATCCACGACGAAGAAGCACCGCTATCTTTGCTCAAATTGCAAAGTTGAGACCCCGCCATGCTGGCCGAGTATGAGATCTTCGTCCGGGCGCTGGAGGAAGGCAGCCTGTCCGCCGCCGCCCGGCGGCTGGACCTGTCGCCCGCCGTGGCCTCGCGGCGGCTGGCGCGGCTGGAGGACCGACTGGGCGTGCGGCTGATCGAGCGCACCTCGCGGCGGCTGGCCCCGACCGAGGCCGGGCGGCTGGTCTATGACCGCGCCATGCAGCTTCTGGACGGGGTCGAGGATCTGGAGGCCCTCGTGTCGCGCCGCACCACCCAGGCGCGCGGCCTGCTGCGGGTCTCGGCCCCGACCTCGTTCGGCAGGCGGCGGCTGGCCCCCCTGCTGACGCCGTTCCTTGACGCCCACCCCCGGCTGACGCTGGAGCTGAACCTGACCGACGCCTTCGTCGACCTGATGGCCGAGGACGTGGACGTGGCCGTTCGCATCGGCAGCTTTGAGGCCGCCGACCCCGCCATGCACCGCCTGGCCCCGAACCGCCGCGTCCTGTGCGCCGCCCCCGCCTATCTGGCCGAACATGGCGCGCCCCAGACCCTGGACGACCTGCGCGCCCACGCCCAGCTGGCGGCCGAAAACCAGTCCGCCTGGCGGCTGGAAGGCCCCGACGGCCCCGCGACCTTCCGCGCCCGCAGCCGGGTGCGGACCAATTCGTCAGAGGTGGCGCGCGAACTGGTGCTGGCTGGAGCCGGGATCGCCCTGCGCTCGACCTGGGATGTGGGGGAAGAGTTGCGCGACGGGCGGCTGAGCCGGGTGCTGCCGCACTACGCCGGGGCCTCGGACGTGGCCGTCTTCGCCCTCACCGCCGGGCGCGCGCGGGCCGAGAACCGGGTGCGGGCCTTTA
>Ga0265296_1005111_pt1 | contig 11011 bp, 8 predicted proteins | sample MunlanPumphouse1_FD_189073 | JGI IMG/M metagenome (GOLD analysis project Ga0265296, IMG submission 189073) | Groundwater microbial communities from a municipal landfill in Southern Ontario, Canada - Pumphouse #1 | ecosystem: Environmental > Aquatic > Deep subsurface > Groundwater | place: Canada...
GAACACCTCCGTATCTATTTTGGTGTTCACAGAATTACGTGATAGCTATTCGATTGTCAGAGAACTTTGTTTGCTATGTGCTGGCACATTTTTCCGTTATCGATGTCCTGGCACTCAACATATAGGTGTTATGAATGTAAGCATCTCAAAAGTAATTGTGGTCTCGCTAGAGGTGATCGTCATTGATTTCCGATTGAAAGGATGTATGTCCTTTAAAATCGCCGCATGCTACATTTCAGGATGTAATAACTTGTGGTCTTCTTTACACTTGCTGTCAAGGTAACTTCGCCTTATGATACTTCTTAATCCAGGACCGAGTCCAACACAACCCGATTACTCCTGAGCATTTCAGCGGCGATTATCAACCTTTGGATCTCACTAGTTCCTTCCCCTATAGTGCATAGACGGCTGTCCCTCCAGTAACGTTCCACAGGGAAATCTTTAGTTAATCCGTAGCCTCCGTGAATCTGTACAGCTTTGTAGGTGACTCTGTCAGCCATTTCAGAGGCATAGAGTTTTGCCATGGATGATTCCTTTGTATACCTTTTTACTCCCTTATCTTCCATGTAAAGTCCTCTGTAAGTTAAGAGTCTTGCGGCATCGATCTCTGTGCCCATATCAGCAATCATTGCCCGGATGAGCTGAAAATCAGCGATCGGCTTCCCAAATTGTATTCGTTCCTGAGCAAATTTTATCGAAGCCTCAAGAGCGGCTCTCGCTATCCCTATCGCGCCTATTGCTACATAGAGTCTCATAACGTCATAGAGACCCATCATATCGCTAATTCCTTTGTTTAATCTGCCGATCAGATTCTCCTTTGGTACCCGGCAATTCTCAAATATCAACTCACCATTACTGAACGCCCTGTTATTAGTGAAGTTAACTTTTCTGCCAATAGTCATCCCCGGTGTGTCTTTTTCTACCATTATAGTGCTTAGTCCACCGTAACGATCCTCAGCAGTGCGAACAGTAACAAAATAAAAGTCGGCCTTGCCCAGATTGGTAACAAACCACTTTGTCCCATTAATTACCCATTCATCTCCTTCCAGTACTGCACGGGTTGAAATAGATGCTGCATCTGTCCCTGCATCAGCTTCGGTACCGGCGTGCGCCCCTATTTTCTTCCCATCGTATATACGTGGGATCAGACTTTTCTTAGTTTCTTCTGTTCCTACTTTCCATACTTCATATGCCATATACCAAGCCGTGTTAGCTACTATAGCAGCAACAAAAGAATCGTGTGCCATCTCCTCGCTGATTATCGCCTGATCTATGTGGCTTCCTCCCATCCCGCCATATTCTTTAGGCATGACAACCCCTACTAACTTTAATTTTGAAAGTTTTTCAACGATACTGTAATCGAACTCTCCTGTTTTATCGAACGCTGCTGCCTTGGGAGCTATCTCTTTGTCGCAGAATTCTCTAATGACTTTTCTTAATACTTCCTGTTCCTTTGTGTAACCAAAATCCATCTTATCGTTCTCCTTTTTTATGCGTTTTTCTTGTATAGGATGTATTTTTATCTTACTTCTTTATAATAGCCCATTTGTAGTCGATAAATCGTACACCTTTTTTTAATACTACGCTTAATACTCCTTGAAATTGAAGATCAAAAATCTTCCAGGCTACTCCTTCCCTTAAAAGAGACTTGCTATATGCTGCATAAACTTTAACCTGTAAAAAGCGCACTGTAAATATCTGATTTTTTTCTTATGCTCAGGTGGAAGGGTTGTCAACAAAATTATAAATCTTATTGTAAATTTTACAGACATGCATGGTTAACGGTTGCTTCGGAGTTTGCATTTTGTTATAAAATAAGTTCAGTCGATGAAATAAGGAAGGACATTTATGGCAGACAGGATAGAAATCAGTTTTAAAGAAGGGATCAGGGATGCCCTTGGTGAGAAGATCAGGAGAAGGATTATCGAGCATCTCCAGATCAGCGTTGACGAGGTAAAGACTATCGAGGTTTATACCATTGATGGTCAGTTTACAGGAGAGGAATTACAAATGGCTGCTACTGGTCCTCTTTCCGACCCCATTATTCAGGATTTTACCATTAACAGGGGAATGGCCGACCATTTTGACTGGTTGATCGAGGTCGGATTCAAACCTGGTGTTACAGACAATATAGGAAGGACGGCGCGGGAGGCACTGCATCTGCTGTTCGAAAAATCAGCAGAGCACCTTATGGGGGTTTATACCTCCAGGCAGTACCTGATAAGGGGTTCCATCAGCAGAATGGATGCGGCAAGAATTGCATCCGCCCTTCTTGCCAATGAACTGATCGAGCGTTATGAAATTATAGAGGGCAGGATATGGGATAGAGATAAGGGGGTGACTCCCTATGTGCCGCGTGTAGTGGTTGCCGACCACCCAGAGACGGAAGAGATTGATCTGAATGTGGATGATCAGGCGCTCCTAATGATCAGCAACGAAAGGGTTCTGGCCTTGAATCTGGCCGAGATGAAAACCCTTCGTGACTATCTGAAGGGTGAAGCAGTCCAGAGAGAGAGAGGAAAACTCGGTCTTGGTGAGAAGATGACCGATGCCGAGCTTGAATGTCTCGCCCAGACCTGGTCTGAACATTGTAAGCACAAGATATTTAACAGTCTTATCACCTACGAAGACGAGAATGGCATAATTTTTAATATTAATTCCCTCTTCGACAGTTATATAAAGAGATCCACAGGGGAAATCAGGAAACGTCTGGGTGTCAATGACTGGTGTCTCTCTGTTTTTGCCGATAATGCCGGGATCATTAAATTCAATGATGATTATAATCTTGTCTTTAAGGTAGAAACCCATAATTCTCCTTCAGCCCTTGATCCTTACGGCGGTGCTCTTACCGGGATCGTCGGTGTGAACAGAGATCCATTCGGTACGGGAAAGGGGGCCAAGTTGATCTTCAATACGGATATATTCTGCTTCGCGCCTCCTTCATATGCAAAGCCTCTACCTAAGAGAATTCTACACCCGAGGCGTATCTATGAAGGTGTTCGGGAAGGGGTGGAACACGGAGGAAACAAAAGCGGCATTCCAACAGTCAACGGATGCATCGTTTTTGATGAGCGTTATCTGGGGAAACCTCTCGTCTATTGCGGGACGGGGGGGATCATGCCTTCCCTCATCGGGGGGGAGGTAACGCACACAAAAGAGGTTTTACCGGGTGATCTGGTTGTCATGACCGGAGGCAGGATCGGTAAAGACGGCATACACGGGGCAACCTTCTCTTCGGAAGAGCTGCATGAGGGTTCTCCCGTAACTGCTGTTCAGATTGGCGATCCCATTACCCAGAAGAAGATGACTGATTTCCTCCTGATAGCGAGAGATCAGAATCTATATCGTTGTATTACCGATAACGGCGCCGGCGGTCTTTCATCGTCGGTGGGTGAAACGGCCTGCTTCTCCGGTGGCTGTGAGATTGATCTGGAAAAAGCGCCGCTGAAGTATGCCGGTCTTGCTCCCTGGGAGATTCTCATATCCGAATCTCAGGAGAGAATGACCCTGGCGGTAGATCCGGTCAAAATAGATGCGTTTCTTGCCCTGGCCGGGAAAATGGGTGTAGAGGCTACCGTACTGGGTAGATATACCGATTCGGGAAAGTTTCATATATTGTACGGGGGGAAAACAGTAGTCTATCTGGATATGAATTTCCTCCATGGGGGGCTGCCTCAGATGTGCTTGCATGCGAAGTGGTCGCCACCCAGTTACGAGGAGCCCAATTTCCCGGAGCCGGAGAATATGGGGCAAGCGCTGAAAGAAATGCTTTGCAGGTTGAATATATGCAGTAAGGAGTCCGTTGTCAGACAATACGACCATGAGGTTCAGGGGGGAAGTGTAGTCAAGCCACTGGTGGGTGTTGCCGATGATGGTCCTTCCGATGCCGCGGTGATCCGTCCTCTCCTCGATTCCTTTGAAGGAATAGTGGTAGCCAGTGGTATCTGCCCCCGTTACAGCGATATTGATACTTACCACATGGTAGCCTGCACCATTGATGAGGCGATAAGAAACTGCATTGCTGTGGGTGGTACTCTGGAGCGGATGGCCGGACTGGATAATTTCTGCTGGTGTGATCCGGTCCAGTCGGAAAAAACGCCCGACGGCGAGTATAAGCTGGCCCAGCTTGTCCGCGCTAACATGGCTCTCTATGATTATACAACAGCCTACGGTGTCCCCTGTATTTCGGGGAAAGACAGTATGAAAACGATTATCAGATCGAAGGAATAAAGATTTCGATACCTCCCACCCTTCTGTTTTCCGTCATCGGTAAGATCGAGGATGTCAGACGGGCTGTCACAATGGACGCCAAGGAGGCGGGCCATCTCGTCTATATCCTTGGTGTTACTTATCCTGAACTCGGTGGTTCCGAGTGGTACGCCATGCACGGCTTTATCGGGAACATGGTGCCTAAGGTCTTGGCGAAAGAGGCTAAGATACTGTATGAAGCCTTGAGTCAGGCTATCCATGCAGGTCTTGTAGCTTCCTGTCATGACCTTTCTGATGGTGGGCTCGGTGTTGCTCTTGCCGAGACTGCCTTTGCCGGCGGACTGGGTATGTTGATAGACCTGGCCCTCGTTCCTGTGAAGGGGATTGACCGGGATGACACCATCCTCTTTTCAGAATCCCAGAGCCGATTTGTCGTGACGGTCTTGCCTGCCTTCAAGGAACGATTCGAAGAGATGATGGGAGATTGTACTATAAGTCGGATCGGAGAGGTACTTTCCGAAGGTATGTTAAAGATAAACGGAGTCAGGGGGGAACGAATTATCGAGGAAGATATCGGCCATTTAAAGGCTCTGTGGCAGCAGCCGGTCAACTTTTAGGAGTTGTCAATGGGAGCGCCTGACAACTGCGGTACAGCCGGTCTTTACATCCATATTCCCTTCTGCCGGAGGAAATGCAATTACTGTGACTTCTATTCCGAAATTTCCCTCCATCAGATTCCCCATTTTCTGAAGGCCCTTTTCGGAGAAATGGAGCTTTACCGTCAGATATTCAGCCGGTTTGACACACTCTATATCGGCGGGGGCACTCCTTCCGTCCTTACAATAACAGATTTCGAGGGTATTCTGTCGCGGGTTAAGGGGACCTTTTCCCTATCTCCTGATACGGAGATTACTGTGGAAGTCAACCCGGCAGATGTTGACCATGATTATCTCAAATCTCTCCGTCAACTGGGTGTAAATCGTCTTAACGTAGGGGTTCAATCTTTTAATGAAAAGGATCTTTCCTTTCTCGAACGCAGACATAACCCAAGTCAAGCCCTCCTCGCCGTTGAATATGCTCAGGAAGCTGGTTTTAGCAACATAGGCCTCGATTTGATTTATGGTATCCCCGGTCAGAACAGCCGGGCCTGGCTTGATAACCTTTCCCTGGCTGTATCGCTAAATATAGCGCATCTTTCCTGTTATCAGCTAACCGTGGAATCCCGTACGCCTCTCGGTAAAAGATATCAGAGAGGAGAATTTACCATCCCCGATGAAGAAACAGAATATAACCTGTTTATAGAAACATCAAAAACGCTTGAAGATGCGGGGTATATCCATTACGAGGTATCGAACTTTGCAAAAGATATTAGTATGGCATCAAAACACAATCAGAAATACTGGGATCACACACCTTACCTCGGACTTGGGCCCGCTGCTCATTCTTTTGTGGACAATCGGCGCTGGTGGAACCACCGGTCTGTTGATCAATATGTCAGAGATATAGAAACGGGTAGTCCACCCGTTGAAGCGGCAGAGACCATGACTACCGAACAATTACAACTGGAAGCCCTGTTTCTAGGTCTCCGCACGAAAAAGGGGGTCCAACTGAGAGATTTTTCCAATCAGTACCAATGCGAGCTCTTATCTGAAAACAGCAAGATACTGGCTACGCTCAGTAAAGCTGGATTGGTTGAAATCAGAGACGGTTATCTCTATCCCACCCGTACCGGCCTTGCTGTGGCTGACAGCCTGTGCCTATTGTGAATTATTTCTAACGGAGGGATCGCTGAAAACGCAAAAAATATTTTATGCACTAGAGAGTAACTTTTTCAGAGCTTCACAAATATTCCTTGACAGTGTATATTTGTGAAAATATACGTAATAGAGGTATGATCAGTTAAGCTCACGTTAGAGTGTTACACATAAGTAATGTTACCATGTACCCGCGATGGGAACATGAGGGGTATAGGGCAGAAAGATAAGGCGGACAAGAAGGAAGAAAAAACATTATGGCCATTTCTAAAAAAATCCAGGGATTTCTTGGCAGTTCCTCCTGGATCAGGAAGATGTTTGAAGAGGGTGTCAGTCTTAAAAACCAATATGGGGCAGCTAATGTTTTTGATTTCAGCCTGGGGAATCCCAACCTTGAACCTCCCCTCCGGTTTAAAGAATTACTCCGGCTTGTGGCGGGGAAAGATATTCCCGGCATGCATGGTTATATGCCTAATGCCGGATATCCGGAGACGAGGAGTGCTGTCGCTTCCTGTCTCAGGAAAGAGCATGGCGTGTTGTCCTTGTCCGCTGAACATATTATTATGACCTGTGGGGCAGGGGGGGCGCTAAACGTAATCTTAAAGACCCTCCTCGATCCGGGCGATGAAGTAATCATTCCCGCACCGTTCTTTGTTGAGTACAGATTTTATGTGGACAACAGCGGTGGTATAACAAAGCTCGTAAAAACGAAGGAAGATTTTTCCCTTGATCTTGGAGAAATAGACATAACCTTTACAGAAAAAACAAAGGTTGTTTTAATCAATTCTCCCAATAATCCAACGGGGAAAGTGTATGGCGAAGCAACAATAAGGGAACTTACCGCTCTTATTGAAGAAAAAAGCAGACTGTATAGAAAGGATATTTACCTTATCTCTGATGAGCCTTACCGTGATATAGTTTATGATGGCGTGAAAGTGCCGAGTATAATGTCAGCCTGTAAAAACAGCGTTATAGCTTCTTCTTATTCCAAGAGTCTATCTCTTGCCGGGGAAAGGATCGGTTTCATCGCGGTCAATCCGGAGATGGCGGACGCCGTGGAGGTCGTTAATGGAATGATCCTGTGCAATAGGATGCTTGGCTTTGTCAATGCACCCGCCCTTATGCAGAGAATAGTGTCCGGAATGCAGGGAGAGAGGGTCGATGTGGAGGAATACAGGAGAAAGAGAGACATGCTTTGTGATGGTCTTTCCTCGTTTGGTTACCGGTTCACCAGACCCGAGGGGGCATTCTATCTCTTTGTACGTGCTCCTATAGAAGATGATATTGAATTTGTCAGAGCCTTGCAGAGGAGAAAAATCCTTACCGTCCCCGGCAGCGGATTTGAGGGGGCAGGATATTTTCGTATTGCCTACTGTGTGGATGATGCTACTATCATTAATGCGATGGAGGGATTCAGACAAACATTGAAGGAATATCTTAAATTTTGAGGACAGGTAGAGGAAACGGGATTTTTTAATTACACTGCCTAGATGTAAAGGAGGGAAAACGATGGAAGAAGAAAAAGCCGTCAGGATAAAAGATTTTATTGACCTTGCCAAGGAAGGTAAGAAAGTTGAAGTGGAAATTGAATTGAGGACACAAAACATCCAGCAGAAAATCCATCCTGGTGACACAGAAGATAAGAAGGGTGAAGTAGATGCATATCTCCTCATAGGAGACTATAGCTTTAAAGTGGAAGGAAAAGAACAGGGAGAGGACAGTAAAGTTTCAAAAATCTATGTTTGGGGATTTGCGGAAGAATCTATTGGTACTCGCAGGATACATAGGAATATCGCAAATGATCGCTTAGAGATGGATTACCAGCGCCTAAGGGCGGCCGGTGTCGAATTTGAGCCTAAATATTTCTCTAAGTGTTTATTATAGGAGAATACATATATCTGGTGACGTTTATACTCCTGACTATGCCTCGGAAGTGGTGTGGCTGGGGGTATAACCAGAATTGCTTTATTTGCATCTTTCCAGAGAGTTACAAGTTGTCGGGAAAGTTCCTTTATTGATTTCATTAATTTATATCGGGATGTGCCTCAAATAAAGGGGAGTCTTAATGGAAGAATCTGAGTTACGAGAGACGTTTCTCGATATAATTACTGCTGAAGATTCCGGTACGAGATATGATTTGAAGTGGTGGATAGCCATACCATTAAAGAGAACCTTGGTAAAAAAACAAGAAACTCCCCAAAAAGACAAGAAAATTTCGAAAATAATGGGTAGAAAATGTGATATTTTTTGAAAAACCCTGTCATTTTAAATCTTTATGAAAGTCTTTGCAGAACAAATGGAGAGTACATATATGCTGTTCTTTCATATTGATATACGAGGGGAGAAATCCTTATGAAGGAAAAGGATGAAGGGTTTGTTTGTTTTACCGACAATGACCGGATAAACCATTTACTGAATAAGCTGGTATCCGATGTCAGAGAATTTACCGAGGAACAGTTATGCCATATCAGACAGTTGACAATGATTGGTGCCGCCCTTTCTGCCGAGCGGAAAGTAGAGCGACTCTTTGAAATGATTGTAGATGAGGCCATAAGGTATACCCGTGCCGAGGGGGGTACTTTATATATCATGTCCGATGACGAGACGGTCCTCCAATTTACCATTGTGCAGAACGATACATTAAATGTCCGTATGGGAGGAACCAGTGGAAATATTACCTGGCCCCCGGTCATGCTTAAGAACACAGATGGCAGTCCTAACTATGCCAATGTTTCTGCTTATGCAGCCATTTCAGGTGAGGTGGTTAATATTCCCGATGTCTATAATGCCAGTGGGTTCAACTTTGAAGGTACGAGGAAGTTTGATGCGGAAACCGGCTACCGCTCCCGATCGATGCTTGTGGTGCCGATGCGGAATTATGAAAACGATATTATCGGGGTCCTCCAGTTATTGAATGCTGTCGATACGGTTACGGGTGAAGTCACCGTATTTTCCCTGGAAAATCAGAAAATGGCAGAATCTCTCGCCTCTCAGGCGGCAGTGGCACTTTCCAGTAACCGTCTCATTTATGATCTCGAGAATCTATTGGAATCTTTCATCAAAACGATTGCTGCAGCCATCGACGAGAAATCACCTTACACTGGCGGTCATATTCGCAGAGTGGCAGGCTTAACGATGGCAATAGCAAAGAAGATCAATGAGGCCAGGGAAGTTCCCTATGCAGATGTTTACTTTAACGAAGACCAGATGGAAGAACTACGAATCGCTGCCTGGCTTCATGATGTGGGTAAGATAACTACCCCGGAATATATCATTGACAAGGCCACAAAACTGGAGGCCAAATACGACCGCATTGAACTCCTGAAAACCCGTTTTGAGATAATCAAGCGGGATAATGAGATTGAGTTGCTGAAGAAAATTATTCAGAAAAGTAATCCAGACAGGGAGGTTGTTGTGGCCGAAGATGATACATTCATCGAGGCATTGAAGGAAGATATTAATTTCCTGGTGGCTGCTAACAGCGGCAGTGAATATTTGGACGATGAGATGATTGAAAAGTTGAAAAGCATAGGGCAAAGACAATGGCTTATGGATGGGAAGCCGCAACCCCTGCTCAACGATAACGAAATTTATAATCTAAGCATTCGCCGGGGTACTTTGGCAGTCGAAGAAAGGAATATCATCAACAACCATGTTGCACTCACGCACAAGATGCTTTCTCAACTCCCTTTTCCCAAAAAACTAAGACATGTTCCGGATTATGCTGCTGCCCATCATGAGAAGCTTGATGGTACCGGTTACCCATCGGGTTTGAAAGGTGATCAACTTTCCCTCCAGTCCCGTATTCTGGCGCTGGCAGATGTGTTCGAAGCTTTAATATCTGACGATCGGCCGTATAAGAAGGAGAATACCGTCCCCGAGGCAATGCAAATTATGGAACTTATGGTGAAAGACCACCATCTTGACTCCGATCTCTTTGACCTTTTTGTCAAGGAACATGTCTATGACTGTATCAAGGAAGAAACGGGAAACGGGCCCGCAACAGGTGGAAGTTGACCGTTAAACGTTGTTTGTGTTCAACTCGAAAGTTTTGAAAATTATGTTCATCGGTGTTCAATAATTTTTTTCCGACCATGCACTTCTTGCTTTGCTTCAAAGGCATAACTCGCACTTAAAGTTTCAGACATTACCTTTACCGGTGGCGCTTTGCTGCGACGGCATATTGCCCGAAAAATATTTAATCAGTGTCCTCTGAATCCAACTTTCACCATTTGCAGAGGTCTCAACCTTTTGGTGGTGGACTACCTTTCGGTGGTGGACGAAAGCCGTTGGGTTCTTTCAGGGATTCCATTTCTTCCTTTATATCTTTTGCTTTCTGAGAGTCTCCGGGAAAATATTTCAATGCTTCCTTGAAGTGAAACAAGGCGCTTTCCCGTTTATTTTTTTTCTTGAAGTATATCCCAAAGTTAAAATGTGAAGCGCCGGGGTTATTTGTTTTTCCGTAGGCCATGGCGATATTGTAATATATATCTGTATCGTCGATATTTTTCTCCTCCAGTTTTCTGTAGAGGCTGAGAGCTGTTGCATAATCTTCCTGTGCCTCATAAGATCTTCCGAGATAGAGAAGTGTATTTACATCGGCGTCATTTATATTTAGAGCCTGTTTAAGAAAACTAACGGCTTCGGCTGTTCGGCCTATTTTAAAATAAGTAATACCTAAATCTCTGAGGATGTCCTCGTCGTCAGGGGAGATTTTTAAGGCCTGGTGAAAATTTTTCAAGGACTCGGGAATGAGACCCAGCTTTTCCTGAATCGCAGCGAGGCCATAGAGGTCATCAACGCTATTCGGGTTCTTCTCTAATTCATTCTGGAAATGTTTCAGGTTTGCATTAAGATTTTTGTCGCCGATCAGTAGAATAGTCTGAATCCTTTTAAACTTGCCGATGATGCTTTCCTTCCCGCGTTGGGTGTAAACGGTCTGAAGCAACCCATCGAGGTATGCGATCCTCTCATCAGTGCCCGGATGAGTCAGGAAGTAAGATGGAACGGAGTTTGAGTAGAATTCATACCTTCTCATGATTTTCAAG
>Ga0265296_1005112_pt1 | contig 11010 bp, 7 predicted proteins | sample MunlanPumphouse1_FD_189073 | JGI IMG/M metagenome (GOLD analysis project Ga0265296, IMG submission 189073) | Groundwater microbial communities from a municipal landfill in Southern Ontario, Canada - Pumphouse #1 | ecosystem: Environmental > Aquatic > Deep subsurface > Groundwater | place: Canada...
TCGACCTGCCCCGTAGGGATGCGAAGTATCTCCTTCGGGGTTCTCGTATCCCGCTCATTTTTCTGAAGAAAAATGAGCTCTTATCATACACTTCGCGCGAACCTTTTTCGAGCGGCAAAACTGACCTGCCCCGCCGCCCTGCTCGTTCAGAGTATAGCCAAATAAAATACTCTTTATAATTTTTCCTTTTAGAAGAAATTTCGCGCGCCCATAAAAAGAAAAAAAGAACATTGATTTGCTTTGCTTCTCTTGACGAGTAATAGAAAAGCGGCTCGAGTTGAACCGCCTTGTTTTTGTCTATGAGATGGTTTTGAACCATCTCTGCTTCCTATCCAGTGCGTAGCGCTGCTATTCCGAATGGGTTGACGACGATCGTCGTGCCATTCGCCGCATCGCTCAATCCTGCGTAAAGAACAAACCTATCCTCGTCTTCCTCAAGAAGTCCGCCGGGGAAGACGACATCACTTAGCCACGGATCCTTCGCCTCGGATGAAGGGAAGTTTTCTCGCGTCGCGATGATGCGCAAAGGCGAAGCAGTTCTCGTCTCAAGGTCAAACGTGAACGTCATTGCGTAGTAATGAAACGCCCTATTTTTATCCTCGAACGCAATATGTCCGAGGACGCCAATCGTTTTCTTATCAAGAAGTCGCAACTCGTTTGCTCCGCCCCACTCGCCTTCTGCAAACTGTTCGGAAATAATCGTTGCCTCGGTGAGACATTGAGGAGTGAGGTCTTCAAGCGTATCAATAATCGTGAAAGCGATCTTGCCACGACCGGCCTTTCCTCCTCGCGGCCGCGGGAAAACGGCAATGCGCCCATCCGGAAGTTCGAGAAGCCGAATATCCTTCATGTCATAAGGTCCTTCTGCGAAAAGACGCAAGTCCTCAAGACGTTCACCACGGTAGAAGAGCGTATAATAGCCAAGAAGTTTGGGCTTTCTATTATTGTTCTTCTTCCACTGTGCGCTAACGCCGCTGACTATAATCTCTCCCCCAATGCGCTCAATAGCAGGATCCTCCATCGTAAAGACCGGCGCGCCCGGAATTTCCTCATAGTCGCCGTCTGCGCGTTCTCGATAGAAGCGCACTTTCGCATCAAGCGCGTTTGCTCGCGACTCGATTCGCGCAGCGAGAATGCGCTCCCCGTCGATTATCTCAACGGCGCAGTTGTATGCGTCTTTACCGCCCGTTCCGACAAAACGCAACAGCTTCCCATTGAAAGGTTGTTCGCGCCGCGCGAAATCTTCAAGAAGCGCTAGGCAAGACACTTTCACCATTTCGGGATTTTTCAACATTCTAGCCCCCTCCATATCTATTCTATAAACGTATCATTTACTCTACTACTATTCTACTACATAACAAGTTTTTTGCCCACCGCCCTTGCCCGATTGAGGGCAAAGTCGAGCAGAAAAACTTTCTTTTTCCTTGTAGATACCCACGTCCTTACAGGTGTGGGTATCTATCTCTGTTCTACCAAAGCGTTTGAGAAAAATTCTCACTCAAAATTTTTTTGACGTTGTATCGCGGTAGTAGTATCATAAAATCATGAAAAAATACAAGGAAACAATTTATCAATATGAGGTGATTTTTAGTCCCAATGGCGCCGGTTATACGGTAATAGTTCCCAAGTTGCCCGGTTTGGTTACGGAAGGAAGTTCATTAAAAGAATCACGGGAAATGGCTAAAGATGCCATCCGTTGTTATTTGGGGGCGCTTCTTAAAGAAAGGACGTTGTCTTTTTCCAAAACAGCCGTACGCAAAGAAAAAATTAAAGTAGCGGCGTAATTCGTGTCCAAACTTCCTCGTATACTTTTTTGCTTGTTATTAGAGCTTTAAAAAGAGCTGGTTTTTATGAATTTCATCAATCTGGTAGTCATATTCAATTACGTCATGTTGATAATCTCAAATTAAGGATTACTATTCCATTTCATCGGAAAGATTTAACCCCAAAAACTTTGAAATCTATAATCCGACAAGCAGAAATGACCACAGATGAGTTTTTGGAATTGTTGTAAGTAGTTTTTAATAGGGTAGTTTGCCCAAAATCATTCCTCAAAAATTTTTTAATCGGCCGACTCTGAAGGTGGCTCAAGAATTATTGGGTAAATTTTTGGTCCAAAAAATAGGCAAAAAAACTGTTCGTGGAATGATTATGGAAGTGGAAGCTTATATCGGACAAAAGGATAAGGCTTGTCATGCTTCGCGTGGCAGAACCGAGCGGACAAAAGTGATGTTTGGAAAAGCAGGATATTGGTATGTCTATTCGATTTACGGAATGTATTATTGCCTGAATGTTGTAACAGAGCAAAAAGATTATCCGGCGGCTGTTTTAATTCGTTCCGTAGGAGATATTAAGGGGCCTGGCCGGATTTGTTGTCATTTCAAGATTGATAAAAAAATTAACGAAAAGCCGGCAAATAAAAAAACCGGTTTGTGGATTGAGGATGGGGGAGTTAAAACAAAAACCCGCCAAATTAAGCGGGCGAAAAGAATCGGGGTGGATTACGCAGGCAAATGTAAAAATAAGAAGTGGAGATTCTTCTTTTAATTTTAAAAACGGCGGTTCCCTTCGGCAGTTCTCTCGAAAACACGTTCGTCCCGCTCCTGCGACGTGGCTCACTCAGATAAAGTTTGGTTATTCCGTCTTCGGCGGAAACCAAGCTAACCAAACTCTCTATGGTTTTCTACGAGAACCACCTCGACCGCCGCTTTATTATTGGACATCCACAAATCCCATCTTATCTTTAACCTCTTTTAGGGCTTCATTAGCTATTTTTTTGGCAGTTTCGGCTCCTTTTTTTAAAATCCTTAGGGTATCTTTTTTTGGCAAAGAATTATATTTTTTTTGAATCAAAGAAAGTTCACGCACGACTATTTCAGCAAGGTCAGCTTTAAATTCGGCGTAAAATTTGCCTTTATATTTTTTTTCAATTTCAGAGTAAGAAAGGCCGGAAAATCCGCTGTATATCGCCATCAGATTTGAAATCGCCGGCTTTGATTCTTTGTCGTAGCGCACTTCTTTTCCCGAATCCGTAACTGCGATTTTTATTTTGCGGCGTATTTCTTGAGGCGATTCGAGCAGGGTTATGTAATTATGGGAAGCGGGAGAGGATTTTGACATTTTTTCTTTTGGGTCATTCAACCCCATTATTCTGCCGGTTTCTTTATGAAGCAGTGGTTGCGGGATTTTAAAAGTTTGGCCGAAGCGATTGTTAAATTTCTCGGCCAGAGAGCGGGTTAGCTCAATATGCTGGAGCTGGTCTTCTCCTACAGGTACAACGTCGGTTTGGTAAAGCAGGATGTCGGCGGCTTGAAGCACGGGATAATTAAGCAGTCCGGCAAGCACGCCGCTTTCCACGCTTTTTTCCTTGAATTGGACCATCCGTTCAAGTTCGCCGACCGGCGTTAAGGTGTTTAAAATCCAGGCAAGCTCAAAATGGGCAGGCACATGCGATTGCACGAAAAGCAAGGTTTTTTTGGGGTCAATGCCGCAGGCAAGCAGGATTTTGGCAAGTTTTAGGGTATTTTTGGAAAGTTTTGCCGGTTCTTGCGGAACAGTTATCGCGTGGCCGTCGGCCAAAAACAAAATCACCCTGTATTTTTCTTGCAGTTCCACCCATTGTTTGACCGCGCCAAGATAATTTCCGATAGTGATATCGTCGCTTGACGGCTTTATCGCGCTCAATAAAATTTTGCCCATGTTGTTAAATTTATAAGCTCCATATTGGAGCGAAGGAAATTTCACTACAACATGGAGCACCCAGCACATAGCTTTATTACATAAAGTTATGTGCTGGGTTAAGGTTTGGCAACTGAATTTACTTTGTCTGATGACTCGTAAATTCAGGCCAAGCCCTTAAACTTCAATCACTACCGGCAAAACCATCGGCCGCCTATGGGTTCTGCTAAACAAGAATTGTCCTATTTTTTCGCGGACCGTATCTTTGACGTGAGTCCAGTTAATCGGATGAGCCCCCCTTACAGTGATATCCTCCACGATAGTTTTGGTTTTTTGCCGCACTTCTCTCAGAAGCTCCTGCGATTCTTTGAGGTAAATGAAGCCGCGGGATATAATGTCCGGACTTGTCCTTATTTTGCCGGTTTTTGAATCTACAATTGTTATTATAACAAATATTCCGTCTCCGGCTAAATGCTGGCGGTCTCTTAACACCACCTCTTTAATATCGCCCACGCCAAGTCCGTCAACCATTATATGATCCACCGGCGCCTGCTCTTTTAGTTTTTTAATGCCATTTTCGCTTATAGCGACTATGTCTCCGTCTTCGGCTATGACGATATTATTTTTCATTACGCCGGTTTTTTCGGCTAATTCCGCGTGGAGCTTCAGCATAAAATAATTGCCATGAATCGGGATGAAATATTTCGGCTTGACCAGCTGAATCATTTTTTTAAGCTCATCCCGGCGGGCGTGCCCTCCGGAATGGATGTCCATCGTTGCGCTGTGATATACCTTGGCCACTTTTTTATAAAGTACGTCTTTGAGGCGCTGAACCGTTGCTTCGTTGCCGGGAACCACAGAGGAAGAGAAAAGCACCGAATCATTAGGCTTGAGAGAGATGAGCTTATGTTCGTTGTTGGCAATACGCATAAGGGCCGCCTGATCCTCTCCTTGGGCGCCGGTGCTGATAATGGTTAAGCGGTTATCGGGAAAATTATTAATGTCTTTTGTTGTGATAAAAGTACCTCTTTTAACTTTAAGGTATCCGAGCTCCTGCGCCACGGCCGTGTTTTGTTTAATGCTGTAGCCTTCAATCAAAACCTTGCGGTTGTATTTTTCCGAAAGCCAGATCAATTGCTGGATTCTGGTCAGAAGCGAGGCAAAGGTGGCGGCAATGATGCGGCCGGAAGCCTCTCGGAAAATTTCTTCCAGAGATTCTTGGACCTCGGTTTCGGAAATTTGCTGTCCTTCCAGTTCGGCGTCAGTGCTTTCTGAAGCCAACAGAGTCACGCCCTTTTTCCCTATTTCTTCCAATCGTTTTATGTCGGCAGGCCTTTCGTTCACGGGCGAGTGGTCAAATTTGAAATCGCCCGTATGAACAACAGTGCCCGCGGGCGTTTTTAAAACTACCCCGAGCGAGTCGGGAATATTGTGATTTACATGAAAAAATTCCACTTCAAAGTGTCCCAATTTCAGTCGCGACTCCGGTGTTACCACTTCTATTTTTGGTTTTACCATTTGGCTGAAATCTTCCTGACGTTTTAGAATCATGCCGCGGGTAAGTTGGCTGGTGTAGAGTATTGGATTTCCAAGGGGGTCCAGAAGGTGGGGGATTGCGCCGATGTGGTCATAGTGGCCGTGGGTGATAATGACGCCGCGGATATTTTTCTTTTTGGGTTTAAGATATTCAACGTTGGGAATGAGATAATCAATGCCCGGCATATCTTCTTCCGGAAATTGCAGTCCCATATCAATAATTACAATATCATCGTTGTATTCGTAGATATACATGCTGCGGGTTACTTCTCCGCACCCGCCAAGGGGAACAAACTTAAGATGCCCTCGGTATGAGAGGGGATCAATTTTTGATTGAGTGGTCGGATGTTTAAAACGATGACGTTTAAATGCGGTATTTTTATTTGTACGCATAAATAGATTTAGTTGTTAGTTGATAAAAAATGCCGAGGGGGAGATTTGAACTCCCACGAGCTTGCGCTCACAGCGCCCTGAACGCTGCGTGTCTGCCAATTTCACCACCTCGGCATATAGATTAACGGATAATAAACGGTCATTGCCGTCTTTGTTATGAGAATTGCTTGGAGAATCCCCATTTGATTGAATAGAAGACTCTACAAGAAATTCTTACCCGGTATATTTATTATCTCCAGTATAACATATTAAGAGATTGTATGCAAGAGTCTCATTTGAAGACCCTTTTTGTTTTTTTGTACCAATTGTTAATTTCACTGAACCTGTCTGCCGGCAAGGAAATGTTTTTGATTTCCACTCCTTTTATATCTGTTGGCAAAAGATACAAGTAAAGTTGGGAATAGAGAAAAACAGCCGGAAGGTCATTGTTAATTATTTTTTGCAGCTCTTCATATTTTTTTCTGCGCGTTGTTAAATCAAAAGTTTTGCGCGTTTCCTCCATAATTTTATCCGCGTCTTTATTGGCATACATGGCGACATTTAAGCCGGGGTCTTTGATTTGCGAAGAGTGCCAAAAAGCAAAGGGGTCCGGTTCGTATCCGTAAACTTGGCCGAACAAAAGCATTTCAAAATCACGGGGCCTTATTACGTTTGATTCAAGTTCAAGAAAAGGCATAGTTTTAACAGTTATTTCAACTCCGACATTTTTTAACATCTCTTTAATTGTTTCGGCTGTTTGCAAAAGGTCGGGCCAATCCGAAGTGGTGAGTTGTAAACGAAGCTCGGTTGTTTCTTCGATTTTGCCTCTTCGCGATTTTTTTTCCAAAACCCCATCATTATTTTCATCTTTCCAGCCGGCTTCTGTTAGGAGTTTTTTTGCTTTCTCGGGATTGTAAGAAAGGGGGCTGTCTTTGGGGGGGTCGGAAGCAAAAAGGGGAAGGGGATAGTCGGTCGGAATGGCGCCGCCGGAGGTCAATTTTTCCGTTAGCATCTGCTTGTTAATGGCGTGAGCCAGCGCTTCGCGAACTTTTTTGTCTTTTAAAATAACCGCCTTTTTTTCGTTAAAAAACACGCCGAAAATTCTTGGCATTCTGGCGGCCAGAAATTTGAATTTGTCTTGGTCTAATTTTGGGATAAGATTTTTTGAGGCGGGACCAAAGCCGTCAATTTTGCCCTTGCGCCACGAATTTACCATCTCCGTGTCGGTTTTGAAAAATAAAAAGGTGATTTTATTGAGATAAGGTCCTTCGTGGTGGTATTTTTTGTTTCTTTGAAGAGTGTATTCAAGAATGGAACCATCTTTGGCTTGATTCAAACTGTTGAATTTGTACGGCCCCGAACCCACCGGTTTTAAATTAAGCTCGTGAAGAGGGGCTTGTTCGGGTGTAATGCTTTCCCACAAGTGTTTTGGAATGATTCCCGTGGTCAGGTTTTCAATAAAAAGCGCATAGGGTGTGTGTAGGGTAAAACGAACGGTTTTTTGGTCAACTTTTTCCGCCGTTACTCCCTGCCAATTTGCCTTCAGGGGGCTTTTGTAAAAAGGGTTTTGAATCGTTTTTATTGTAAATATCACATCATCGGCAGTAACGGGTTTGCCGTCGTGCCAAAAAGCGTTTTCTTTCAGCATCACTATGTATACCTTGCCGTCTTCTTTTGTTTCGTAATTTTGCGCAAGATCAAAAATTATTTTTCCTTCGGCGGAATAAGTTATGAGACCGGAAAAAATGAGGCGCGAGATGTCGCGGTCGGCATCGTTGGATATGTAAATAGGATTGATGGCGCGCGGTTCTTTTAAAATTCCTTCGGTATAAGAGCCTCCCGTATCCGGAACCGGTTTGGTAAGTTGGAAATAAACCCTGACTAAAAATCCTCCACCCGTTAAAATAACGACAAAAAACAAAAGCAAAAATAGCCTTTTTTCCGACTTGATTAAAATATGCGGAAAATAAAGGAATTTGCGGAAGTTCATTAGTTTCCAGTTCCTCAAGAGTTTCGGAAATGTCGAAACAAATGTTTTGAGCCGCGGCGCAAAATCGTTAATTAGCATTATCGTAAACCCCGTTAGAAATAAGCCGCCCCAAAGTGGCTGCCGCCACTCCGAGGAGGGCGGATTTCTAACGGGGTAAAAGAATATTTAGAAAGGCGGTTGCCAAAAAGAGTATGGCGAGGACGATTGTCGCCCAAAAAATGGTTTTTTCCATTCCCCGGCGAGTTCGGTAAATGCTTTCTCCTCCGCCAAAAACAGACGAGAGGCCTCCGCCGCGCTGCTGCAGGAGAATGGCGATTACGAGCAGGATTGAGATGGTTATTTGGGCAAGACTAATAATTTGGAGTATTGACATGATAATTGTTTGTTAAACGAATGAATTGGCAATAGCCACAATAATGGAAACCCAGAATAATGTGGGAAGATTTGTGATTGCAAGCTGCGTTAATACTTGGTCAGCCGTCCAGAGGATTGCCACGTGTATAATAATATTAAATAATCCGAAAGTCAGCCATATAAGGGGAGTGGAGATAAGTTTCAAAATCGGTCTTAAAAAAGCGTTAAGGAGGGCAAGAACAAAGGCGGCAATTATTAATATTGTAAGACCGCCTTGCAGGATGAAGCCGGGAAAATATCTGGTGGCGATATAAAGAGCCAAACCGTTTAGAACGACTTTGGCTATAAATTTTATTATCATAAACGATTGTTTTGGACGCTAATTCTGAATTTAGCACAGTTTCCGATTGATGGCAAATCTTGACAGCGTAGAAAGTCTATGCTATGCTTAACATTGTAGTTCCTTAAACAACTTAAACAAGGCTGCTGGCCCTAATATCCTGAAGGAAGGAGAAAAAGATGAAAAGGGGAGAGAGGGGAGATGTTGTGCGGAATACTTTTTTGATTTTAATATTCACAATTTTATTGAGTGCTTGGTATGTAGGTCAGGATAGACAATTTTTTTTCAAACAATACAAAAATGAGGTTAAAGGATTCTATAAAGAGCCTCACAAGTTAAGAAAAATGTTTGTCAGTACGGAGAAAATAACTGTAAAGGAGCCGGGTAAGGGCCACTTATCTGGAGGATTCTTTTTGTTTTTCGGTGGAATCAGCGGCGATTATCAAGAAGGAACCGAGACTAGTAAGTTGATCACTCATGTTAGATTTGCTTGGGAGCAGAAAGACAATGTTTATATTATCACCACACTGCCGCTGGAGAAATTCAGGGTCAAGCTGGTGGAGACAGCTTTGCCAACTGCTTCGTTTTCCTTGAAGGAATTTACTATGAAAGAGTGGGATGACGACAAATTCCGCCAAACCATAATCAACAGCAGTGAAGGCTGGGACGCACAAGTGGATTATGTCACTTTCACTATTAGCAAAGATGATTGGCCAACCGACATCAGGTTGCCACTCAATCAAGGCTACTATAATTAAGCAAAAAGGACTAAGTAGACCAACTTTCCCGCTATTATTAGCGGGTTTTTTTATCCCTTGACAGGAATTTAGCAGGGGATTACACTTGTAATATACGGTAAGAAGAATACGGCTGGACGAGAAATTTCAATAAAAGAGATTTAATACAATTATTTGCGAACTTAAGTAGAAATCGCAGATTAAGCTTAAACCCTAATAAAAAGGAGGTTATTTAGGGATATATTATTTTTTGTCTAAAAACGAATACGTGAAAATACGCGAATTAGACGGTTGAATTCGTATATTTTTGCGGCTATTCTTGTTTGATTTTGCAAAAAAAATACTTTTCTCGTTATAAAAATTCAGCCGTTGAACTTCCGGATCTCGCGGAGGTTCAATTAAATTCTTATCAATGGTTTTTCAAAAAGGGGCTGCAGGAACTTTTTAATGAAGTTTTTCCCATCTCCGAGGAACTCGGCAGAGGCGACTTTGTTTTGGAATTTTTGAGCCACTCCCTGGATGAGCCAAAATTTACCGAGGCAAAAGCAAGGTCTTCAAATCTTTCTTACGAAGCGGCCCTGCGCTTAAGAGCCCGTTTAGTAAACAAAGAAACAAAAGAAATAAAAGAGCAGGAAGTTTATCTTGGCGATTTTCCCGTGATGACTCCGAGAGGGACTTTTTTAGTCAACGGCGTAGAAAGAGTAATCGTATCCCAGCTTATTCGTTCGTCAGGGGTTTATTTTACCAGCCACGCGGCTCGCGGCAGGTGTTATTTCGGAGCAAAAATTATCCCTAATCGGGGCGCCTGGCTTGAATTTGAAACGGATTTAGACGGCGTAATAAACGTTAAAATCGACCGCAAAAGAAAAATTCCCGCAACCAGTTTAATGCGGATATTTGATGTGATTGAAAACGACAAAGTTTTGGAAGAATTCAAAGATATAGATAATGGAGAGGTGGCTTATATTAAAAAAACTTTTGAGCGTGATCCGGCGCAAAATCAGGACGAATCATTTATTGAAGTTTATAAACGTATTCGTCCCGGAGACCTCGCAACAGTGGATAATGCCCGCTCTCTTATTAAATCCATGTTCAGCATAGACCGATATGATTTGGCAGAAGTGGGGAGATATAAATTTAACCAAAGACTCGGGTTGAATAAAGACCCCAAAGAGTTGAAAAATCGGGTTTTGAGCACAGAAGATATCAAGGAGGTGTTACGGGAAATAATTAATCTTAATAATAGCGGTGACGCTATTGCCGATGATATTGACCATTTAGGTAATAGAAGGGTGCGCGGTGTTGGGGAATTGCTGCAAAATAAACTCCGGGTCGGCATGGCTCGGATGGCGCGTATTGTGCGTGACCGGATGTCAACCCTGGATCCGTATATGCTTACCCCGGCCCAATTAATTAACGCAAGGCCTTTTACTTCGGCCGTTAAGGAATTTTTTACCTCTTCTCAACTTTCCCAATTTATGGATCAGACAAATCATTTGTCGGAACTTGAACACAAACGCCGTCTTTCTGCCATGGGTCCGGGAGGGCTGCAAAGAGAACGGGCGGGATTTGAAGTTCGTGATGTGCACCCATCTCATTATGGCAGGATTTGTCCGATTCAAACGCCGGAAGGGCCGAATATTGGTTTGGTGGGGCATTTGGCTGGATACGCACGTTTGAACAATCTGGGCCTTATTGAAACTCCTTACCTTAAAGTGAAAGACGGGCGAGTAACAAGCGAAGTTGAATATTTAGACGCGGCGGCCGAAGCCAAACACAATATCGCTCATGCTGGCACGGTTTTAGACGAGAAGGGTAATATAATTGAAGAGAATGCGGAGGCAAGGGTGCGCAGCAACCCAGGCGTAGTAAAAAGAAATGAGGTTGATTATATTGATGTTTCACCGCAGCAAGCAATAAGTATTGCCACTAGCCTCATTCCTTTTCTTGAACATGATGACGCTAACCGCGCCATGATGGGGTCAAATATGCAGCGCCAAGCA
>Ga0265296_1005113_pt1 | contig 11006 bp, 9 predicted proteins | sample MunlanPumphouse1_FD_189073 | JGI IMG/M metagenome (GOLD analysis project Ga0265296, IMG submission 189073) | Groundwater microbial communities from a municipal landfill in Southern Ontario, Canada - Pumphouse #1 | ecosystem: Environmental > Aquatic > Deep subsurface > Groundwater | place: Canada...
GACTGCTGACAAAGGCCTTTTTGTGTCATTGCGAGCAACGCAGTGACGATCCTCAAAGCAGATTGTATCATGGCGCAGAACGAGCGGTGTCCCCAGTCCAGCTTCGAGCAATGGGGACCGCGGTGGCTGGTGATTCGTCGTTAGCCTTATAATCTGACTTAGACTCGGTGTCGGCTTGCGAGATGATGGACTGGGGACTCCGCTCACGCAGTGGCAAAGGGCAAGGCGAGCAATCAAAGTTGCCTGGCACCGAAGTTCCGAAGTTAATTCGGCGGGCTCCTTTGGCCTTGCCCGCACCGGAAAGCGCTGATATCTAAGGGCGCTGGAGGAACCAGATGGAAATAGGAATACTCGGACTCAAGCAGAGCGGCAAAAGCACTATTTTCGAGATCATGACCGGGGTGCGTTCGCGCGACATGTACGGCGAGCCGTGCGTCCGCGGTGTAGCGGCCGTGCCGGACGAGCGGTTCGACACGCTCGCCCTGATCTTCAAGCCTGCCAAGGTGACGCCGGCCGCCATACCCTTCTCCGACGTCAACGCGGGCGGCGAGAGCGCATGGGAGGCGATCCGCCAGCACCTCCTGGCCGCGGACGGATTCGTGCACATCGTAGACGCCTTCACGGCGCAGGAGCCCGGCGAGGCGGTCGCCAGGTACAGAAAACTCGCCGACGAGCTCATCATCTCGGATCTCGTGGTGGTCGAAAATCGCCTGACGAGACTCGCGAAGATCCCCAAGGCCTCGCTCAAGCCCGAAGAGGCGCGCCATGCGGCGATCCTCCCCAAGGCAAAGGAGATGCTGGAACAGGGACGGCTTTTGCGCGACATGGAGCTCACGCCGGAGGATCTGCACGCGCTTCGCGGGTTCGCGTTCTGGACGTTGCGGCCGGAGCTCGTCGTCGTGAACGTGCGCGAGGACAACATCTCGTTCGCTGATGCCCTTACCGAAAGCCTTGGCGCCAGGGTTCCCGTGATAGGCATTAACTGCATGCTGGAGGCGGAGATAGCCGAACTTCCCGCATCGGATCGAAGCGCCTTCATGGAGTCGATGGGCGTCTCGGAACCGGCATTTGAACTCATCATCCGCACCGCATTCTCGCTCCTCGGCCGCATCTGCTACTTCACGGTCGGAGAGGACGAGGTCAAGGCCTGGGTGATCCCGGAGGGATCGACGGCACCGCGGGCGGCGGCTGCCATACACAAGGATTTCGAGCGCGGATTCATAAAGGCCGAGGTCGTCTCATACGACGATTTCATAAAATGCGGCGGAACGCTGGGCATGGCCAAGTCCGCAGGCAGGCTCAGGCTCGAGGGCAAGGAGTACATCGTGCAGGACGGCGACATAATTTCGTTCAGGTTTAATGTGTAGACAACATCCCTCCCCTTTGTAAGGGGAGGGCAAGGGTGGGGTAGCGGTCATCCCCCTTTGTAAGGGGGAGTTAGAGGGGGTAGATCTTGATCTACCTCCCCCTGCCTCTCCCTGCCTGCCTGCCGGCAGGCTTACAAAGGAGGGGAGGGTGAAACAATGGATCTCGATCACAAAGCGCACGAACTCAAAACAGCACGGATCCCCTTTTGCTGGGCCACGGTCGTGGCTGCTACGGGCTCGGCGCCCAGGCATGCCGGCGCAAAAATGATCGTCACCGCCGACGCCTCCTTCGGCACGGTCGGCGGCGGCGGTCTCGAGCACAAGGCGATAGACGATGCGCACCAGGTCATGCAGCGAAGGTCGCCGGAGCTCATCTATTATCCGCTGACAAAAGAGGGGATCCAGCCGTGCGGCGGAGAAGTCGAGATTTTCTTTGAGCCTGTCCTCCCTCTTCTGCCGTGCGTCGTCTTCGGCGCTGGCCACGTGTCGGAAAAACTCTGTCCCATGCTCACGGAGCTCGGGTTTGAACTCACGCTCGTCGATGAGCGCGCGGAGCGCCTCGAGCTTACTGCATTCAGGAACGTCGCCCGGCGGATAGACGAGTTGCCCTCCGAGTTCATTCCAACGCTTGAATTTTCTGACGATCTTCACGTCATCGTTGTCACTCACAAACACGTCCACGACGAAGAGATCGCGCGGGCATGCCTTCGCAAGCCCTTTAAGTATCTGGGCGTAATCAGCTCCCAAACAAAGTGGGCGCTCTTCTGCGAGGGATTCCGCGCAAAAGGATATTCCGAAAATGAGATCGCTCGCGCCACAACTCCGATCGGGCTCGACATCGGCGCGGAGACGCCGTTTGAAATTGCTGTTGCGATCGTGGCACAGATGATTCAACTCAGCGCAAAGCCCGAAGACTTTGCCAAAGGCGTTGCGCATTTCAGCTCAAAGCTGAAAGCTCAAAGCTGAAAGCTCAAAGCTGAAAGGAAAGGCAGTTGCTTTGAGCTTTGAGCTATGTCGTGTTTTCATATCATCGGCATCATCCTCGCAGCAGGTGCAGGGAGGCGCATGGGGGGCCCCAAGGCGCTGCTGCGCTTTGACGACGGCACCACGCTGCTCGAACGGCAGACGAGCCTTCTGATCGAGGGGGGCTGCGCCCGCGTGGGGATAGTCATCGGCGCGTTCGCGCCTGAGATAAGGGTATCCCATCCGGCGATACCTGCTCGCTGGATCATAAATGAACGGTGGGAGATGGGGCAGTTCACATCGCTGCAGGCGGGCATTGCGGGGTCGCTCTCGACGGATGCCGGCGGGGCGATGGTCCTGCCGGTCGATGTGGCCGGGATCTCAAGCGATGTCGTGACCGCGATCATCGACACGGCGCTGCGCAATCCGCACCTCGATGCGGTCGTTCCTGAATACGGCGGGCGCGGCGGACATCCGGTTTATCTCTCCAGATCTTTCTGCACCTTACTCGCGGGCCTTGATCCAGCGGACTCGCGCTCGCGGCTGGACACGCAGCTGGCCCTGCTCGCTAACGCGATACGCATCCCGGTGAACAACCCTAATGTAGCGAAGAATATCAACACTCAGGAAGAGTGGGAGACAATGAAGCTGTCATCCTGAACGAAGTGAAGGATCCAGTGGAACCCCAGGGATCCTTCGCGGAGTTTGCCCTGAGCGAATGAAATGAGTCGAAGGGCTCAGGATGACGTCAAGGGCTACGCCCTTGACGTCATCTCTCGCAGGTATCGCGCGAGCAGGCCGCCTGCGGCAAACCGGCGATAGTCTGCCGTCGAACGGATGTCGTCGATCGGAAACACTTCATCGGCCAGCGAATTGCGCGCAAGCTCGATCATGCTGTCAGTGATCACCTTGCCGGTGAGCAGGGCCTCGGTGCCCGGCGCGCGTATCGGCGTGGGCGCCACGCTGCCTACCGCTATCTTTATCCAGTCGACGCCGCCGTGCCTTATCCTGCCGCGCACGCAGAGCGAAACCTTGGAGATCGCCTGCGCGCGCCTGGCGCCGACCTTCAAAAAACTGCCGCGCTCCTTGGTGTCCGGCATCCGGATCCGGATCCTCGTGAGCAGCTCCTGTGGCTTGAGCGCTGTCTTGCGGTAGCCCACGAAGAACTCCCTCGCAGGAATCCAGCGCTCGCCGGTCAGGTCCTGCGCCAGGAAATCGGCGTCATGCGCCAGGAGGACCGGCAGCGTGTCGCCGGCGGGCGATGCGTTCATGACATTGCCGCCGATCGTTCCGCGGTTCTGGATCTGCGGACCCCCGATGCTCAGGCAGGCCGTTGCGAGCGAAGGGAATCTCTGCGCCACGACCCCGTTCGCCGCTATCTCGGCGTGAGTGGCGAGCGCCCCTATCTCCACTCCCTCGTCCGTGACGGATATCCCGCGCAGCTGCGCAAGCTCGGAGATGTCGATCACCCCATCGAGTTTTATGATGCCCGAGCGCCATTGCACTATGAGATCCGTCCCTCCTGCAAGCACGGGAAATGTGCCTGGGCTGGCGGTCATCAGGGCCAATGCCTCGGGAATATTTGGAGGCCTGTTATATGCGAACGTCATCCCTTTCCCTTCCTCACCTTGCCGGCTTTGCTGGCCTGACTCGCCTTTTCTATGGCATCTATTATCTTCACGTAGCCGGTGCACCTGCAGAGGTTGCCGGAGATCGCCGTGGCAATCTCCTCGCGCGTAGGCCTGGGGTTTTTTCTGAGCAGGGCGTGGGCGGCCATGAGCATGCCCGGCGTGCAGATGCCGCACTGCGCCCCGCCCTCGTGCACAAAGCACTCCTGCAGTGGAGAGAGATGGTCGACATCGCCGAGCCCCTCCACCGTAAGGATCTCGTCGCCGTCTTTCAGCTGTCCCACGAGCATGAGGCACGAGTCTATGACCTCACCGTTGAGCAGCATCGAACAAGCGCCGCACTCGCCCTCGCCGCAGCCCTCTTTAGTTCCAGTCAGCTTGAGCTGAGAGCGCAGCAAATCCAGGAGTCGCATCTCCGGCGTCGCGTCTATCTCACGCTCCACATCATTGATCTTCAGTCGTTTGATCACGGTTTGCATGCCTCATAAAGTCGCTCGGGCGTTATCGGCAGGTCGCATATGCGAATCCCGGTCGCGTGCGCAATCGCATTCGCTATCGCCGGCGCGCCGCCGTCCATCGGCAGCTCCCCAAGCCCCTTGGCTCCCATTGGCCCGTATTCGAACGGCAACTCCAGCAGGATCGTCTCCATCTCGGGCGCATCGAGTGCCGTGGGTATGATGTAAGTCTGGAGCCGGTTGCTGCGAACATGTCCGTCCTTCATCACGAGCCTCTCCATCAGCGCCCAGCCAAGCGCCTGCACCGTGCCTCCCTCAACCTGGCCTTCCGCCAGCAGCGGGTTTACGGCGCGGCCCATCTCCGACGCGGTCCAGATCTTGCTCACGTGCACTTCAAACGTGTCCAGGTCGACCTCCACCTCGGCAGCATTGCAGCCCCATGCGTACACGGGATACGCGTCACCGTTGAATGTCTTATCGTTCCAATGGATGCCGGGCGGAAGCTCGTAGTGATCTATGATCGTGAGCGCGCCCTTCTCCGCGAGATACGCCTTCACAAGCCCGCTGACGGGCATGAGGGTCTTTTTGCCGCTCATGAGGTTTTCGCCCTTGAAGGACAATCTGCCGGCGTCCGCATCAAAGCGCTTCGCTGCAAAAGCGAAGAGCCTCTCCTTGAGCTGCGATGCGCACTTGCCGAGCACCACGCCCATGACCATGGTCGTGCGGGACGCCACGGTGGGCCCGCTGTTGGGCACGAGCGCAGTGTCGGGCGTCTCTATCGTGACGCAGGAGAGGTCCACGCCCAGGTGATCGGCCGCTATCTGCGGAAGCACCGTATGCGAACCCTGTCCCATCTCGGTGCAGGCGGTGAGCACCGCGATCCTTCCATCGGCATCGAGCCTCAGGCCCGCCTTGCCCTTGAGAACCGCTTCGCCTGAACCCGTGAATCCGGAGCCATGATGAAAGAGCGAGATGCCCAGGCCCTTGCAGATATTCTTGCGCCTGGACTTTGCAAGCTCCTTGCGCCGCTTCTCGAAACGCGAGCGTTTGGCCACCGCCTCCAGCACCGCGGAGGCGCCAACGCTGCCGCGCAGCACCTGGCCTGTAACGGTCGCGTCGCCGTCGCGCAGGAGATTGCGCCTCCTGATCTCAAGCGGCGAGATGCCCACGGCCTCGGCAATACGATCCATATGCACTTCGATGGGGAAGAGGCCCTGCGGGGCCCCGAATCCGCGGAATGCGCCGTTCGGCGCGGTGTTGGTGGCATAGGCGCAGCACCTTGCACTCACATTATCGCAGCGGTACGGGCCTGCGCTGTGGATGAACCCGCGGGAGAGGACAACGGGCGAGAGCGTTACATAGGCGCCGGCGTCGAGCTCGAAGTCTATATCCATCGCCACGAGCGTGCCGTCCTTCCGCACGCCGGTGCGATGCCTGACGATTGCGGGATGTCGCTTGGTGCTGACCTCGATGTCCTCGTCCCGATCGTAGACGATCTTCACCGGCCTCTGGCATTTGCGTGCCAGCACTGCGCAATAGCCCGCGATCACGGACGGGTAGTCCTCCTTGCCGCCAAACGCGCCCCCGATCAGCGCCTGTCTGACGGAGATGCGATCCTCGGGCATGGACATGATGATCGAAAGCGCCTTCGAGACATAGTAAGGGCACTGCAGCGAGCCTACGACGGAGAACACGCCGTCATCACGGAGCGCGGCTATCATCCCCTGCGGTTCTATATAGATGTGCTCCTGGTGGCCCATCGTATACGTGCCTTCGACCACCTTATCCGCGGAAGCAAACCCCTTGGCCGCGTCGCCCTTGTGCATCTCGTATCGCGCGACGACGTTGTCTTCGCCGCGTATCTTGATGCGGGCAGCCTTCGAATCCTCTAGCGTAAGTACCGGCTCCCACTCCTCGTACTCCACCTTCACATGCCTCCGCGCCTCCAGGGCGAGGTCGCGCGTCGGCGCCGCTATGAGCATCACTGCCTCGCCTACATGCTTCACGACGTCGTGGACGATCAGCGGCAAATCGTCCTCGATCATCGCCACGCAATTCCTGCCGGGGATGTCCCGAGCATCCGCCAGGACGACGCGGTTCCAGTCAAACGACTGGGAGAGCTCCACCCGGCGCACCCTGCCATGCGGGATCGAAGTGCGCACCACGGCGCCGTGCCACATGCCGGGCATCTGCAGGTCATCGACATAAAGGGCGCGGCCCATGGCCATCTCAACGGCATGGCGCCTGGTGACGCTTTTGCCTACGGTCGGCATGATCTTGTTTTACCGGGCAAATCCTTTGAAATCAAGCTCCACCAGCGGGATTTCCTTCAGACGAAAAAAAGCAGGCCCTTTAGGGGCCCGCCTGGTTTGAAATTATTTAATTACCTGTTGGTCCGCCTGGACAACATCTCATCGATGGCCTTGAAGAGTTCGTCCTTGTGTATCGGTTTCTGGAGGATGGTGGAGTGATTCAGCCTCTTGAGGGCATCAAGCGTGTGAGGCTCCAGCACGCTCACTACGACAACCGGCAGGTGCATCGTCTTCGCGTTGCCGCGAAGGTAGACAAAAAATGATTCGCCCGTGAGCGGCTCCATGATGATGTCCAGGATCACGAGGTCGTATTTCTTATCCTCCAGGCGACGCAAGGCATGCATCGCGTCGGAGAGCATATCCACCTCGAAGCGCGACTCGCCCTTGAACATGTTGGTATAAATCTCCAGCATGTCCGGATTATCCTCTACGACCAGTATATGTACCTTCTCAGCGCTGGACATACATGCCTCCATTTAGAACGAGCCCGAGTTATCTACGATGGCAGCTCCACTATCACCCTGGTGCCCTTTCCTGCACCCTCGGAATGAACAGCGATAGTGCCATTATACCTGTCCACGATCTGCTTGCAAATAGGTAGCCCAAGCCCCATGCCGGGCAACGCCGCATTGGCCTGGAAGAACTCCTCGAACACGCGCGGGAGGATCTCGGCGGGTATTCCGGCGCCCGCATCCTCGACGGCGATGCGTACGCGCCCATCCGTCCGCTCCGCGGTCACCGCAACCCCCCCCTGCTTTGTGAATTTTATCGCATTGTCTATGAGGTTACCAAAGAGCACGTAGAGATCCGTTTCCAGGACTCTCACCTCATCCGCTTCCTCCGACACGCTCGCAGTCAACTGAAGGCCCTTAGCCCGTGCTAATGGCCCCTCCTCACTCAGTATCCGGTCGAGCAACGCCTTTAAGGAAGTGGGCCCGGGAGACTCGACCGGCCTTTCGATCGCCATCCGGAAGAAATCCATCATCCTGTCCACGTCCGAGCGCAACCTTTTTACGCTGCCCAGCATGAGCTTCAATGAGCTCTTCTGCAGTTCATCGTCATTCTTCTGCAGCGCCTCCTCCACCAAGTCGCAGGCCATGGTAGCGGTCGCAATGGGCGTCTTGAGCTTATGCGTAATGTCTCTGATGACGTTGACCTTCAGGACCTCGGCCTTCTTGCGTTCCGAGACATCCCTTATCACGGCATTGACCACGCGCTTGTCTATATATTCGACGACGTTGATAAGGATTTCGACCGGAATCGTAATCCCGTCTTTTGTCGTAAGCATCGCCTCGTAAAAGGCGCGCTTCTTGGCGGAGCTGACGAGCTTGAAATGCCCGTCCGCCTTCTGCCGATCCGTTTCGACATGGCGGCTTATGAAGTCCATACCGCTCAGCTCCGCCGCTGAGTAACCGAGGATAACCTCGGCCCTCATGTTCGACTCAACGATCCTGGCATTCTCGTCCATGATCAATATCGCATCCCCGGCGTACTTGATGAGCGCGCTGTATTTCGCCTCCGACTCGCGAAGGGCCTCCTCGGCGCGCTTCCTGGCCTCTCGTTCGGCCCTGCGCTCCAAACTACGTGACACCGCGGGTCCGAGCTTTGCCAGGTGGTCCTTGAGGACGTAATCCGCGACCCCGCGGAGCATGCAATCCACCGCGGTCTCTTCGGTCAATGTACCGGTAACGACTATCAGCGGCGTGAGAGGCCTGCGATCATTGAGCAGATCGAGCGCCGTCATGGCATCTAAATCAGGCAGGGAGTAGTCGGCAAGCACGGCATCCGGACGAAACGCGTCCAGTTCGCGCAGATAGGCTTCCTTGTTGTCGACGCAGCGCACCTCGAAGTCCAGACCCGCCCTCTTAAGCTCGTACTGAACCAGCTCCGCGTCCTCCGGCTTGTCCTCGACTATAAGGATGTGACGTTTTTCGGACACGCACCCCCCAAAGAATGTCCTGCTGTGAAGCGCAAATTATATCTTTTTCACAAACGGTCAACAACAATGTCCAGCGGTCCTTCCCGGCCGGGGCCGCCTAGACGCGTATAGGAAGCACTACAAACGGTATGCCGCGATGATAGAAGCGGCGCTGCAGCGTAAAGACTATGTAGTTGTGCAGCCAGCGCGTGATCAGGGAGTCCTCAGGAAAGACGAGCTGACCGCCGAAGAAGACCGAGTTCGGAAAGCGCTCGAGCACCTTCGGAGCGAGCTTCAGCACCTCCTCGATCACATCCGTCCCGATGGAAGTGAACGCCTCGCTGTAAAATCCATGGCGATTCATGTATGCCACATAGCGCGAGACGTCATTGTCCACCTGCTCGCGCAGCCGTTCGATCTCCTCGGCGCCCTTGAAGACGCCGGCATCGATGAGGCCTACCTGCACGAAGACGAAGTTCTTGAATCCCTCCCTGAAGAGCCGCATCGCGGAAAAGAGCGTGTGCAACCCGAGCCCGTTGAAGCCGTTCACGAAGAGAACGGCAGTGCTCGCATCGCGGTTAAAGGCCGGGGCCGTTTGCGTCCGCACCGCCAGGCCCTCGCCTCCGATAGTAGCCGCATCGACGAGCGGGTCGAGGCGGGCGAGCATCTTCATCGTGCGGTTGTAGTGGCGCTTTATCGCTGCTACGACGGCCACCAACGTGCCGGTGACCAGCAGAGTGATCCAGCCGCCCTCGTCGAACTTGATGACCGCTACGGAGACGAGGATGAAGGAGCAGAGAACAAGCCCAACGCCGTTGATTATTATTCCATGAATCCATCGGGGCCCTTGACCGCGTACCTGCCACCAATGGCGCACCATTCCCAGCTGAGAGAGGCAGAATGTGATGAAGACGTTGATGCTGTAGAGGACTACGAGGAAGCGCACCGAGCCGCCCGTGAGCAGAACGAGTATCAGCGAAGCGACTCCCATGAGCAGCACGCCGTTCTGCGTGACGAGCCTGTCGGAAAGCATCATGAACTTCGTGGGGAACCAGCGATCCAGGGCAAGGTTGGCGAGCACGCGCGGCCCGCCCAGGAAGCCGGTCTGCGCCGCCACGAACAGCAGCGCTGCTTCCGAGGCGAGCGTAATAAGCACAAATGCCTTGCCGTAGCCATCGCTCCATCCCACCACCATCTTGTCGAAGAGCACCGCGTTCAGAGTGCGCGTCGCCTCCGGCGCGACGCCGTAGAACACATACGCTGCCATGAGCCCCAGGACCGTGATAGCGAGCGATGCCGCCATGTAGCGCATCGTGCGCTTGCCTGTCACTACCTTGGGATCGCGCAGGATCGGCAGACCGTTGCTGACCGCCTCGATGCCGGTGTACGTGCCCGCGCCCATGCTGTAGGCCCGCATGATCAGGACGAAAAGGCCGAATACGCCGATCTCGGAACTCACCTGGTGCGCCTGCGCGGCGGTATCCGAAATCACGGCCGGCAGATTTCCCGCATGCTGATAGAACGCGTAAACGATCACAAAGAGATGCGTGACGATGAACGTGATGAAAATCGGCACAAGAGGGACGACCGACTCTTTCACGCCGCGCAGGTTCAGCAAGGTGAGGATCACGACGCCGGCCACCGCAAGCTCCAGCTTGAAGTGTATCCACTCCGGCGGCAGGAAGCTGAAGATGGCGTCTGCTCCGCTGGCGATCGAGAGCGCAATGGTCAGCACGTAATCCACTATGAGGGCGCAGCCCGATACCATGCCCGCGGTGGGGCTCAGAAGCTTGCTCGCCACGAGATAGCCGCCGCCGCCCTGCGGGAAGAGCTCGATGATCTGCGAGTAGCTGGCGCTTATGACGAGGATCGTTATTGCGGTGCCGATGGCCACGAACAGCGCAAGATTGGGGTGCGTCGCCAGCGCCCGGAATGCCTCTTCAGGTCCATATGACGACGAGGAGAGTCCGTCCGCGCCGAGCCCAATCCACGCGAAGAATGCGATGAGCGAAAGTTTGTGAAAGACGTGCGGGTCTTGAGGGCTCCGCGCCCCGCCTATGACCAGCGTTCGAATCTTCTGCCACAGCGATAATGGCTCAGCATCAGAAGTCATGCGGCCGAATCTTACTGATTTCCGCCGACTTGTCCAGTCGGTTGGGATATCGAGAGATATTGGCCGAAGAGCGCGTTTGCAGGGTCGTCGGCCAAAGCGGCCTTGATCGCGTAGTCCGAGACGGAAAAGAAGAGTCCGTTAAGGAGCAGCGCGCGCCGCATCGCGAGGCCGTACATCTCCGCCACCTCCCTGTCAGCGGCGGGTATGAGATCGCTGTGATCAATCGCCGCGACCTGCTCAAAACCCTGGC
>Ga0265296_1005114_pt1 | contig 11005 bp, 7 predicted proteins | sample MunlanPumphouse1_FD_189073 | JGI IMG/M metagenome (GOLD analysis project Ga0265296, IMG submission 189073) | Groundwater microbial communities from a municipal landfill in Southern Ontario, Canada - Pumphouse #1 | ecosystem: Environmental > Aquatic > Deep subsurface > Groundwater | place: Canada...
GCCCAAGACCCTGAAGTTTGATTTAATGATTTTAAATACGAGCCGGGGCTGTCCTTACCGCTGTACTTTTTGCGTTAATATATCTTTGCATAACCGGGCGTGGCGATTTCAACGTTCAGGCAAAATCTTGCCCGAGCTTGAATTTATTATTAATAATCTTGGCTATAAAAAATTGAAATTTCAAGAGGACAATTTTTTTGTGGGCAAGCCGAGGGTGGTTGAAATTTTGGCGGGCATTAAAGAAAGGGGATTGAAATTCCAGTGGCTGGCCAATTGCCGGGTAGATTATTTCCGCGCTGATTTTATTAATGATGAATTTTTGGAGCAACTCAAGGAAGCCGGCTGTTATAAATTAATGTTTGGCGCCGAATCCGGTTCGCCGCGAATTTTGGATTTTTTAAGGAAGGGCATCACGATTGAACAAATTATCAAATCCGCGCAAATGTGCCAAAAGCACGGCCTTAGAGCCAATTATTCTTTTATGTGCGCTTTGCCCACGGAAACCAAAGAGGAACGGCTAATGACCTTAAAATTAGTCGATAAACTATTGGCCATTGGGCCAATGATTGAAATAATCAGTCCCCAGCCGTATCGCCCCTATCCGGGCGATGAATTGGCTAAACTTTGCGAAAAAATGGGTTATAAATTTCCCGATAAGTTAGAGGATTGGCCGGCGGTCGTGGCCAAATCCTTGGACAGCAGTTCCAGTAATTTGGAAGATTTTCCTTGGATTAAAAATCCCAATGAAATCCGCCTCCAAAGGGTCTGTTCGGTAATTGCCACCAGCCGGAAAACCTTAAAAGATTATATTAAAAGGTATCCGATTTATTTGGCGCCGTTTATCATTCCATTTTATTTTTTGGAAAAGTTAAGATGGAAAATGAAATATTTCGGCTTGCCTTTTGAATATTCATTGTTTATTAGTTTATATTGGCAGACGCAAAAATTAAGAAAAAAATTATTTATAAAATGAAAATTTGTTATTTTGGAAAATATAATCCGGAGTACAGCCGCAATATAATTTTGCTTAGCGGACTAAAAGAAAATGGCGTGGAAGTCATTGAATGCCGAACGGAAAAATCGGGCGCGGCCAAATATTTTGATTTAATAAAAAAGCATTGGCAAATAAGAAATGATTATGAGGTCATGATTGCCGGTTTTCCGGGCAATCAGGCGGTTGTTTTAGCAAAATTTTTAACCAAAAAGCCGATTATTTTTGATGCTTTCCTATCTTTTTACGATTCTATGGTTTTTGACCGGCAGGTCTGCCGCCCCAATGGCCTCAAGGCCAAATATTTCTGGCTGCTTGATTGGTTGCCTTGTAAATTAGCCGATAAAATTTTATTGGATACCAATGCTCATATAAATTATTTTATAAAAACATTTAAGATTAATCGCGCTAAATTTTATCGCGTGCCGGTCGGCACTGAGGAATTATTTTTCTATCCGGAAGATTCATCAAAAACCGCCGATTCGTTTTTGGTTCATTTTCATGGTTATTTTTTGCCCTTGCACGGCATAGAATATATCATTCGGGCGGCTAAAATTTTAGAAAAAGAAAATATTAGATTTAATATAATCGGACGAGGCAAAAAATATGAAGCCATAATCCGACTGGCGGGCGAATTAAAATTGAATAATGTTAATTTTATCAACCCAATGCCCTATGAAAAATTAAGGCCATATATTAATCAAGCGGATCTTTGCCTCGGCATCTTTGGCCATACGGCAAAAACTAAAATGGTTGTCCCTAATAAAATATACGAATATTTGGCCTGCCAGAAACCGATTATTACGGCTGATACGCCGGCGATCGGAGAATTTTTTAAAAACGGCGATGAATTGGTTTTGTGCCGGCCGGCCGACAGCGATGATCTGGCCCAAAAAATTTTGGCCTTAAAAAATAATCCGGCTTTGCGCGAAAAAATAGCCGTAAATGGTTTTAATTTATATCAAGAAAAATTCCGCTCGCGGATTATCGCCGCCGACCTAATAAACATAATAGAGAATTAAATGAAAATATGGCTGACCAGATAAAAAAATATTATAATCAGGTTTCAGATTATGGCATGAATAGCCTGCGCCGCAAAAAAATCCTGTCTTTAGCGGGAGATAAAGTCGCTCAAGCCGGCGTGAGAATTCTTGATCTCGGTTGCGCCAGCGGTTATTTAGCCAAGGAATTGAAGCGAGGCGATAATTTTGTCGCCGGCCTTGATATTTCCGAAAAATACGCCGGCGAGCTCAAAGAGCAATTGGATTTTTTTGCCGTAATGAATGTGGAGAGTGACGAGTGGCCGATGGAATTTTTGGACCATAAATTTGATTTGATAATCATGGCCGAGGTCTTGGAGCATTTGTTTGATCAGCCGGGATTTTTAGACAAATTAAAGACCATTTTAAAGCCGGACGGGGAAATTATCATCAGCACTCCAAATTTTCTGCTGTGGAATAATCGGATCAGAATGCTCTTTGGCCAATACGGCGAAAAAGAATATTTCTATGATTATGGCCACATCCATCTTTTGAGTTATGATGGCCTGAAAAAATTAATTAGCCGAGCGGGATATGAAATTACGGTTGAAAATAATATTTGGTATCCGAATAATTTGGAAAAATGGTTAGATTATCCGCCGCCAAATTTATTTGTTTTCCAATCAATTTTTAAAATAAAAAATAATTCCACCCTGGAAACACCACTAGAGCAATCCATAAATAAAAACAGGATGAGCAAATTTTTCAATCCCAGTGATATTGTCTTGATTTTGCCGCCAAAAAGGTTTAAAGAGCATCGCTATTCTTTGGGGATTATGTATATTTCCGGTTATTTGCGCGACCATGGTTATGATAATACGATTTTGGAGAGTAAAATTTTAGGCGGCAAGGATTATATTTATGATCGGCCCAAGGCCCAGCAGGAAATTATTGAAACCACCATAAAATTACAGCCAAAAATTATCGGTTTTACCGCCACCACCATAGAAATGAGCGAAGTAATTTGGCTCAATAGCGAAATTAGAAAACAAATCAACGTTTATTCCATTATCGGCGGTTCGCATGTGACGGCGGCGCCAGAGGAAATTTTGCGGTCCGGTTTTGACGTGGCGGTTATCGGCGAGGGCGAATTAACCACCTTGGAACTGATTAAAGAATTAGAAAAAGATCAGCCCGACCTGTCTAAAATAAAAGGCATCGCTTGGCTCAATAAAGAAACCGGCCAAGTAGTCATCAATGAGCCGCGGGAATTGATTGATATTTCCGATATTTCTATGCCGGCTTACGATAAGATCAATATGGAATACCACACTAAGGTATGGGACGACGTGATTCGCGGCATACCGATTAAAGCGGTGATGGTGATGGCTTCGCGCGGCTGTCCTTATGATTGCACTTTTTGCGCTTGCAATCGTGTCTTTGGCCGGGCGGTGCGCTATCGCGGTTTGGAAAGCGTCAAAAAAGAAATTATTAATTTGCGAGATAATTATGGCGTGGAGGGTATTTGGTTTGCCGATGATACAATGACCGTGAGCTACGACCATGTCCAAAAAATTTGCGGCATTATGAAAGGACTGGGCATGTACTGGGGGGCGCAATCGCGCGTTGATTTAACCGATGAAATGGTGGTTAAATTAATGAGAGAAAGCGGATGTCTTCAACTTGATTTTGGTTTGGAATCCGGCAATCAGAGGGTCTTGGACGAAATTATTCATAAGCGGACTAAATTGGCCGATGCGGAGCGGGCTTTTGAGTTGTGCCGTAAATACGATATTAGAACGGAAGCCAGTTTTATGATCGGTTTGCCCGGAGAGACAAAAAAAGAAATGGAAGACACTTTTGCTTTTGCTCAGAAAATAAAAGCCAGCCATTATTCATTTAGCATCTTTACGCCATTGCCCGGTACCAGTTTGTATGACGATTACTATAAAAATGGTTTTACCTTGGCGGATTATCAGGAAATTAATTTTCACAAGACAAAAGATAAATTCAATAAATCAGAAGTTAAGGATATTGAATATTGGTTCGGTATTTGGCGGAAAGTATTATTTGAAGGCGTTAAAAAGCGCGGTCTGGCCCATTCTTTTACGATTTTTAAAATTTGGCTTGAATTGGGCAACAAAGGAGAAAGGATTGCGTTTATTGCCTTTAAATTGCGTCGCGCCGCGAGATACGCGTTTAATAAAATCGGTTTTAAATTTTTTATAAATTAATTATGAAAATTATTTATCTTGCCAATGCGCGTTTGCCAACCGAAAAGGCGCACGGCTATCAGATTATGAAGATGGGTGAGGCCTTTGCCGACCTTGGCGCTGATTTGACTTTGGTATATCCTTCGCGCGCGGGCCGCCAAATCGGCGGCGTCAATCCGCAAGAGTATTATGGGGTCAAACCCAATTTTTCTTTAGAGTGTCTTAAGACCCCGGACCCGCATTGGCTGATGGGACTGCCCGGCGGGATTTACATTAAATTGCAATCCCTGTTTTTTATTTTTCGCCTGTTTTTTTATCTGCTGGGAAAAGGGGGAGAGCAGGAAATTATTTTTTACACCCGCGACAGCTATCTTTTGCCGCTTTTGCGATTTTTCCCCCAACCAGTGGTTTTGGAAATACATGATTTTCCCCGCCATTATAATTTTTATTTGCGGTATTGGCGGCGTCTGTTTGGCCTGGTGGCGATTACGGCCGGCCTTAAAGACAGATTAGTCGCCGCGGGACTGGACGGCAAAAAGATTTTGGTGGCGCCGGACGCGGTGGATTTGAAGGAATTTGAAAGTTTGACCCAAACAAAGACCGAATTAAGGAGTGAACTCGGCTTGCCGCTTGATAAAAATCTAATTGTTTATTCCGGTCATCTTTATAAGTGGAAAGGGGCGCAGATTTTAGCCGAGGCCGCCCGGTATTTGTCGGAAAAAGAACGGCTGGTATTTATCGGCGGTACCGACCGGGATATTATTCGGTTTCAAGAAAAAAACCAGGCGTCGGCTCAAATTATGATTTTGGGTCGAAAGCCGAGAAAATTAATCCCGGCTTATTTGAAAGCCGCGGATGTTTTGGTTTTACCCAATTCGGCTAAGCCGGCGATATCCCGGCTTTACACTTCGCCCATCAAACTTTTTGAATATATGGCGGCCGATAAGCCGATTGTGGCTTCTGATATTCCCAGTATTCGCGAGATATTAAATGAAAACAACGCCATATTTTTTAAGGCGGATGATTCTGCCGATTTGGCAGAGAAGATAAAATTTATTTTAAATAATAAAGAAATTGGGCAAAAAAAAGCCGAGCAAGCGTATTGTGACGTCTTAAATTTTACCTGGCATAAACGCGCCCAAAAAATCATTGACGGCCTGCTTTAAGTTCCCCCTGGCTTAAATTTATGTTAAAATTGAGGTGGTTATTAATCCTTATTATTAAATATGCTAAATCGGCATCGCTTCGCTCTGCTGGCGGCGGTAATTATCGGGTTTTTGTATTTAATGCCCCAGTTGTTTTTTATTTTTTCTCTGGGCGATAAATTTCAAGGTGTTTATCGCGAGATTAATGATGACGAGCGTTATTATATGGCTAGGGCCCGGGATATTGTTGACGGGCACTACCTTTTAAGCAATCCTTATTTTGTCGAACATAAATCGGGTGAGCCGATGCAGGTGTTTTTGTCCGATTTGCTGGCCGCTTGGCCAGCCAGAATTTTTCATTTTGACGTCTACCCTCTGTATTTATTTTATGATTTTCTTTGGCCGGCGGTTTTATTTTTTTTGACGTATTTTATTTTTTATCGGCTGATTAAAAATAAATTCTGGTCTATTTTTTTCAGTTTGTTTATTTTTTTAATCAAATATTTTTTTGTTTTTAACCGCCCCATTAATCCGCAATTTGTTTTTGTTTTCGCCTTGACTTTGGTTTTGCTGCTGCTGCTGATTTTAACCGCCGAAAAAAAAGCTGGCCCCAAAAGGGCTGATTTATCGGTGGTCTTGGCGGGCCTTAATTTTGGCCTGCTTTTTTATTTTTATGTCTACTTTTGGACTTATTTTATTGTGGTTTTTTCGCTTTTAATATTTTATTTCTTGTATAAAAGAGATTTTTATTTTTTAAAAAAGATTTTGAGCGTCGGCTTAATCGGCTTGGCGGTTGCCGTCCCGTATTTTTATCAGTTTTGGCGATCAAGCCAATCCGATTTTTTTCTGGAGACCCTGCAGAGAATCGGCCTGCTTAATACCCGTCTTCCGTCGGGTCTTGAAACCACGGCCCTGGCGCTGTTGGTGATGATTTTATTTGTTTTTTACTGGCGCTTTGGGCGCCGGCGAGAAAACGGGATTCCCTCGGTGGAAGCTTTTCTTTTTATCGGAGCGGCCTCGGCCGCGATTAGTATGAATCAGCATGTTATTACCGGCCGGAACGCGCTTTCCGCCAGTCATTATGATTTAATTTCCTATTTTTTTATTGTTTTTGCTTTGGTTTATTTGGTCTGGCAGATTAAAAAAATTGTCCGTTTTTTGGATTTTAAATTTATTAAGGTTGTTTTTTTATTGGCCTTGGTCGGTTTTTTCATCCCCATTATCGCCAAAGGTTTTAAATTTGATTATCCCGGTGGGGTTAATCAGCAGAGATTCGGCCCGCTGTTTGTTTGGCTTAATGAAAATACGCCAAAAGATTCCGTGGTGATGGCCGATGCCGAATTGAGTTCATTAATACCTTCGTACGCGCACAATAATATTTTTTTTGATTTCGGAGGCGTGTTGTTTTTTATCAGCGACCAAGAAGCATTAGACCGGTTTGTCGTCAATAATTTTTGGTATAAAAATTTTAATGAGGAATTTGTTAAGGCAAACTTTAATTCAGTTTATGGCTATCAGTATGATGCTCAAGGGGGGCGAGCCAAGCAAAAAAATAAGCTTAAAAAAATATTCGGCTGGGCGGGCCAGGATTTGGAAAAAATATATTATCCGCCGGAAAAAGTAGAGGCGGTTTTAAATCATTATCAAGATTGGCGCCGGAAAGATTGGCCGGAGGCCTTTAAGAATTACCAGATTGATTATTTGGTTATCAATGAATTGTCCGACTCCGATTGGGCGCCCGATCCTCAAAATTTCCGTTTTTTACGGTTAGTTAAGGAAATTAATAAGATAAAAATATACCAAATAACCCTAATTTATTTTTAGATGTTTAAATTCATTAAAAACAATTATCCCCTGATTCTAATTATTATTTTGGGCCTGTTTTTAAGATTTTGGGGCGTCTTTTTTGATTGGCCGCTAAGCTCCTCGGTGGGGGATGAAATTAAAATTATTTCCGGTAGCTTAAAAATGTTAGGCGATTTTAATTTTTTACCCCACTCAAATTACGGCACCTATTTTCCTTTAATGTATTACCTTTATTTGCCGGGAATTATTGCCTATGCCGCGTTTTTATTTGTTTCGGGACAGGCGCATGACATTTTGGACATAAAAAATTCGGTTATTCTGGATTTAGGCAACTGGCTAATGATCGCCCGCTTTATTTCAGTTTTGCTTGGCGTCGGTTCTGTTTATCTTATCTATTTAATCAGTAAAAAAATATTTAATAATAAAGCCATATCTTATGGGGCGGCCTTATTTTTAGCTTTAAGTCCCTTTAATGTTGTGCTTAGTCATTTTGGGCGGCCTTGGGGCCCGCAGGTTTTTTTTATACTTTTGGCTCTTTATTTTTTTCTTCGTTTTTGGAAAATTCCCGCTCAACCGCCATCCATTAAGATTATTTTTTTTACCGCCGTTCTAATTTTATCCTCTTTTGCCGTTAATATTGTCGGGGCCTTGGCTTATCCGCTGTGGCTATTGGTCGTATTTGTTTACTATTGCGAACTTAAATGGCGAAGATTTTTTGTTTTTTTGAAAAGTCGCCAGTCAATATTATCGCATCTGTTTCTAATTATCGGCGTAGTAATAATTTTTTGGATTTCCCGCGATGCGCTGAAGGTTTATAATGTGGCCTGGGGAATATATTTTACCGCCATTTCGGGCGAGGCGGTTCAAGAAGTGAGTCCGGTTTGGCAGTTGCCTTGGTGGGGGAAAACGGGCCTGCAATTTAATATTTTAATTCAATTTGAAACCGTCGTTTTTTTTCTTTTAGTGCCCGCTCTCTGGCTTTTATACAAAAATAATAAACCCAATTTTTATTTTACGCTCTTAAGTTTTTTGGGATTTTTTGTGGCTCTGGGCCCGCCGCTTATGGATTCAAGCCGGCCCCGTTATTTATCCCTGTTAATTCCCTTTATGATTTTGCCGGCTGCTTATCTGGCAGGAAATTTATTGGAGCGGATCAGAAAAAATAATTTTTTCTTTGCCTTGCTGGTGATTGTTATTTTTATGGCGCCCAATCTTTTTATTAATTTAAAATATGATTATTTATTGTCTCGCGGTAGCACTAAATTATCTTTATATAGTTGGATAAAAAACAATCTCAAGCCCGGAGAAAAAATTCTGATGGTTGATGGTTATTTTTTGCAGGATTTGGCGCCGGATAAGCAATTGATGGCTCTGATAAAGCAATACTCGCCCGGTTATTATTCAAGCCGTTTAACGTTTCTGGATAATATGCCGTTCGCGCCTGGCCAGAGCTATGGCATTTATTCAAATGGTTTTGTCTGTGAGTGGCCGAAAGAAGTTATTGAAAGGTTAGAATTTGATTATGTGGCGATTGTGGATGCGGGAATCGGGTCAATTCCCAGCTTGAATTATTTTAAGATTTGTGATAGTATTCCCGTGTATAAATTAGCGGAAAGTCAGTTGGTTTTTAGCGAAAAAACAGCGCCTTTTTATAATTACCGCTTTGGTCGCGGCATCACGATTGAGCCCTATGTTCATTACAGCATTGAGAGCGGACTCACGATTGAGTCCTATGTGCCACTTTGGCAAATAAAGAAATTGGGCAAGCAATTAAGTATTTATAAGGTGTCGCCATAAAATGAGATGGTTACAAAATTAATATTATGGAAAATAAGTCAGAAATTAAATTATCGGCGGTAATTCCCATTTATAATGAGGAAGCGGTTGTCGCCGGGGTGATTGAGGATTTGAAAGGCAAATTATCCGAATTGAATATTGAGCATGAAATTATCGCGGTTAATGACGGCTCGAGCGATCAAAGCGGGTTTATTTTGGAAAAGATAGATGGCATAAAATTGATTAATCACCCGGTTAATCGGGGATATGGCGCCTCGCTTAAAACCGGCATTAAAAACAGCCGGTATGACTGGATTTTAATTATTGACGCGGACGGCACCTATCCGACCGCGGCTATTTCCGAATTATTAGCCGAGGCCGGCCAATACGACTTGGTGGTTGGTTCTCGTCAAAAAAAGGGCAATGCCATTCCCCCTAATCGCCGTCTCGCCAAAAAATTTTTAAATTGGTTTGCCGGCTATTTGGCCGGCGGCAAAATTCCCGACCTTAATTCCGGCTTGAGAATTTTCCGCAAAAAAATTGTTTTTGAATATTGGGATCTTTTTCCGAGCCGGTTTTCTTTCAGCTCAACTTTGACCATGATTTGCCTGACCCATGGCTATGAAACCGTTTTCCTGCCCATAGATTATTATAGGCGCCAGGGCAATTCTTCCCTCCGGTCAAAAGATTTTTTTGGCTTTATAAGGCTGGTGGTCAAGCTTTCTTTGTTTTTTAAGCCGCTTAAAGTTTTTATTCCCATCAGCTTATTTTTATTAGTTATCGCTTTATTGTTGGGAATTTTATTTTTTGCCGGTGTTATTCCGGTGTTTTTGGATACGACAATTACGATATTAGGCGCGACGGCGTTGCAAACTTTTTTCTTTGGCTTACTCGCGGAAATATTCATTCATAATAAAAATTAATGCCGGATAATTTTGGCCAGCGCCTGTTAAAGGAAATTAAATATATTGCCGGCTTGAATTGGACATTTTCGGCCGTGGGCAAACATTGGGACGAAACAACCGATTATGATGATATTAATGAGAGGACTTATTCTTATTTCCGACGTTTTGTTGATGCGGCCCAGCTATTTGATTTGCCCAATGGGAGATATACTTTGGATATTTGCTCCCGGACCGGCAATGGCAGTTTGTATTTTTGGCAAAAAGGAAAAATTTCTAAAGTTGTTTGCGCCGATGTCACTCAAAAAATGCAATCGCTTTGCGCCGCTAACTTAAAAAAATATCCAATTGATTTTACGGTTAAATATTTTAATGGCTACCCCTTGCCTTTTAACGATAATGAATTTGAAACGATTTTAAGTTTTGAAACGATTGAGCATCTTCCCCAGCCGCCGGATTTTATTAGAGAATTGTCCCGCGTGTTGCGTCCCGGCGGTTATTTGGCGCTCACCACCCCCAATGTCTTATGGGAACCGATTCACTGGCTGGCGGCTATTTTTAAATTTCATCATAGCGAAGGGCCGCACCGATTTATCAGGCATCGGAAAATAAAAAAAATGATTAAACGAAATAATTTAGAGATAATCAAGCAGGGGACATTTATTTTAATTCCCGGCGGCCCGAAATTTTTAATCAATTGGGGCGAGAAGTTAGAAAAAATTCTGCCTGATTTTATCGTGAGATTATTCGGCTTAAGGAGAATTTATATTTGCCAAAAAACAAAAGCCGTACTTTAAGCCTTAGTCAGCGAAGCAATATTTTAAAATTAATCATAAAAATTAAGACGATGGATTTAATTGAAGCGATAAAAAATCGGCGCAGCGTCAGAATTTTTCAGGATAAATCCGTAGAGAAAAATTTACTTGAAGAGCTGATTACCTCGGCCGCCTTGGCGCCTTCCGCCTGCAATCTTCAGGGCTGGAAGTTTATTATTGTTGATGAGCCGGACCTTAAAAAACGGATAGTTGACGCCGGTGGTTCGATTTTAATCGGCAAAGCGCCATTGGGAATTTTGGTCTTATATAATAACCAGACCCATAATGTCGGCTACCGCGATCATATCCAAAGCGCGGCGGCGGCGATAGAAAATTTGCTTTTAACCGCCACGAATTTGGGTTTAGGGGCTTCTTGG
>Ga0265296_1005115_pt1 | contig 11001 bp, 6 predicted proteins | sample MunlanPumphouse1_FD_189073 | JGI IMG/M metagenome (GOLD analysis project Ga0265296, IMG submission 189073) | Groundwater microbial communities from a municipal landfill in Southern Ontario, Canada - Pumphouse #1 | ecosystem: Environmental > Aquatic > Deep subsurface > Groundwater | place: Canada...
AAAAAAACAGTTCGATATAAAAATCAGAACCTGCGACTAAAGTCGCGGTTCCGGAGCCGAGAATTTATTCTCAGGATCCAATAGGAGGTAAAAAAAATGAGTATGAAAGTTACAGGCCCGATATTCGGTGCAAATTGGAAAGCCGCGATGCCGCCGGCAAAAACTAGGGAGTTTTTTAGCGGATTTAGTGCTTCGGTTCCCCAATGGTCGACAATAATAAATTCAGGCGCAAGAATTATTATCGCTCCGCCGGCCGCGTCGATTACTATCGCGAGAGAATTGATGGATAGATTCGGGTATAAATCGACTCTTAACTTGGGGGTCCAAAACCCATGGATCAAATCCGGAGCTTATACCGACGCGACAACATTTGAAGACGCGCTGGATCCGGAGGTTCGAGCGGAATATGCCATTATCGGTCATTCCGAAAATCGCCAAGCTTGGAGAATGATTTCTAATCAAATCTGCAGCCTTACACACGATAAAGACGGTCAATTTCAATCAATATCTGATATTGCGGCCGCAATTTTAGCCGAAGCTAAGCTTGATTCAGAAAAGCCGCAATCTTTTAGGTTAGCGTTGGATGCCGTTGTCAACGCGCAGGTTAGAAAAGCGTTAGAAGTCAAGATAATTCCTATACTTTGTGTCGGTGAAACTTTGGACGAAAGGAATGCTGGCCTCACTATGAATGTAGTTGGTGGTCAATTGTTTACAGGACTTGCTGGCTTATCTCCGGAGCAGATCGCGCGAGTGATTATCGCATATGAACCTATTTGGGCTATCGGAACAGGGCAAACTGCTGAACCGGAAGAGGCGCAAGAGGTTCATGCAGAAATTAAAAAAATTGTAGGGGATGTTCCTGTTCTTTATGGCGGGAGCATGACGCCTAAAAATGTTGAATCCTTACTCTCACAGCCGGATATTGATGGAGGTCTAATCGGCGGGGCAAGTTTAAAACCGGACGTTTTTATGGATTTGGTTTTAAAGGGAATTAATGTTTATAAAGGAGGAAGATAATAATGGGAATAGCAGGAATTCACGCAAGCAGAGATATACATACGTTTCAGAATGTTGGAACATTTTTGAAGACAGGTTTGAAAGGGGCGAGTATCCAAAATATGAGGTTGGATATTACCAGCAGGGAAGAATTTAGGTCTTGTTTACCAACCTTGGTGGCTAATGTCGCGGATTTTGGGGACAGAAGCGCTCCGGAACCGGTAAGAGCCATGTCCGCGTGGTTAATAAATCAGGGAGCCCAGCAGTTGGGAGTAAAATTAAATTCACCGGATTCTTTTTATAGGGCAATGGCGCTTGGAAAATTTGACAGGCAGCTGGCTGTACCGGCAATCAACATCAGAGGAAACTCTCTTGATACTGCCAGGGCGGTTTTTTCTGCGGCAAACGAACTTGGGGTTGGTGCTTTTATATCTGAAATCGCGAGATCAGAAATTGGATATACAAATCAGCAGGGACGGGAGTACGCGGCGGTTAACCAAGCTGCGGCTATGTTAGAAGGATGGACCGGACCTTTGTTTTTACAGGGAGATCATATCCAGTTAAGCGCTGAAAAAGTCGGTAAAGGCGGAGCGGATGAAGAAAAAGAACAAGCCGCGCATAGCGCGTTAATCCGAAGCCTGCTTACATATGGATTCGGTTCAATTGACCTTGATATGTCTCCTTTTGAAAAAAGGAATAATGCCGAACTCTCTTTTGACGAACAACAGAGAGTAAATTATGATCTTACCGCCCGAAAAATTTGGGAAATAAGAGATTTAGAAAGAGAATTGGAACTCCCTTATACTGTAATGTTGGGAGGAGAAACAGGCGAAGTAGGAAAAATGAATACCAGAAGAGAAGACATCGAAGCATATGCGAATGGTTTGGTCAGAGCTTTGGATGAAATTCGAAATGAGACCGGACTTACATTGGAAAGCATCCGTAAAATTGCTGTCCAGACCGGTACTAGCCACGGAGGCATAACGCTTCCGGACGGATCAAAAGCAGAAGTAAAAATTGATTTTGGAGTTTTGGCAATGGCTCGCGAAGCTTCGAAACGGTTTGGATGGGCCGGACCAGTCCAGCATGGGGCGTCAACATTACCGGACGCGGCTTTTAGCAATTTTGTTACTTCCGGAGCTGCCGAAGTTCATCTCGCGACCGGGTTTCAGGATATTATTTTTGATACAGGAATCGTGAAAGTCCCGGGATTGCAAAGCATGATAGAAAAATTTCTTGTAAGTAAACTGATTGGCGAATGGAAAGATGGGCAAACCTTTGCCCAATTCGCGAAAGGCAGCAGGAAGAAGGCAAATGGTCCGTTCAAGTTTGAAATGTGGACTATGCCGGAAGAAGTAAGGCAATTAGTAAGCAACGTGTTAAGAGCCAAGTTTGCCTTTTTGTTCGGCGCTTTGTGTGTGACTGACACAAGAGATTTAGTTTCACAGCACGTTAGTGATATTAATTTTACGCTTCCATATCCGGCTAAAGAAACCGCAGAAGTCCAGCAGACTACTGACGATGGCGGCAAAGATTTAGCGGATTAATTTTAATGGCGCTTGCATGAAATTTTAAATAAAACTGTTCGATATATATTTGTACAGGGGGCGTAAACTTTGACAGGAAAAATTTATGGAATTAGCGATTATAGGCCGGTCCAATTTAATCAAACAAGACTGACTGAACTTTCAGGCCGAAGACTGGAGTCATTGAGGACTTTAGGTGGCGGGGTGCTGGATACTTATGGTTTATCACTGCGTTTTGCGACACGGGAGTTTTTGGTCGGGCAGGAAAGAAATACAAAAGCTAATTTAGGCATTATTTCAAAAGACCTTGCGGATCCGCTTGCTTTAATTGGAGCGATAAGCTCTGTTGGAGTCGCTTTTTGGGGCCGGGGTTCCGGCAATAAGCGTTTAGTCGACCGTGCCGCTTCCAATATCCAAGCCTTGGGTTTTCAAAAACTCTTTGAACAATTTCCCAATCTCCTTGCGACTGTCCGTGCCAGCGAAGGAGGCAGGACAAAACCAGGAGAAAAAGGCGGAAATCCTGCTACATTTCTTGGGCAAATGTTCGGGCAAAGGGGTATTTTGAGAGCTATAGAACAGACCCTAAAAACCAGGCCTGATTTGATTACGGATATTGTTAAAGGGGATACTCAAATTTATCATATTTTAAAAGATCCGTCATTGTTTACAGAATTTGTGACAGAGGCATGGCCGGTAAGTATTGTAGTTGATAATGTTGACGGAACAGGCAAAGCGGCTAGAGCCGGTATTGCAAATAGAGGCGTTGGTGAGCATAGTTCTGTAGTTACATATGTAGTTACCGGATCAAGTGCACGCGCAATTCCGGATGAATATATTGAAAAAGTCGTATTAATGGGAGTATTGGATCCGTCATTAAACGTTGATTCCGGCTGGCAAACGCTTTTAAATGCTTTTAATGATGTTAGCGGAATCTCTCAAAGAAATATGAACTTGTTTTCTTTGGACAGGGCAAGGCATGCCGACGAGATAGAAAAAATTTTGAAAATGGGCCCGAGCTTTATTGAGGACAAAGATGGAGATGTTATGCCGGCTATTGGCGCGGCTTTAGGGGTTAATATTTTTGAAAACGGCCAACCCCTTCACGGTATGATGGCAAATATTGGTGGTGGAGCCGAAGGGGGATTGCTGCTTCCGATAAGTTGGCTGGGAGGTTCCGCATTGATGGCATTTGCAAGCAAAGTTGCACTAAAAAACAACAATTGGGCAGATAGAAGGAATCTTTCTCAAAAAGAAGAAGAAGTCATCAGGGCATTTGGTTTTGATCCCCATAAACCTTTTAATGTTGAAGATCTTTATGAAAAACCGTTTGAAGACGGAGTGGGAATATATGGAGGAATTACCGATAATTATTGGATTCCGGAATTAACAGGAGTATCAATGGTTAATAACGGTTCAGATACCGTAATTTCCAGCGTATTGCAAATATTGCCTAATGGAATCGCGTCAATTTTACGCTTTCATTTTGGATATGTTAACGGGGAGGAATCAACAAGGGATAAAATGGAGCCGATAATAAGCCAGATAAAAAGAGTCGCGTCCGATGAAGATGAGATAAAAAGAATAATCCATAGGATTAGTTATGATAACCGTTATGACCTGTTAAAACTGGGATTCGGAGCGGAATATTATCCGGCAATCACGCCGATAGCAGACCATTATTATATAGACTGGGAAGTATTAAGTCATTTAAGCGACCCAAAAAATCCTGACCGTATTTATGACGAAAAAGACGTCGCTATAATCAATGCTGTTACAAAAGAATTCCCGAATATGTTTGTTACGGGCAGATAAAATCTAATTAGATATCATTTGGCTTTGGGATACTGACGTTTTCTTCTTTGCAGAGTTTTTCCAACTTACTTTTATCCCACGGTTTTGTGAAATCAAAGAAGAATGAGTATGGATTTTGGAGAATATTCACAACCTCCAGCGTTTGAGGATCATACCAGTCAGGTATATTAACCGCGACATCTCTTAAATTGATTTTGCCCAATTTTAAAGTCATAAAACTTCCGACGCTTCCCCTGTGAATGATAATTGAACCCAGCCCTACCGTCAGGATCATTTTTCTCGCGCGGCTAACTTCCCTTTCACCGACGGATGACAGGACATAAATATATTTTTCGTGGAGTATCCACTCGTTTATGAGCATTGCTATTTCGGCCGGAGTAAATGATTTCCAGAAAGCTATCGGCTGGGTTAATACTAAATAATTGCCAAGGACAAATGATCCCGCGTAATAACCGCAGATCTTTTCGCGCGCACATTTTTTAAGCGCGGCTTTTAAAAGCCTTACCTTTTGTTCCAGGCTCAAAGATTGGAAAATTATACCGTGATCGCGGTGATCCCCGAGGTTGCTTTTAAAAACTTCTTCCAAATAGGCATCCATATTAGTTTCAAACCAGTTCCTGACCGCTTGCTGCGCTCTTGCCGTATCTTTGCTGAAGTCAAATTTTACTTGCTGCAATAATTTTCTAAAATCAATTGTATTTGCGTTATTAGCCAATGTCTGATATTCGAAAAAAGCTCTTGCCCCAATTTGAAAATCTTCATTTTCTTCTTCAAGGGGACGCAGTGGCTTACCCTGAACTAACAAGGCCAGCTTTGATGGTGAAAATCTTGCCTCGCCCTTAAAAAGTTTTTGCTGGCGGCTTGATATTGTGACAGCATCTCCTTTTCTTATTTCCAGTCCGGAAGAATTGCATAAAGGACCATTTTTTGAGCCAAGTGTTGCTCCCCCATTTCCTATATTTATTAATGCCGGCACGCCGATCCTCTGCGAATTGGTTATTATATGTATGGCGGCAGGACCTAAACTAACGATACCGTCCATTTGTTCCATAACTATTGTATCCGTAGGAACAAAAGTGTCTCTGATAAGAATTACTTTTTCTCCCTTTCTTTTTGCAGCCACGGCATCCTGGATTTCAAAGTATGCTTTTCCGGAAACCGCGGTTCTCGGTAAAACTGCTGTTCCCTCACAGAATGTCTGCAGAGTTAACAATGATTCCCTTTCAATTGAATCAGATAACACCTGTCTAATATGATACGGCTGTACCAGCTCCAAAACTCTTTTATCATCAATTGTTCCGGCTTTGTGGAGACCCATAACAGCCGGAAAGACGGCGTTACCCGTTAAATCAGAGTTATTTATTTGCAGCATCGCGAACAATCCTCCGTCCGTCACGAATTCGATTGTAACCGGAGACCTGGCGCTTGCTTCCAGCCGCGGAATTAGTGGCGCAATATGATAAATAGCCGGATGCGTCTCTTTTATATCTTCAGGATCGATGATGTGAGTTTCCTCCGGCTCAACCGTTCCGGTCATAATATCTTCTCCAAAAACATTTCTCGCGGATTCCATCTCCATTCCAATTCCGGTTTTTGAATGCCGGCTGTATAAAACCCCTGAATAGCAATCATCTCCTCTTACTGTGCAGACCATTTTTTGAAGAATTATTGATGGATAATGTTGAGCTCCCCGCATAAAGTTGCGCAGAAGATCCAAATTATCGTTATAGCTCTTGTATGCCTGAGCAACCAAAAATGCTGTTTGATATATTGGATCAGTTAAAAGCCTTTTGTCTCTTTTTCCAATCAAGGTTGCAAATTGTCCTATCAAAGATTCAAGTCCTTGAAGGGTAAGATTTTGCGTAATTTTTTCTGTTAACGGTTTGGCCTGCTTTGGATTTACCGCCATAAGTAAATTTTTTAAATTATTTAAAAACGTCCTTAACGCGGCAGTCTCGCCGTATGTGTCCGCCAAATGAGGAAGGTTTTGTTCCGTAATCCCGACATTAAGATAAGTTGGCATAACTCCCGGGATATATTGCGGCATCGCGCACCGCAGAGCAAAATAAAGGGGATCGGTTGCTCCGGAAAATTCCTGTCCGGTTATTTTTTCCGCTGTTTGGATGGCATGTTCAATCCTTCTTTGGCGCGCATCCTGGTCTAAATGATAAACGCTTGATGTTAGAACAACAAAATCAGGCACAGGATAACCTTCATTGCTTAACCGTATCAAATTGGTACCTTTGTCGCTTATCAACTCCTCTTTATAAAAAGCGGAGCTTGTCGATGGTATTAAATAATCATCCTCGGGAATATAAGGATTTAAAAAATGGGCTCTTTTAGTGAGGAAGGCTTGTTCGGTCATGTTTCTGCGGATATTCGCGGCTTCGGTGTTTCCGGATTCGGCATTTAATATTGTTGAAAGATAATTTGTCGCGAACCTAAGATTTGTATTGTTCAAAAGTGGCACATCCATGTCGCTAACCACAAGTTGTCCGGCGCCAAAAGAGTATGAATATTTAAATGAAGGAGAAACAAAATGTTGAAATCAGTTAATTTGTCAGATAGAATTTTAGTCCCGGCGGCAGGATTGATGGCGAGAAATACGCAATTGGGAAATCTCGCGGTCAAGACATCTAATTTTACGGGAGGTTTAATGAGAGGAATCGGCTGGCGCGGTTATAATACCGGAGAAACATTACAAAGGACGGCGCTAAGAGAAGGATTTTCAAGTTATGAAAATCTGATGAGTTCAAATCTGCAAAGTAACTCGGCTGTTCTGCCGGCGGGTTATCTTGAAAAAGGCTGGATAATCGCAAACCACAAACTGGTTTCTTTTCACGCGGCATTTCTTACGTCTCTTTTAAATCTTCCTGCGGATGTTCATGGAAAGTTGGACACCTTAAAGTTTATGTTCGCGAGCGCAGAAACAGCAATTTCGGGCGCTATGCTTTATGCCGCATGGCATATTGGTATTGCGGTTCATGAAATGGGACATTATGTGACAGCCGCAAAACTGACGGCGTTAAACGATGCTTCTCAACTAGCTGCGGATAATATGAAAAATAAAGGATTTTTATCAAAAATTGGCTGGTATTCAAGTATGTTTGTTAAAATTCCATGGGGAAAATTTGAAGGAGTAAAAAATGAAGGCGGTAATTATTTTCCAGATGCCCCATACAATCTTGCTGTTGCCGCGGCAGGCCCTCGTTGGAGCAGAAATCTTGCAATAACATGTCTTCCTATTTCCGCGCTGTTAATTGGCGGGGGATTAGCAACAGGAAATGAAGCCGCAACATATGCGGGAAGAGCATTATTTGCTCCCGGAGTTATAGGGATGCTGGATTACTTTTTGGCGGATTCCGGTAAACTGAAAGAATTTAATGAAAGAGAGAAAGCTGCCAGAGACGCATCTTTGCGAACAACCAAATCAGCGGCACAGGGCAGTTGGCAGGAACAATCCGGATCCGTAAAAAAAATGTTAATAAACTCAAGACCGTATACAATCAAGCTTCCTGACGGAACAGAAGTATCCGCTCCATGGCAATGGAGAAACTGCGCGATGGGAGGCAGGCATACACTAAAACAATATCCGGAAAGCAATATAAGTTTGCAGGAGAGTATGTTTATGCCTCTTTCAGCAAAAACTTATGAAGACGCGCAAGCAATGACCGTAAAATTACAAAATCGGTTAAAAGAAATAATCGAAATCGCGCCCCGTGCCAGAGTAATGGGTATAGGCCTCGAAGGCGGCCTTGCACCGTATATAGAAAAAGATCCCGGAGACCAGGTCCCGGAACAAAGATTATGGAGAATGATGAAACAGGCGATATTTGATTGCGATCTTAAACCGGGAGTTGATGTTGCTATCGCGCTTGATCCCGCGGCATCAGAGTTGGAAAATGCATACCGTGAAGAAAAAAAAGTTCCAAGCTCGATTGGGATGTATTTGTTCTGGAGAGATAAAGGCCAAGTTGAAATGAGCAGGGAAGATATGCTGGATCTATATAGAACCGCGATAGAGCGTGATGGGATTCCATTGCTTTCAATTGAAGATGGTTTTGGTGAAAAAGATCACGCTGGATGGCAATTAGGCATGAGGGAATTGGGAGAAGGGAATTTTATTATCGGAGATGATCTGATTACTACGAGAGACAGCGCCATCGAAGCATGTGCTTTTCACGGTGAAATAGACGCCGCCCTGATTAAGGCAAATCAAATCGGAACGCTGACCGAAACGACGCTTGCGATGCTAACCGCAATAGCATTCGGGGATGAGCTTGTTATATCTCACCGTTCACAATCACCAAATGACCCTTTCGAAGCGGATATTGCCGTTGGAATTGGCGCTGTAGGACTAAAAGCAGGTGGAGGAGCTAACACTGAAAGACTGCAGAAATACGGAAGGGTAATGGAAATTATGGCTATGGCAAAATCAAAGAGTACTGAATTAACTTCAACCGAAAGAGCAGAAGTTGAAGAGAGCCTTAAAGAATTAATCTTTACTTTGACTGGACGAGGGGATATCGAATTGGTTTCAAACGCCGCGGATATAAATTTGGAGCGTTTATTCTTTAGGCTTATGTCAATTGACGCAATAGTCGGAAACGAAGAAGCTACTAATTCGGGAATACCTTCGGCAGCTGCGACTGTAATGATCGGAAGAACAGGAATAATTAGATTCAAAGGATCAACTCCTCTAGGAACTTCTGCAGGAGAGGCAGAGGCTATCCATCTAGTTGACAGCATGGTCTGGCCAAGCGATATAACAAAAAGATACCCTGAACTCTTTAAATCAACAGATGACGGAACAATGAGATTTAACAAAGGATTAAAAAAACCGGATATTGAAGAAAAAAATGACCAAAAATTGTCAGCGTTGTGGGAAAGGACAGAGCGCTACGAAGGCAAGGGTTGTATGAACGCAGTTGAAAATATCGAAGGAATTTTAGCTCAAAGGTTTACAGGGAAAAAACTTTCCGCATTAAATTCATTGCTTGACGTTGACGCCGAATTATTGGCAATGGAAAGAGAGCAGTCAATTGCTTTTGGAAGACTTAATGACGCATCGACTCAAGATGATCAGATTAATGCAATGCAAAGAAAAGGCTTTTTAGGAATGAATTCTATTCTTTCCATGTCAGTTGCGTTGGGGCGGGCTGTTGCCGCTAGAGACGGAAAAGAACTGTGGCAATTGGTCAGAGAACAAGCTTCCGGCGCTATGATCGAGTTTATTCTAAATGAAACAGCTCATGATAAGAACATGCGCAGAGCAGCCCTTGAGGCAATGTCATTTGACGATTTGAAGAAAGCATATAGAGAAATAACGAAAAAAATCATTGAAGATAATACGCAAAAACCGGCTGAAGAAAGAAGAAAGATTTACGAAGGATTAAGAGTTGTTCTTCCGGTTTATTCATCAGCTTCAAGATAAAAAATAAAGAATAATACGGATGACAAATCTATTAATAAACCATCCAAGGTTTCGTCCGATTACCATGGAAACTTTGAGCCTATCATCAAGGTGCGAAGTTTCTATTCTGAAAGAGGGATTTGCTTTGTTCCATCAGCTTGTTAGGAGCGCTCCATATCCTTCAAAATCGCATCTTGCCGACCATAGCCTGCGCATGCTTAATAATTTGGGATTTCTAAAAATTCCGGGCGGGCTGACCAAAATAAATCTAAACTTGATGCGCCTCGGAATAATTCTTCATGACGTTGGAGTATTTTATACCCAGGATGTCTGCCACGGCCCCGAAAGCGCGAGACTTATCAGACCGCATCTTGGGTCATTTGCTTTGGGCCGAAACGGCGAAGATATATTATGTTCAATTATCCGCGCGCATGACGATCCGACATTTGTCGATAATTCCGTTGAGGCAAGAGCGTTAAGGGTTTTAGATGACATTGACGCTGCGGGAGCGCTTGGAGTTTACCGGTTTCTTGAAATTTATTCCAGGAGGGGAATTGAGCCTCCCCAAATGTTTGAAAAACCGGTTTTAAGGCTTAAACAGAGGCAGCATAATTTGGAAAACTCTTTTTTTACAAGAAAGGATTTAACACTGATCGGCCAAAGCTTTAAATATGCAGTTGATGTTTTTGAAAAAATGTTGAATGGGGATCAGGATTCATTGCTGATTTTGGAAAAACTGAAAGAAGCGGATTTTGATCTAATTCATGTCCCTGATATTTTAACCGGATTGGATCCGCAAAATAATAAAGTCGCTCATGCCTTTTTCAGTAGGATGTAAAATATGCCATACCAATATTTTAATAAATTAACTGGGCTACAAGTCCCAAAATCAGGCTCCGGCCTTGTCAGAATTTCTTCCGCGAATCTTGAGTTTTATTCGGGTCTATCGCGGGGGCTCAATGAGTTTCACGCGGCTGTTTTTCCTGTTGTTTTGCACTTGGCGCGGTATATTCCTGTTTCATTAGATAACTTTTATATCGCGACAGACGGCAGATTGACATATAACCAGCTTAAGTCCTATGCGGGTACAATGGGAACTATAGTCCAAAAAGAGGTTGATTTTAAAAGACGTCGTCTTTGTATCTTACAGCTAAAGAGGCCGTTTGATATTGGAGGTTTTGATGTTAGCTATGTGGGAATGGGTGAACCAAAGCCCGATAAGCCCGAATCCAATCAAATTGCCCATATTTCATA
>Ga0265296_1005116_pt1 | contig 10999 bp, 12 predicted proteins | sample MunlanPumphouse1_FD_189073 | JGI IMG/M metagenome (GOLD analysis project Ga0265296, IMG submission 189073) | Groundwater microbial communities from a municipal landfill in Southern Ontario, Canada - Pumphouse #1 | ecosystem: Environmental > Aquatic > Deep subsurface > Groundwater | place...
GGACAGCGTGTCGAGTTGTCCGGCGTGGTCGCGGTGAAGTCGACGCGCCCGGCGGGAAGGACGCAGCATGAGCTCGCAGCTGTTCCGGGACGGGATCCTCGACGGCCAGGTCTGCCTGGTCTCGGGCGGCGGGTCGGGGTTCGGCCGGGCGACGGCGCTCGAGCTGTGCGCGCTCGGGGCCACGGTGGTCGTCTGCGGCCGCCGTCAGGACCCGCTCGACGAGACCGTCGCGCTGGCCGCCGCCGGACGCTGCTTCGCGGCGACCTGCGACATCCGCGAGGAGGACCAGGTCGACGCGCTGGTCGACGGGATCGTCGCCGACCACGGCCGGATCGACCTGCTGGTCAACAACGCCGGCGGGCAGTTCCTCACGCCGGCCGAGGAGATCACGCCGAAGGGCTTCCGCACCGTCACGCGGCTCAACGTCGACGGCACCTGGCTGATGACCCACGCCGTCGCGACCAAGGCGATGATCCCGCAGCGCTCGGGCAAGATCGTCTCGATCACGCTGACCCCGCACCACGGACTGCCGGGGATGGCGCACTCGTCCGCCGCCCGCGCGGCGGTCGAGAACCTGATGCGGGTGCTGTCGATCGAGTGGGCGCGGTTCGGGATCCGGCTCAACGCGATCGCCGCGGGCCACTTCGCGACCGACACGTTCATGGCCAAGTACCCCAAGCCGATGGTCGAGGGTGCCGCGGCGACGATCCCGCTCGGCCGCCTCGGTCGGTCCGAGGAGATCGCCTGGTTGGTCGCCTACCTGGCGTCACCCGCGGGCGACTACATCGACGGCTCGGTACTGACCGTCGACGGCGCCCGCGACAACTGGCACGGTCCGTACCCGCCGGCCAACCTGGTCCGCGACGACGGCCGGCCGCTGGCGGAGGAGCGCTAGTCGGAGGGTCGCGCGCCGACGTACGTCCGATGGCGGTCCCGACGCCCGCTCTCCCCGGCGAAGGAGCGCTAGCTCGTCGCGGGCAGCTTGCCGATCACGGCCTGCAGCTCGTCGACGCCGACGTAGGTGACGCCGAGCGTGTGGATCTTGCTCCACGCGACGCGACCGTGCTCGTCGATCACGAAGGTCGCCCGCTTGGTGCCGAGCACCCGCGACGCCACGCCGTAGAGCTGGGCGACCGCCCGGTCGGGATCGGCCAGCAGCGGCACGGTCAGGCCGTGGTGGTCGCGGAACGCCTCCTTGCTCGAGACGTCCTTGCCGCTGATCCCGACGACGGTCGCGTCGAGACCGGCCAGATCCTCGGCGCGGTCGCGGTAGGAGCAGAACTGCTTGGTGCAGACCGCCGTCTCGTCACCGGGGTAGAACGCCAGCACGATCCGGCGTCCGCGGTGGGCGGAGAGGGTGAACGAGCCGTCCGTCCCCTCGAGCGTGAAGTCCGGCGCGAGCTCGCCGACCTGCGGGGAAGAAGCCATGCGGCGATCCTAGGGCACCGTCGGCGCACGGACGAGCGACGCGCCACCCGCTACCGGGAGTCGCAACGTCCGGGCGGACCGCGTCCTGGTCGGCGCGGTTCGGGCAGAATGGCCTCCATGCCCCGTACGCCGTCTCGTCGTCACGCCGTCCGCCTGGCCCTCGCCCTCGCCGCCTCCGTGACCCTGGCGGCCTGCGGTGGCAGCCCGGCCGACGACGTGCCCGACGACGCGGTCGCGGTCGTCAACGGGACGCCGATCACCCAGGCGACGTTCGACCGCTGGTACGAGATCACGATGCGCGAGGCGTCGTTCGCCGGCTCGCCGCTGTCGGACGCCGAGATCGGCGATCGCGTGATGAGCACGCTGATCCGCGCGCGCTGGGTGCGCGGCGAGGCCGAGGAGCTCGAGATCACGGTGCCGAAGTCCGAGCTCGAGAAGGAGTGGAAGCGGACCACCGAGTTGCAGTACGCGGGCGGCAAGACCTTCGCGCAGTACAAGCAGGAGACCGGGCTGACCGAGCAGGAGATCCGGTACCGGATCGAGACCGGCAAGACGACGATCTTCCTGACCCGCTGGTCGCAGGCCGAGGCCGGCGGTCCGGACGCCCCGGACGTCGACGAGAAGATGCTCGCCTACAACCGCGACTACAGCGAGCGCTGGAAGGCCCTGACGGTCTGCGCCGAGGATCACCTGATCGCCGATTGCTCCAACGACGACGGCAGCGGCGACGTCGGGCTCGCAGACGATGCGGCGGATTCCGCCGCGCAATGACCGACGGTCCCGCTGGACCGCTTATGGTGGAGGCGTGTCGTCCTCGTCGTCCGCCGCCCCGACGCTCCGCGAGACCGCGGAGGCCGTAGCCGCCGACGCGTTCTCGCTGCTCGAGCCGCTGGTCAACTGCACGTCGGTCAGCGGCGACGTCCACGGCTACGAGCGCTGCGTCGCGCTGGTCGAGGAGATGCTCCCGCGCGAGGCCCACAGCGAGCGGATCGCCTGCTCGACGGCGTCCTGCGCGCCGGACCTGCTGGTCCGGCTGACCGGCACCGGCAGCGGCCGGATCGTCCTGCTCGGCCACCTCGACACGGTGATCCCCGCCGAGCGGCACCGCCCGCTGCGCCAGCAGTCCGGGCGCTGGACCGGCTCGGGCACGTTCGACATGAAGGGCGGCGACGCGCTGGCCGTCGGTCTGCTCCGCGCCCTGGCCACCCAGCCCGAACGGTTCGCCGAGGTCGCGCTGCTGCTGGTCGCCGACGAGGAGTGGCGGGTCGCGGAGTTCGCCCACGGACCGCGGTTCGACGGCTGGGACGCCTGCCTCTGCTTCGAGGGCGGGGAGCGGACCGAGGACGGCGACGAGGGCGTGGTCGTCCGCCGCAAGGCCGCCGCGTCGATCGAGGTCGTCGCCCACGGCCGCTCGGCCCACGCCGGCAGTCGCCCCGACGACGGCCGCAACGCGCTGCTGGCGCTGGCCACGGTCGCCCACCAACTCGCGGCGCTGCACGACCCGTCCGGCCCCGGCGCGCTGTCCGTCGTCCCGACGATCATCCACTGCGGCGAGGCGGTCAACGTCGTGCCCGCCGACGGTCAGCTGACCTGCGACCTGCGGGCCGACGAGATCGCGGTGATCGAGCGGGCGCTCGACCGGGTCCCGCCGGAGATCGACGGGGTGATGCTCGACGCGTCGTTCGGCCGCCGCTGGCCGGGGATGGACCACCGGGACCGCGCCCTGCCGGTGCTCGAGCGGGCGGGCGCGACGCTCGGCCGGCCGATCGTGGGCCGCTCGCGCGGTGGCGCGTCGGACGCCAGCCACCTGGCGCCGTGGGTCGACGTGGCGATCGACGGGCTCGGGCCGCTCGGTGGCGGCGCGCACGCCGAGGACGAGCACATCGACGGCACGACGCTGGCCGACCGCGCGGCCGTCGCCGTGGCGATCGCCCACGCGGTGCTCGACGCGGCCTGACGGGCAGCGGTCACGCTCGGTCGACGAGCCGCGCCGGCCGGGTGCGATCCGGCGCACCGAACGGCCAGGATCACACCCGATGCGGAGCGGGCGACGCGGACGAGGCGCTACGGTCGGAACGTGACCCCCACGCCCCGTGATCCGAAGACGCCCGACGAGGAGCTGCTCAGCGCCGAGTGGCCGCAGGTCACCACCGAGCTGACCGACGACCAACGCGTCGAGCGGATCTCGGCCGAGGTCGACCGGGCGTTCCGCGCGCTCGCCCACATCGACGACGGGATCACCGTCTTCGGCTCCGCCCGCCGCGGGCCCGACACCCCCGAGTACGAGAAGACCCGCGAGCTCGGCCGGCGGCTGGCCGTGGACGCCCGCGCCACGGTGCTGACGGGTGGGGGACCGGGAGTGATGGAGGCCGCCAACCGCGGTGCCCACGAGGGCGGTGGACGCTCGGTCGGCCTGACGATCGACCTGCCGTTCGAGCGCGGCGGCAACCCCTACCTGGACCTCGAGGTCGAGTTCCACTACTTCTTCGTCCGCAAGATCGCATTCGTCCGCTACTCGAACGCGTTCGTGGCGATGCCCGGCGGGCTCGGCACGCTCGACGAGCTGTTCGAGGTGCTCTGCCTGGTCCAGACCGAGAAGATCCGGCGTTACCCGATCGTGCTCTACGGCACCGACTTCTGGTGCGGGCTGGTCGACTGGCTACGCGACCGGGTGGTCGCCGACGGCCTGATGTCGCCGGAGGACCAGGACCTGTTCGTGGTCACCGACGACCTCGACGAGATCGTCGAGATCTGCGCCGCGGCCTGTGCCATGCGGCGGGGGGACGAACCGCGGCCGTAGCGCGCGCCGGGCGGCTAGTGCCCGACGACCTGCCCGCCCTCGGGGACCAGGGGCAGTCCGCGTTCGTCCCACTCCTGGATCCCGCCGGCCAGCGACCAGGCGTCGAAGCCCTGGCCGCGGAAGGCCTGGGCGGCCATCGCCGAGCGACCGCCGACCAGGCACTGGAAGACGATCGTCACCTCGGGGTCGAAGCGGTCGATCTGCGGACCGAGTTGGTCCATCGGCACGTGGGTTGCGCCCTCGATCCGGCCCGCCTCCCACTCGTGCGGCTCGCGGACGTCGATCAGGACGAACCGACCGTCGGCCTCGTCCGCCACGATCTGGTCGATCGTGACCTCGATGCCGGGTTGGTCGAAGGGCGATTCGGGCATACCCGGGACGGTAGCGAGTCGTTCCGCCAGGCCCGGCTCGGCCGCCGGAAGATCTAAGGGCCTACAGATTAGGAGCTTCTACTACCATCCCTGTATGGAGTCCGTGACCATCCCCGCCGACGCCGATACCCGGCTGGTGGGTCAGCTGCGCGCCGCGGGCCTCCGTGTCACGCCGCAGCGGCTGGCGCTGCACCGGATCCTGGCCGGCTCGCACCGGCACGTGACCGCCGAGGGTCTGCTCCGCGAGGCGTCGAGCGAGCTGCCCGGCCTAGCGCTGCCGACGGTCTACTCGACGCTCGAGCTGTTCGCCGATCTGGGCGTCGTCCGCCGCGTCGCCGCTCCGGGGGCCGCGCGCTACGACACCGACCCGACGCCGCACGACCACTTCACCTGCACCAAGTGCGGTGCGCTGTTCGACCTGGACACCAGCGCCAGTCGGGCGGCGGCCCGCAAGGCCGCCGAGGCGGGCGGCCACCGGGTCGACTCCGCCACCGTCGTGGTGGCCGGGCACTGCGCCAGCTGCCTCGCCGCGGCCTAGGTCGGTCTGCGCGGGCGTCGCGCTCGTTGGGACCGCGGGGGCACCGGGACGCCGCCCGATCGCTCGCCCCGATCGAGCGCGCCGCCCGGCGCTCGACTGACCGCCGGCAGAACCGACCGGTCGGTACGACATTGGTGGGGTTCTCGCGTACGCGGGCTCGCCCCTGCGCGGTCGGCGGCGTAGGATTCCGCGCATGTCCAACGTTGCTACCGCCGGTCTGTACGACATCCCGGAAGAGTTCGTCGAGTTCCGCGATGCCGTCCGGCAGATCGCACAGGAGCAGATCGCGCCCCGCGCCGCGGAGATCGACGAGAAGGGCGAGTACCCGTGGGACGTCCGCAAGGTGCTGGGCGAGGCCGACATCCTCGGGCTGGCCGTCCCGGAGGAGTACGGCGGCACCCACATGGGCACGCTGATGCTGCAGATCGCGGTCGAGGAGATCGCCAAGGTCTGCGCGTCGTCGGCCCTGATCCTGATGATCCAGGAGCTCGGCTCGCTGCCGATCCGGCTGTTCGGGTCCGACGAGCTGAAGCAGCGGTTCCTGCCGAAGACCGCGACCGGCGAGTGGTCGCCGGCGTTCGCGCTGTCCGAGCCCGAGGCTGGGTCCGATCCCGCGTCGATGAAGACCACGGCGGTCCGCGACGGTGACGACTGGGTCATCAACGGCACGAAGAACTGGATCACCAACACCTCGATCGCCGACTACTACGTCGTCTTCGCGAAGACCAACCTCGAGAGCAACCGGATCACGGCGTTCGTCGTCGAGTCCGATCGCGAGGGCTTCTCCTGGGGCCCGCTCGAGCACAAGCTCGGGATCAAGGGTTCGCCGACCGGGTCGCCGGTGCTGCAGGACGTGCGGGTGCCCGCGGCCAACGTGATCGGCGAGGTCGACCGCGGCCTCTCGGTCGCGCTCGGCACGCTCGAGCGGACCCGCCTCGGCGCCGCCGCCCAGGCCGTCGGCATCGCCCAGGGCGCCGTCGACTACGCCACGCAGTACTCGAAGGAGCGGATCGCCTTCGGCAAGCCGATCTCGTCGTTCCAGGGCCTGCAGTGGAAGCTCGCCGACGCCGAGACGAAGACCGCGGCCGCGCGCGAGCTGCTCTACAAGGCCTGCGCGACCGCGGACCGCACCCCGCGGGTCGACGACCTCGGCAAGTGGACCTCGATGGCCAAGCTGTTCGCGTCCGACAACGCGATGGCGACGACGGTCGAGATGCTCCAGATCCTCGGCGGCTACGGCTACGTCAAGGACTACCCGATGGAGCGCTTCATGCGCGACGCCAAGATCACCCAGATCTACGAGGGCACCAACGAGATCCAGCGCGTCGTGATCTCGCGCGCGATGCTCTCGGCGTAGCGCGTCGGGGCGGGCGGTCACCCGCCCGCCCGGTGTCACCCGTACGGCGAACCAGCGGCCCGGCGGCACCCTCCCGTTGGGCGTTCCGGCCGGCCCGCGGCACCTCGTTCTTGCCTGCGGGTGCGACCGGGGAACGCGGCTCGACGCGTGTGCTGTGGCGGTGCTCGGGCGCGTCGCGTATCTTCGGTCCATGAACGCCCGGACCCCGATCGTCACGGCCATCGTCGGCCTCTGCGTCGCGTCGGTGGTCGGCTACTTCGTCGCCGGATGGGCGACGGTGGGGGTGGTGCGCACGATCCAGACGATCGGCGTGATCGGGGCGGTGCTCGCCGTCCTGATCGGCGCGCTGTCGCTGATCACGGCCCGGCTCTCCGACTACCGCGAGCCCGCGACCGACGAGGAGTTCGAGCAGCTGGTCGAGGAGTCGGAACGGCTGGCGGCCGAGAACCTCGCCGTCGATCCGGACGAAGGCGAGTTCCTGGCGGTCGACCCGCTGAGCGACGACGGCTTCGCCCAGCTCGTGCGCGAGGCGCTCGACGACCTGCCGGACCTGCTGCAGGGCGTGCTCGACACCAACGTCGCGGTCGTGATCTCCGACCAGGGACGCAAGTACCACGCCTACGGACTCTACGTCGGCGACGGGGCGACCCGCGACGACCACTCGGACAAGATCCTGATCTTCCGCGACACCCTCCGACGCGACTTCGGCTTCGACCCGGAGCGGCTGCGCGAGCAGGTCACGATCACCGTGCGCCACGAGCTGGCGCACCACGTGGGCTTCGACGAGCTCGGCGTCCGCGGGCTCGGCCTCTAGCGCGTCGCGGTGGGCCTGGGCCGGCCGCGTCCCGCTCTCCGCCGGTTCGTGCCGGCGCTGGGCCTCGGCGTTCTTCCTACCGGGAGACCTTCTACGGCTCACACCCGTCGAAAGTCTCCCGCTGTCGGTTTGTCCCGGCGTTTGGCGCGCACGCTCCCCTACCGGGAGACCTTGCGCGGCTCAGGCCCGGCAAAGGTCCTGCTTGCGCCTCAACGGTTGACTGACCAGTCAATCTAGTGGGTACACTTGGGTCAGGCGCCGGACAGACCGTCTCCGAAGCTGCGCCACGACCCTCGAGAGGTGCTCAGATGCCCGAAGCAGTGATCGTCGATGCGGTGCGGACCCCGATCGGACGGGCCGGCAAGGGCTCGCTGAAGGACGTCCGGGCGGACGACCTGGCGGCGATCCCGCTCAAGGCCCTCCAGGAACGCAACCCCGGGGTCGACTGGTCCGAGACCGTCGACGTGCTGATGGGCGCGGCGTCCGGCGAGGGCGAGCAGGGCTTCAACATCGCCCGCAACGCCAGCCTGCTCGCGGGCCTGCCGTTCGAGGTCCCCGGCGCAACGACCAACCGCTTCTGCGCGTCGTCGCTGCAGACCATCCGCAACGCCTTCCACGCGATCAAGGCCGGTGAGGGCGACCAGTACATCGCCGCCGGCGTCGAGGCCGTATCGCGCTCGATCCAGGGCGGGGCGTGGGAGTTCAACCCGCTGCTCGACGGCTCCGAAGGCTCGATCTGCAACGTCTACATCCCGATGGGCCTGACGGCGGAGAACGTCGCCAAGCAGTGGGGCGTCAGCCGCGAGGCCCAGGACGAGTGGGCGGCGATCAGTCAGCAGCGCGCCGTCGAGGCTCGCGACAGCGGCCACTTCGACCGCGAGATCGTTCCCGTCACGCTCGCCGACGGCACCGTCGTCACCCGCGACGACGGCCCGCGTCCCGGCACGACGGTCGAGAAGCTCGCCCAGCTCAAGCCGGTCTTCGACCCCGAGCACGGCACCGTGACCGCCGGCAACGCCTGTCCGCTCAACGACGGCGCCGCCGCCACGCTGATCGTGAGCGACGCCAAGGCCGAGAAGCTCGGCCTGACGCCGCGTGCCCGGATCATCGCCACCACCGTCGCCGCGATCCGTCCCGAGATCATGGGCGTCGGCCCGATCCCGGCGATCCAGAAGCTGCTCGCGCAGACCGGCATGAAGATCGAGGACATCGACATCGTCGAGATCAACGAGGCGTTCGCCGCCCAGATCGTCCCGTGCAAGGACGAGCTGGGGATCAGCGACGAGCAGCTCAACCCGTTCGGCGGCGCGATCGCGCTCGGCCACCCGTTCGGCATGACCGGCGCGCGGATCATGACGACGCTGATCAACGGCCTCGAGGCGAAGAACGGCCGCTACGGCATCGAGTCGATGTGCGTGGCCGGCGGCATGGGGATGGCCGCTCTGATCGAGCGCATCGGTTGAGGCACACGTAGACGCGGCGTATCTCGTCACCTGGTGCGCTCGGCAGTACGTTTGTACTGCTCTCGCTTCCCGGCGACGACCTACTTGGTCTACGTGCACCTCATTCCGACGCGCTACGCGATCTGACCCTTGGACGCCGGGCTAATGAGTCTCGGCGTCCTGCCCCGTAGGGTTGAGGACATGCGCATCGGGATCCTCACCGCGGGCGGCGACTGTCCGGGTCTGAACGCCGTGATCCGCGCCGCCGGACGCAAGCTGATGAAGGAGGGGCACGAGCCGATCGGCCTGCTCCGGGGCTACCGCGGCCTGGCGTTCGGCGACCACCGGCCGCTCGACCATCCGGCCCTGTCCGGGTTGCTGCCGCTCGGCGGCACGATCCTCTCGACGTCGAGCTACGACCCGTTCCGCCATGACGACGGACCGGATCGGGTCAAGGCCGCGATGGCCGACGGCACGCTCGACGCGGTGATCGCGATCGGCGGCGAGCACACGATGGAGATCTCGCGCACGCTGCACGAGCGGCTCGACCTGCCGGTGGTCGGCGTGCCGAAGACGATCGACAACGACATCGTCGGCACCGACCGGACCTTCGGCTTCGACACCGCGGTCCACGTCGCGACCGAGGCGATCGACCGGCTGCACTCGACGGCCCAGTCGCACGACCGGGTGATGGTCGTCGAGGTGATGGGACGCAACGCCGGCTGGATCGCCGTGACCGCCGGGATCGCGGGCGGCGCGGACGGGATCCTCGTGCCCGAGACCGACACGACGGTCGAGCAGATCGCCGAGACGATCCGCCGGCGTCACGAGCGCGGCAAGGACTTCTCGATCATCGTCGTCTCGGAGGGCGCGCGGCTGGCGTTCGCCGACGGCCGCAGCCGCAAGGTCAAGGTCAACACCGAGACCGACGAGTACGGTTACGAGCGGCTCGGCGGGATCGGCACGGCGCTCGCCGAGGAGCTGGAAGCGGCGACCGGCTACGAGACCCGCACGACGGTGCTCGGCCACATCCAGCGCGGCGGCACGCCGACGGCGACCGACCGTGTGCTCGCCACCCGCTACGGCGTCGCGGCGGCCGAAGCGGTGATCGACGGCGCCTTCGGCACGATGGTCGCGCTTCGCGGCACCGAGATCACGCGTATCCCGCTGGCCGAGGTCACCGGCGTCAAGACGGTCGACCTCGACCTGCTGCGGCTCGCCCAGACGTTCTTCTAGGCCGAGTCCCTACCGCGGCGCCATCCGGATCGCGCCGTCCAGGCGGATCGTCTCGCCGTTGAGCACCGGGTTGCTGACGATGTAGGCCGCCAGGTCCGCGTACTCGTCGGGGTGGCCGAGCCGCGGGGGGAAGGGGACCTGGGCGCCGAGCGATGCGCGCGCGTCCTCGGGCAGCGCGGCCAGCAGCGGGGTGTCGAACAGGCCCGGAGCGATCGTCATGTTGCGGATCCCCAGCTTCGCCAGGTCCCGCGCGACCGGCAGGGTCATCCCGACGATCGCGCCCTTCGACGCCGAGTAGGCGACCTGGCCGACCTGGCCCTCGTAGGCGGCGACCGATGCGGTGCTGATCAGCACGCCGCGCTCGCCCTGGTCGTTCGGCTCGTTCTCGGCCATCGCCGCGGCCGAGTAGCGCATCGCGTTGAAGGTGCCGAACAGGTTGATCCTCAGCACCGTCTCGAACGGCAGCATCGGATGCACGCCCTTCCGCGGGTGGAAGATCTGCTGCGGCCAGCCGGTGCCCGCGCACGAGATCGTCGTCCACAGCGGAGCGACGGCAACCGCTGCGGCGACGGCGGCTTCGACGGCGTCCTCGTCGGTCACGTCGGTCCGGACGAACTGCGCGCGCTCGCCCAGCTCGGCGACCAGGGCGTTGCCCTTGTCCTCCTGGACGTCGGCGATCGTCACGTGCGCACCCAGCGCGTGGAGCCTGCGGACGGTGGCGGCGCCGAGTCCCGACGCGCCGCCCGTGACCAGGGCGCTCTTGCCTGCGATATCAGCCATGGCCCGACCCTACCCGCGGTAGGGCCGGACGGGTGAACGTCGCGGCGCGGGTTTCGACGGGAGAAGCTCGGGTCGGACGCGGCCTCGCGTCCTCGACGATCGGGGTGGACTCAGTCCCGCACGTTCCAGCGCGTGATCACGCGGCGGTCGTGCTCGTACCCCAGGACCGACGCGCTGGCCACGTCGAGCGCCAGCCGGGCGCCGAGGACGGCGGGCTCACCGATCCAGCGGGC
>Ga0265296_1005117_pt1 | contig 10996 bp, 7 predicted proteins | sample MunlanPumphouse1_FD_189073 | JGI IMG/M metagenome (GOLD analysis project Ga0265296, IMG submission 189073) | Groundwater microbial communities from a municipal landfill in Southern Ontario, Canada - Pumphouse #1 | ecosystem: Environmental > Aquatic > Deep subsurface > Groundwater | place: Canada...
AATCGACGAACTTGCCGCCAAACTCAGAATCGGCGACATCGCCAAGCGACGCGCCGCCGGTAAAGCCGCGCAGGCCAAAAAATCACGCTGACAAGGCGGTATTCAGACCACGGTTACAGCAGAGCGGCTTATGATGGGGTCGAGCAGATGGGGGCCGGCCAGCTGGCGATGGCCGCGCGGTCGATGTCGAGACGCTGCGAGGATCACTCGGCGGATACTCTGTCGGCGGTGCAACTGTCCGCGGCGTCGGCTCCGCCTTCGAACTCGTCGAGAGCGCGCTCGAGTTGCTCGGTCTGCAGCGCGAGCTCAGACGATTGGCCGAAGATTATGAGGCGGAGGGTGTCGATCCGCGTGTCGCGGGCCGCGAGAGCCGCCTCCCGCAAGGCGGCCATCAGGACAGGGTTAAGACCGATACGCTCCCCAAACTCCGATGATCAAACAACCGGCGTAAACGACAACCGAGGTTGGCTTAACGTGCCGCCCAACGGTCCAGGAAGACGGGACCACCCCAGGAATCACCCTTCGTCGCCCTCATTTCCCTCATCGGCTTCGTCACCCTCATTGTTCTCGTCGCCTTCGTTGCCCTCGTCGCCTTCGTTGCCTTCGTTGCCTTCGTTGCCTTCGTTGCCCTCGTCGCCTTCGTTGCCCTCGTCGCCCTCGTTGCCTTCGTTGCCTTCGTCGCCTTCGTTGCCCTCGTCGCCTTCGTTGCCCTCGTTGTTCTCGTCGCCCTCGTTGCCCTCGTCGTCCTCATTGCCTTCGTTGCCGCCGTCCTCGTCACCTTCGTCGTTCTCGTCGTTCTCGTCGTTCTCGTCGTTCTCGTCGCCTTCGTCGTTCTCGTCGGACTCGTCGTCCTCATCTCCTTCGTCGTTCTCGTCGCCCTCGTCGTCTTCATCTCCCTCGTCTAGCTCATCGTCTTCGTCGCCTTCATCATCTTCGTCGCCTTCATCGTCCTCGTCATTCTCGTCGTCCTCGTCGCCTTCGTCATCCTCGTCCAGCTCATCGTCTTCGTCGCCCTCATCATCTTCGTCATTCTCGTCGTCCTCATCGCCTTCGTCATCCTCGTCCAACTCATCGTCTTCGTCGCCTTCATCGTCCTCGTCATTCTCGTCGTCCTCGTCGCCTTCGTCATCCTCGTCCAGCTCATCGTCTTCGTCGCCCTCATCATCTTCGTCATTCTCGTCGCCTTCGTCATCCTCGTCCAGCTCATCGTCTTCGTCGCCTTCATCGTTCTCGTCGTTCTCGTCGTTCTCGTCGTTCTCGTCGCCTTCGTCGTTCTCGTCTAGCTCATCGTCTTCGTCGCCTTCATCGTCCTCATCGCCTTCATCATCTTCGTCGTTCTCGTCGTTCTCGTCACCCTCATCATTCTCATCATTCTCATCATTCTCGTCGCCCTCGTTGCCTTCGTCTCCGTCGTTATCCTCGTCGCCTTCATCGTTCTCATTGCCCTCATCCGCCTCGTTCGCTTCGTCGTCCTCGTCGCCCTCGTCGTCTTCAACCCCCTCGTCTGCCTCATCGTCTTCATCATTCTCATCGCCCTCTACGCCTTCGTCAGCCTCGTCGCCTTCGTCGTCCTCATTGTCCTCATCGGCCTCATCGTCCTCATTGTCCTCATCATCCTCGTCGTCCTCGTCGGCCTCGTCGTCCTCATCGGCCTCATCATTCTCATCGGACTCGTCGCCCTCATCATCCTCGTCATCTTCGTCGTTCTCGTCGTCCTCGTCGCCTTCGTCGCCCTCGTCATCCTCGTCATTCTCGTCGAGTTCATCGTCCTCATCGCCCTGATCATCGGCCTCGTCGCCCTCGTTATCCTCGTTGCCTTCGTCGTTCTCGTCGCCCTCGTCGTTCTCATTGTTCTCGTCATCTTCGTCGTCTTCGTCGTTTTCGTTGCCTTCGTCGCCTTCGTCGCCTTCGTCGTTGCCAGTGTCTTCATCGCCCTCGTTGTCCTCGTCGCCCTCATCCGACTCATCATCTTCGTCGGCTTCATTGTCCTCGTTGTCCTCGTCGTCCTCGTTATTCTCGTCGTCCTCGTTCTGGCCGCCGGCGCCGCCTTCGTCGCCTTCGTCGCCTTCGTTATTCTCGTCACCCTCGTCGTGCTCGTCGGACTCGTCGGACTCGTCGCCTTCGTCGCCTTCATCATCCTCGTCGGCCTCGTCGCCCTCGTCCTGCTCGTCGCCCTCATCACCCTCGTCGCTCTCATCGTCTTCGTCGTTCTCGTCGCCCTCGTCGTTCTCGTCGTTTTCATTCCCCTCGTCGTTCTCGTTGTCCTCATTGCCCTCGTTGTTTTCATCGTCCTCGTTGTTCTCGTCGTCCTCATTGCCCTCGTCGCCGTCGTCCAGAGTGCTCTCGTCACCCTCGTCGGCCTCGTTGCCCTCGTCGCCCTCGTCATTCTCGTCGTCTTCGTCGGCCTCGTCGCCTTCGTCAGTCTCGTCGTTCTCGTCGTCTTCGTCGGCTTCGTTGGCTTCATCGCCTTCGTTGCCCTCGTCGTTTTCGTCTAGCTCGTCGGCTTCGTCGTCTTCGTTCCCTTCATCATTCTCATCGGCCTCGTCGCCCTCATCATCCTCATCATCCTCGTCGTCCTCGTCGTCCTCATTACCTTCATTGCTCTCATTATTCTCGTCGCCCTCGTCCTGGCCCTCGCTATCGGGATCGTCGATGAAGCTGACCGGCGCAAACATGTCGGCCGGGTCCAAAGTCTTGAGGATTTCGTCGAAAGGATCGAAGCAGACCTCGGCAAGGACATGGTTAATGCAGGTCATGGTGAAATTCCCATCTAGGTATAACGACAGCTGCAGGGCACGCGATTCCGCGGGCCGACACTCTTGACTGGTTATATTAATTCACATATGCGGCAAGTCTGACGATTCTGCCGTCCAGATTTGGGGCATCGAATCGATGGCACCTTAACAAATCAGCGATCCTTCGCGGCTTTGGACAAGCGACTTTGGCTTTCAGACGCAGGCAGGTGCCAACCGGTCGGTCACGCATCGGCCGGCGAGAAATTCTCACCGCCTTCGCTCATGAGATGCGAATAGCCCCCTGGATCTCCGGCCGCCTTCGATACCGATTTTGAGGACACCGCCCCCGGCGGTCGACACCATTCTGGATCGCCAGCTTAACGTTGCTGCGCCCGCCGGGGCTTTCGGGATTTCCGTGTCTGGTGCGCGCATAGGGCCGCAAAACCGTGGCCACGGACACCGGCGCGATCGAGATCGAACGCCCGCGTGCCCGCCAAGGCTGCTTTGATCCGCAACGGATCGCCACATAAAAGCGGAGGCTCCCCTGCCTTAACTATGATTATGTCCATGCGCGCGCGAGATGAGCGCTCAGAAGATCGCCGGACATCTGCGCGAGCGTAGGTGAAGGCCATCGCGCCGCGCTCGACGAGCTCCCGATTTCGCGAATCAATCGCGAAAGGCTTTGGTGAAAAAATCTTCGATCGGCTTGATTACATAGCTTGCGGGGGACCGCTGATCGGTTCTGATAAACGCCTCGACCGGCATCCCGGGCATCAATTTGACCCCGCCAAGCTTCTTAAGCTGGCCATCGATCAGCCGAATATCGGCAAAATAGTAGAAGCTCTGCGTTTTTTCATCTCGAAAGACATCCGCGGATATGGCGGACACACGGCCATCGATGATGGGTGTCGATCGTTGATTAAAGGTGGTGAACCTCAAACCCACTGGCTGGCCAACATGGACTTGCTCGATATCGTTGGCCTCGATCCGCACGATAGCCAGATGGGGCGCGTTGCTCGGCACGACATACATAAGCGGTTTCGCCGCTTCGACGACAGACCGGGGACCCTGCAGCTGGGAATCGAAGATCATGCCGCTTACCGGCGATCTCACCTCCAGTTTGGCCAGTTGGGATAGAAGGGCGCTCCGCTTTGCAATCAACGTCGCTGATTGTTGCCTCGACTGATTGAGCGTGTCGGCGCTTTCCTTGCGGGACTCCAGGGGCGTGGCATAGGTTTCAAGGCGTTGCTCGGAATCCTTGCCGCGCAGTTCAGAGATCTTCGCCGCGAGCGTGGCGGCCTCTCCCCTCGCTTTGATAACTTCGCGTTGCAAGGTGGTGACCACCGACCTGGTAACGTAGCCTTTCTCCATATTTTCCTGGGCGCTTGCCAGTTCCTGGCTCAGGAGCGCGAGTTCCTCGCGTTTGGCCGCAAGTGCCGCATGGACGCCTCCAGCTTCCTCGGAGGTCTGCGTCCTTTGCGTGCGCACAAGCGACAATTGCGTACTGAGCGAATTAAAGTGCGAATCCAATTGCCGTTGCTGCTGGCGTATCAGGGTGCTTACCGACGGATTGTCGATCGCTGCCGCCTGCAAAATAGGATGAACCGTCAAGGTCCTGCGATTTTCAACTTCGGCTGCCAATCGCGCTTCGTTGGCGAGAAGTTCAAATAGCTCACTGTCAACCGCGTCCAGTTCCGAATTGAGCGCGGGATCATCGAGCCGCAAGACAACATCGCCGGCGCTCACTTTGTCACCGTTTTTAACGAATATTTCCGCAGCGACACCGCCAACCGGGTGCTGAACGGCGAATCGGTTGCCCGACGCCTCCACCTTTCCCTTTCCCAGGACAGCGCCCGAAATGCCGGAAGTGGCGGCCCAGGCAAATACGCCGCCGAACAAGCCGATTATCGCTAATATACCGATCACTAGCGGCTTGCGAACGGTCCAGGAGCGGCGATCGGGGTCGTTCTGAGAGTTCATGTGACAAAAACCTCATTCTCGCGCCGTCGCCTGCGTCTCGCGCAACCTCTAGGCGTTAAGGGATGATCGCAAAACTTCTCCGCAGGCCAAGACGGGAAAGCGCCTCAACCTATCCGGTGTCAGTATCTGGAGTTGCTTCGAAAAATCCCTCACGCGTGCCCCCTACGCACAGGACGCTTGATTACTGACAAACCCGATCGTCAAACTTCTCTATTGTTCGCGTACGACGTGTCACGCTCAACGAGCGAGCCTGCGCCACCAGCGAAAATAGGTAAAGATTTATTTCACTAACGTTCCACTTTGACACCCTGACGCTCCCGCAATCGCCCACCCGCAAATGATGGTTGACTTCCCGCTTTTTGGCGAGCCATATATATGTGGGCCGCCAAAAACACAATAATCTGCACGCACGAGAATTCGGCAAAGGACGGGAGCTTAGCGCTTTTCCGACCTTCCCGATCCCGTGCCGCGCTTCTTTCGGAGAGAGATGCTTAGGGGAGAAAGGTTATGACTGCAGGGAACGGGGCTTTGGCGCCAGTGTTGACTGACGCACCGAAACCCGCCAGCCAGAGAAAGCTGACCGCTGCAACGGAAAGCTTCATTCAGAAGCCGCATTTTCCGACCCTGATATTCCAGAATGATCTGCAGCACTGCAACGATCTCAACAAGACGCTTCTCGATTTGATATATGCCGAACGCGAGAGCGGGGTTACGCACAACAAGTCGAACACGGCCGAGCTTGGCAGTTGGCACAGTGCGACGAATTTGCACAAGAATCCCGCCTATGCTGCGATCTTGGCAGAGATCACTTCGACGTTGGCGCGAATATCGGATGACTTGGGCTACTCGAAGGAGCACGCCCTCAAGGTCACGTCGATGTGGTCGATTATCAATCCTCCTGGGAACGGAAACCGCGCCCATTGCCATCCGAACAGTCTCTGGAGCGGGGTGTATTACGTCCAAGCGCCTGAGAATGCCGGCAACATCGAATTTACCGATCCGCGCACGGCGCTCGTGATGAACCAGCCGAAGTATGAGACAAAGAAAAAGCGCCCTCGTGAATGTTGGACAAAGGCAAACTTCAAGCCAGTTCCAGGGCGCATGATTATATTCCCGGCTTGGCTCTATCACGGCGTGGCTTCCAACGTCTCGAAGGAGGTTGGCAGAGCGGCCGACCGTATTATTATTTCTTTCAACGTCAACCAGGTGAAGAAGTAGCGCCAGGCATCATTCAGACGCTGAGCTGTGGGAGTGGGACCTTGGCTGCGACTAAAAAACTGAGCGTGTTGCGAGGAATATTTCACGACCTTCGTTATCTCGTGTATTTCCCTGTATTCATAAGCCTCATTTACGGTCTGCTCAGGCTGATCGGACCAATTTTCATGATCGTGATTTTCGACAGGGTGCTGCCCTCTCGTTCCGTCCCGACATTGGTTTCTCTACTGATACTCCTTGCAATAGTCTATGCCTTTATGGCGCTTCTAGACTATTCAAGACGGCGGATTTTGGCTCGTTTTGGGGCGCAGTTCCAGGAACGGGTCGAAGATAAGATATTCGGCGCCTCCGACCGCGGGGCCTATTTGGACAAAGGCAGAGGAAGACCTGCCTCCGGGCTCTACGAGGTAGACCAGCTCAGAAGCTTTTTTCATTCCGGCTCACTGGTTGCGATCCTGGATTTTTTCTGGTCGCCGCTGTTCTTGATAGCGGTGTTTGTGATCAGCCCATTCGTGGGCTGGATTGTCGTGGCCGGCATCGCGGTGCTCGTCCTTGTCCGCGCGATAAAGGACTCGCTCGACAAGTCCCGTGACGAACGTCATTCGGAAGCAAGCGACACGGTCGCTGAACTGAAAGATACGTTGGCGCGTTCACCTCACGTCATCGAATCGCACCAGATGACTGCCGCCTTCAACAAAAGGTGGGTGTTGGCCCGGCGCCGATCGCGCGATGCGTCTGTGGAGGCGAACGACTGGAATGCGTGGTTCACGATCCTGTCACGGCATATTTCCCGCTTCCTCCCTTATAGCGTCTTAGCGGCGGGTGCGTATCTGACGATATCGGGGGCAATGACCATCGGTTCGATGGTCGCCTGTATGCGCTTGGCCCGCCTCGTGCATGGCCCGACCGAACGCTTCATGAAAGAAATCTCTGACATAGGCGAGGTAAGGGCAAACTGGAGAAACCTCGACAAGATACTCAGCGCACAGCAAGCGCCGACGGCTTCGGTAAGCGGCAAAACAAGCATGCAACTGGCCCAGGTCAGGGTTCGCTGTCCGGTCACGAAAAACCTGCTGCTGAATAGTGTCAATTTAACGATATCTCCTGGATCGTCGGTCTCGATCGTCGGGGGTGCCGGGTCGGGCAAGACCGTACTGGCCGACACGCTGATCGGACGATTCCCGCGCGCCAATGGCAAGATCCTGCTTGAGGGCGTCGATATCGAGCGCCTTTCGATCAACGACGCCGCCGGCACATTCGGGTACGTCGCGCAGCGGGTCGACTTCTTTGCGGGCTCGATAGAAGAGAATATCACGGGACTCGAGATCGAACCGGACGAGCAGCGCCTGATTAAGGCAGCGCAGTTTGCGAGAATTCACAAAAGGATCGCCTCGCTTCCAGAAGGCTATGCAACGCGCATCGATGCGATCGGCAGTATCTTCTCGAAAGGCGAGCGCCATCAGCTCGCCCTGGCGCGGGCGTTTTATCCCGACCCGAAAGTGCTGATCTTGGATGAGCCGGATGCAACATTTCGCAATGGGTTGGGAAGTGAACTAAAAGGACAAATCAATCGCTTTCTGAAACGCGGAGGGATCCTGATTGTTCTCACACGGCTTCCGTTGAAGAACTTCGATACATCCCAACGCTATACGCTCAGCAACGGAGTATTAACGGAAAGAAAGATTGCTCCGATGCCCGCGGACAATGTCGTCAGCTTGCAAGAGGTCGACGGTCGATAGATCACGATCGGCCATTTAATGATTTGATTGAACGAACCCAGCCGGGCAGAATTTTTGAAGAACAAGACCATCTAATTATCGTGGAGTATATTGTGATGAGCGAAGGTAATGGACCGGACTTCGACGTGTTTTCGATCAGAGAGCGCGAGGGCGGGGGCAAGGATATTTTCGTAAAGGTTGGCGTGGCCTTCCAGCGGAAAAATGCCAAGGGAATGACGATCATGCTGGATGCCCTGCCATTCGGCCGAAAGCTGGCTGTGCTACCTGTCGAGGATTCAGACAGACATTGATCGGGTTGACGATGGCGTGGATTTTTCAAAGCTTTGTCGGGTTTCACCACGCCAGAAGCGGGAGAAATCTGACACTCGAAATGCAGCGGAATCCACCGGACCATTTCAAGACGAACAGGTGCACTGCGTGCTGAACTTTCTTGAGACATTGTTTGGTCATAGGACAGGCCATCGTAATGCGCGACGACACGATGTCTCTTGCCTGCTTTTCGATCGGGCGACCGTCCGGTGCGGATGAAAGGCCGTATCCCCGTAATCGTGTTTATCGCAGCTATCGTGAAGACGGCTCCGTGGTTCGTTGCTTCAAACCGGGAACCCTAACTATATAACAGTATGATTCAATATACGACCTTCTCAGTAATCGGATCATGAAATGTATATTTTTGTGCTAGGCTTCAGCTTTACGGGCACATCGAAGTACAAATTCAACATTGGAACGGATATGGCAGTCCAAATTGAGATGCGTACGCTCCAGGAATTGGTACATTGATCCCGTGGCCTTGGATCAAGGCGGCAACTGCAGCCTGTTCTTGCCTCACTGTCGCGCCGAACGTGGCGCCGCCCCATCTCGCCGAACCCAGAAGAGACCTAAGTCTTGCCGCGTTTCCGAAGGTAACGGACATAACGCGCAACGCCAGCGACTTTCCGTTTGCGACAAATTTGCGAACGGCGGACCATGCGCTGCTCAGGCCGGTTTTCGCGGCGTCCTCGTCCAGGCCAGTTGGCCAAAGACCCGTCGTTATGGGCAGCGCAACCCTAATCGATGCAGCGATTGGATTAGAGACCTCGGCACGGACCAGAGAGACAGTTCATCTGCTCCCCGCGCCGACTCTCGACGCGCTCGCAAAGGAAAGAAGATCAGAGTCGGCTTCCAAACCGGCCGTGGCGAAGCTGGCGATCAATCGATCGGGCACGGTCACGGGGACCGCAGCAGAGGGCCCGGATGCCATGCATGGCGCTGTAAAAACCGACCCAGCAGCCTGTCTTGCGTGCCGACCATCATCCACAGAGTTCGGTATGTTCTACCTCGCGCGAGCGAGCGGAAATGAGCATCGCAAGCCGGTGACAGTGCCGGCAGCCGAAGTGCCAGATGAGTCAGAATCAGCCCCGGCGGTGTCCGACGCACAACCGCCTGCCGATATTGCTGTCGATAGCGAAACACGATCAATGGGCGAGCCGGATCTTCCCCTTTCGCAAACTGGGCCGCAAGTGCGGTCGTTGCAGCAGGCCCTGTCCGGAACCTATCAAACCAACCCCACTTTGATGGCACGGCGCGCCGAACTTCGCGGGCTTGACAATGCCGTTGCCTTGGAACGCGCTGCCGGAAATCCGCAAATTTCCGCTGCGTCCACGTTTGGCCAAGAAGTTCACACCACGAGGCCCCTGGGATCGCGCGGGAGAAATTTGCGCTCGACTGTCGATTTCTCAAAGATTTTGTTTGCTGGCGGACGCATTCGGAATGCCACGCGGTCCGCACAGACGCGGGTGATTGCTGGGCGCGCCGAGCTGCGTGCCACCGAAGCCGACATCCTGACCGAGGCCGTGACAGCCTATGCGGATGTCCTGCGCGATCGCGAAATCCGCGACCTGAACCAGTCTCAGGTCAGTATCCTTATGGCCAACCTGGAATCCACCCGTGACCGGTTTCGCGTCAGGGACCTAACCCTAACCGACGTGGCGCAATCCGAAACCCGGCTCCAGGTAGCACAGAGCAATCTCGTAACGGCGGAAGGGCGCCTGCACGCATCGGAGGAGAATTTCCAACGGATTGTGGGTGCGCGGGCGGGCGACCTTGAACCACTACCTCCGCTGCCGCCGCTACCTTTGAGTTCCGATCTCGCAGCTGAAACGGCTTTGGCCAACAACCCCTCCATCGCGGCATTCGCGGCGCGTGCCCGCGCGGCGGACTATGACGTCGCCGTGTTGAGAGCGTCACGGTTGCCCACGCTCTCGGTCTTTAGCTCCTTCGACAACATCAACTCGCTCGGAACGGCAAACAGCGCAGCCGGCCTTCCCTCAGGTACGGCACCCAACAGCGAGACGAACGTCGTGGCAGGGTTCTCGGTGCGGATTCCCTTGTATCAGGGAGGCGCCGCGAGCGCGCGTGTACGCCAGAACGAGGAAATCAGATCGCAATTCATTGAGGAGGCCATTGCCATAGAGCGACTTGTGTTGGCAGACGCTCGGACCGCTTTTTCAATCTGGCGCAGTGCCACGCGTGCCATTTCATTTAACGAACGGGCTGTTACATCGAGCGAAAAGGCATTGGGGAGCGTCAAATTCGAGCAAACTGTTGGCGCTCGTAGTATCCTTGATGTGCTCAACGCAGAGCAAGAATTTCTCAACAGCAAGATTGCTTTAACGAGCGCCCGTCGCGATGCCTATGTCGCGGCGTTCGAGCTTCTTAATTCGATGGGTGCCAGCGAAGCCGCCGATTTGAATTTCGCGGCCGGTCCCCTGTACGACCCGAAAGTGAACTACAGAGAATATTCCGATACGTGGTCGGACTGGAATGATGGTTCGCGCCGATCGTCGGCTTCGACGCGCAATGTGCCTGCGGACACTGACAGCCCATTGACTCGATTGAACAATGGGACGCTTGAGACCAAGCCAGACGACTGAATAGCGAGGCTATTCATCATCACGGCAAATGCGACGGGGATAGGTACACGACGAAAGAGATCAACATATTGTTCTAACCAATCCGCCTCCGGCAAACCCGGCGCGGTTCAGAATTCCGCCGAGAGCCAATCCAGAAGTAACCGTGGTCTGAATACCGCCTTGTCAGCGTGATTTTTTGGCCTGCGCGGCTTTACCGGCGGCGCGTCGCTTGGCGATGTCGCCGATGTCCCCCGTCAGCACCAATGGCACAGATTTGAGGTTGTGATTTAAGGAGTGTTGGGGCTTCGTCGTAAGCGGAGGCGTGACCCCACCTTGCGGGAGTGACGCGCAGCGCCGAGTGTCCGCGCGCTGATCGTGGGGTAGGAAGCTGGTGCTATGACGATGCCATATGATGATGCTGGCACCAGCGGGGTTC
>Ga0265296_1005118_pt1 | contig 10994 bp, 9 predicted proteins | sample MunlanPumphouse1_FD_189073 | JGI IMG/M metagenome (GOLD analysis project Ga0265296, IMG submission 189073) | Groundwater microbial communities from a municipal landfill in Southern Ontario, Canada - Pumphouse #1 | ecosystem: Environmental > Aquatic > Deep subsurface > Groundwater | place: Canada...
CGAGCGCGGCGTCGGCCCCGCGCCCGCCGGTCAGCTTCTGCACCGCCTCCGCGACGTCGACCTCACGCGGGTCGAGCACGACGTCCGCGCCGGCCCGCCGCGCCGAGGCCGCGCGGGCCGGGAACGGCTCGACGGAGACGATCTGTTCGGCCCCGGCCGCCCGCAGGACGGCGACGATCAGCAGCCCGATCGGTCCGGCCCCGAAGACGACCACGGTCTCCCCGGCCACGACCTCGGCCCGCTCGACGGCCCGCAGCGCGACGGCCAGCGGCTCCGCGAAGCTCGCCTCCTCGGCCGTGACCCCGTCGGGGACGCGGTGGCAGATCGCCGCGGGAACGACCTCCCGCTCCGCGAAGCCGCCGGTCGGCCAGGCGTAGCCGTGGATCGTCAGGGTGCTGCACATGTTGTACTCGCCGGCGCGGCAGCGGTCGCACGCGTCGCACGGCACGATCGACTCCGGGACCACCAGGTCGCCGACCGCGAACCCCTCGACCCCCTCGCCGACCTCGAGCACCCGCTCGGCGACCTCGTGGCCGAGGGTCACCGGGGCCTGGACGCCGGTGCGCGGGTGCGGCGCGTCAAGCGGGATCGAGATCGGCCCGCCCGTGTACTCGTGCAGGTCCGACCCGCAGATCCCGCACCACTCGACCTGCGTCCGGAGCATTCCGGGCGCGAGCTCGGGCTCCGGGACGTCGTCGATCCGGAGATCGCGAACGCCGTGGAAGCGCAGGGCCCTCATCAGCGATCCTCGAGCTCGTCGTGGCCGATCTCGGCCGAGAGCTTGTCGAGGAACGGCCGCAGGTCGGGGTACCCGGCGGTCGCCCACCCGCCGTCGACCAACAGGTTGGTGCCGGTGATGTACCGGGCGTCGTCGCTCGCCAGGAAGAGCGCGGCGGCCGCCATGTCCGACGGCGTGCCGTGCTTGCGCAGCGGGATGTTGGCCAGGAAGCCCTCGTAGATCTCGGTCGCGTCGATCAGCGGCCGGGCCAGCGGGGTGTCGGTCAGGCCGGGGGACACGGCGTTGACCCGGATCCCGTGCTCGCCGAGCTCGAGCGCGCCGACCTGGCCGAGCATCGCGATCGCCGCCTTCGACGAGCAGTAGGCGGCCGAGCCGTGGTTGGGCATCACCGAGTTGAGCGACGCGATGTTGACGATCGCGCCGCCGCGACCCTGGGCGACCATCTGGCGGGCCTGCTGCTGCATGCCGAGGAACGTGCCCTTGAGGCAGACGTCGACCGTCACGTCCCAGTCGGCCTCGTCCTGCTCGAGGATCGAGCCGAGCCGGTTGGTCCCCGCCACGTTGAACGCGACGTCGAGCCCCCCGAACTCCGCCACCGCGCGCTCGACCATCTCGACGTTGGTCGCGCGCTGCGAGACGTCGCCGACGACGCCGGCGACGGCACCCCCGTGCTCCGCGACCGAGCGGTCGACCGCCTCGGCGTTCATGTCGGCCACCACGACGCGCGCTCCCTCGGCGACGAGGCGCCGGACGATGCCCTCGCCGATGCCGGAGGCGCCGCCGGTGACGACCGCCACCTTCCCGTCGTACCGCTGCTGTTCGTTCGTCATCTCGTGCTCCTGCTCGTTCGCTGTGTCTGCGAGCCCCTCGTGGCGACCGCCGGCCGCGCCGCGACGGTCGCCCTCTCGGGTCGACCGTCGTCGGAGCCGGCGAACGGGCGGGCGGGGCGCGAGCCTACGCGTCCCGCCCGCCCGCGCCGGGGGCCGTTGCTACTTGCCCTGCTCCGCGAACGGGTTGATGAAGCCGTCCGACTCCGGGACGACCTTGCCGTCCTCGTACCGGACGATCTGCACGTTCGGCTGAATGATCTGCGGGGCGTCCTTGGGGGCGCTCTTGACCGACAGCTCCGAGCCCATGAAGACCGGGAACCCGTCGACGCCCTTGAGGAAGTCGAGCAGCTCCGCGGCTCCGAAGCCGTCGCCACCCACCTGCTTGGCGATCGCGTAGACGGTCATCACGTTGGAGAAGCCCCACTGGTAGAAGCCCGAGCGCCCGTCGACGTCGCTGTAGTCCTTCATCGCCTTGCGGAACGTCGCGACGTCCTCGTTCTGCTCGTCGTCGTAGCTGTCCCAGACGTAGGAGAAGTGGGTGCCTTCGATCGCCGCGGCGTCGATCTTGCTGAAGAACGCCTCGTGGTCGACCACGGCGCCGGTGTTGACGATCTTGTCGGCCGGGAAGCCCTGCTGCTGGAAGGCGCGGTAGACCGCCACCGCCGCGCTGCCCGCGGCCGCCGTGATCACCAGGTCGGGCTTGAAGCCGACCACGCGCGCGACCGACGGCGTCGGATCGGCGCCGATCTTGAGCGGCACGACGTCCAGCTTGACCCCGTAACGGTCGGCTTCCTTGCGGACGATCCCGACCTGGACCTGGCCCTGCGGGTTGTCGTCCGCCAGCATCACGATGTGCTTCACGCCCTTCTTGGTCGCGAAGAACTCGACCTGAGCGGGGAACTCCGAGGTCGAGCCGCCGGCGAGCGGAAAGCTCGTCGGGCTGACCGAATCCGAGTTGGTCACCGGCGCGTTCAGGCTCGGGACGCCGGCTCGGGCGAAGATCTTGTTGCCGTTGTCCCACAGGACGGAGAGCCCGACCTTGGCGACGGCGTCGTTCTTGATCGCCTCGTTGGCGCAGGCCGTCGTGGCGGCCGGATCGGCCTTCGAGTCGCACCGCACCAGCTTGAACGGCCGGCCGTCGACGCCACCGAGCTCGTTGTTGATGTACTCGACGGCGGCTTCCTCGCCGACCGGGAACTGCTCGATCACGGCACTGACCGAGCCGGCCCCGGTCGTGTCGCCGATCGAATATAGGACGATCGGCTTGCCGGTCGGCTTCGCCACGTTCGACTTCGGCGCCGACGCCTGGCTGGACGCCGGCTCAGACGAGTCGTCGTCTCCGCCGCAGCCGGCGATCGTCGCCGTCAGCAGGACCGCCAGGGCGGACGCCCCCACGCGTGTGATTCTGGACCTCATCTGATGACTCCTTCGTTCTGGACTACGGTGTGGAATTCGGTGTGACCGGCGACCCGGAACCCGGGGCCGGGAGCCGGGTGCTTCCGCGGAAGCACCCGGCCATGAGTCGTGCCGGCTAGCCGGCCTCGGCCGATCGCGTCTCGGGCGCGGGCGGACGACCGCCCGACCCCGAGCGGCGCAACCACGCGCGAACCGCGCGAATCTGCTGCCCGAGCGCGACGGTGGCGCCGTCGGGCTGCGTGACCGCCGTGAGCAGCAGGGCCACGCCGGAGATCACGATCCACCAGCTGGCGATCCCGCCGACGTTGCTGAGCAGCACGTAGAGGAAGCCGCCGTTGATGATCACGCCGGCGAAGATCGCGCCGGAGACGGTGGCGATGCCGCCGATGTAGACGATCGCCAGCAGCATGATCGAGGCCATCGGCGAGAACCGCTCCGGCACGACCGCCCCCAGCTGGTACGCCAGCAGGCCGCCGCCGATCGCCGCGATGAACGCGCTCAGCGCGAACGCCTGGAGCTTGGTCCCCGTGACGTCGATGCCGACCATCGCGGCCGCCCGCTCGTTGCCGCGGACCGCCAGCATCCGCCGCCCGGCCGAGCCGCGTCGCAGGTTGACGACCGCGGCGACGGCGAGCGCCGCCACGATCAACGCGAAGATGCCGAACCGCACCGGGTGGCTGATCGCGTCGAGCGAGAAGCCCCAGAGCTCGGGAGACGGAACCTCGCTCCCGCTCTTGCCTCCCGTCCAGGCCGTGTTCTGGAAGACCACCGCGCTGACCGCGACCGCCGCGCCCAGGGTCACCACCGCCAGGTTGATCCCGCGGACCCGCACGGCCGGCAGCCCGAGCAGCACGCCGATCGGGACGGTCACCAGGGCGGCGATCACGATCGGGAAGGGGAACGGGATCCCGGCGTTGACCGCGAGCTTGGAGACGAGGAAGCCGGCGATCCCCGCGAAGGCCATCTGCATCAGCGAGATCTGGCCGACGAAGCCGGTCACCACCACGACCGAGAGCGCGATCACGATCGCGATCAGGCTGGTGCTGATCGCGCTCTGGTAGGTGCTGTCGAGCAGTACCAGGCCGAGCACCGCCAGCCCCGGCATCAGCAGCATCGTGGTCGGCTTGAAGCGGGTCGCGACCGCCAGCGGAGGCCGTACCAGCGAGAGCGTGCCCCGGGCCGGGATCCGCGCGGCGCCGAAGACCATCGTCGCGACGACGATCACGAACGGCACGGCGTCGACCATGCCCTGCTGGGTCCAGTAGCGGACCAGCAGCGACTGGGCGACGCCGATCGCGACCGCGGCGGCGACGGTGATCCCGAAGTACGTGAAGCGCCCGACCAGCGCCGCGGCCAGCGCGGGAAGGACGAGCAGCGTCAGGGTGGCGATGTCGAGCGTCGTCAGCGGCGCGATCAGCACGCCGGCGAGCGCCGCCAGCATGCAGCCGAGGGCCCAGTTGGCCGCCGCGATCAGGTCGGGCGAGAAGCCGAGCAGGCTGGCCGCCCGCTCGCTCTCGGCGACCGCGCGGGTCGCGAGCCCGAACCGCGTGTAGCGGTAGACCGCGGCCAGCACGACGCTGAGCAGCACCGCGGTCCCGAGCAGGTAGAGACGGTCGACCCCGAACGCGAGCCCGAAGATCGTCAGCGAGTCGGTCGGGAACAGGCTAGGCGCCACGACGCCGACCTGTCCCCAGACCTTCGCGGCGACCGCGGAGAGCGCGACCATCAGGCCGAGCGTGCTGACGATCCGCGCCAGCAGCGGGGCCTTGCGCAACGGCCGCATGATCAGCAGGTGGATCAGGACGCCGAGCACGGCGCTGACCGCGAGCGCGATCACCAGCGCGGTCCACTTCGACATCCCGTCGTCGGTCGCGGTGGCGTAGAAGATCGCCGCGCAGCCGGCGATCGCCCCGTGGGCGAAGTTGACCGATCCCGATCCCTTCTGGATCAGGACGATGCCCAGCGCGAGCAGCGCGTAGGCCGCCCCGGCGCCGAGACCGAGGATCGCGAACAGCAGGAGGTCCTTCATGACGCCATCCCCAGGTAGCTGGATTCGAGCAGGTGACGGTCCTCGAGCAGCGTCGTCGCGGTGCCCTCGGTCGCCACGCTTCCGTGGCTGAGCACGTAGGCGCGGTCGGCCGCGCCGAGCGCCAGGTCGACGTGCTGCTCGACGAGCAGCACCCCGGTCCCCATCTCGGTGGCGATCCGCCGGACGATCGGCAGCATGCTCTTGACGATCAGCGGGGCCAGGCCCAGGCTCATCTCGTCGATCATCAGCGCCTTCGGTCGACCGGCGAGCGCCCGCCCGACGGCGAGCATCTGCTGCTCGCCGCCGGAGAGCAGCCCCGCGCGACGGTCGAGCTTCGACGACAGCTCGGGGAAGTACTCGAGCACCAGATCGACGGTCTCCTTCGTGCTCCGCTTGCCGGAGCCGAGCTTGAGGTTCTCGCGCGCGGTCAGGCCGAACAGCAGCGAGCGGTCGTCGGGGACGAACGCCAGGCCCTTGCGCGCCATCAGGTGGGGCCGACCGGCCGTGACGGGACCGTCGATCGCCCGCGCGGTGCCGCTGACCGGGGCGATGATCCCCGCGAGCGCCAGCAGCGTCGTCGTCTTGCCCGCGCCGTTGGCGCCGAGCAGGGCCACGACCTCGCCGGCGTCGACGTGCAGGTCGAGGTCGCGGACGACCGGAACCCCCGCGTAGCCCGCGGTCAGGCCGCGCGCCTCCAGTACCGGGCTCATCGCGCCACCTCCGCGGACTCGGACTCGTCGTCGGCCCCGAGGTAGGCCTCGATCACCCGCGGATCGCTGCGGATCTCGCGCGGGGTGCCCTGGGCGATGATCCGTCCGAACTCGAGGACGTAGATGTAGTCGCAGACGCCCAGCACCAGACCCATGTCGTGGTCGATCAGCAGCTGCGAGAGACCCTGGTCGACGAGTCGGCGCAGGTCCCGGCCGAGCGCCTCGCTCTCGGCCGAGTCGAGCCCGGCGGCCGGCTCGTCCAGCAGCAGCAGCCGCGGGCCGGCGGCCAGCGAGCGGGCGACGGTCACGAGCTTGCGCTGTCCGAGCGAGAGATCCGGCGGGAACGCGTCGGCGACGTCGTGCAGCTCCAGCGCGCCGAGCGCCTGCTCGACCGCGGCCTCCGCACCGCCGACCGGCCGCGGCCGGACCAGGTCCGCGATCGTGGCCCACCAGGGCGGGCTCTCCGCGCTGACGAGGAGGTTCTCGCGGATCGTCAGGTCCTCGAACAGCTCGAGGCTCTGGAAGGTGCGCCCGATCCCCGCCCGGACCCGAGCGTGGGGCGCCAGGCGGTCGATCCGGTTGCCCTGGAACGCGATCTGACCCGTCGACCGGACGAGTCCGGTGATCGCGTCGACGGCGGTCGTCTTGCCGGCGCCGTTCGGCCCGATCAGGCCCACGAGCTTGCCCTCCGGAACGTCGAGGCTCACGCCGTCGACGGCCGTCACGCCACCGAAGCGCACGGTGAGGTCCCGAACCTCCAGGATTGCCTGTGTCATCTCGCTCCTTCTCTCTGCGAGCTCGTGGCGCGGGCTGCGCTACGAGCGGAACTCGGGCGAGCATCTCGGGAAACGTGGCCGCCGCTCGACCGGATCGGCGGCGGGACGTTGGCGCTGTTCACAATGCGCTTTCGGCTTCCGGTGCGCGTACGGCGACGTCCCGCCGGTCGGACGACCGCCGAACCCCCTTCCGCACTGCCGATACGGGCCCAATCGGGGGTCCGGTTCCGGCGCCGCCGCGGATCGGGGCGACGCGCTCGACCGTCGTCCGCCCGGGGCCCCGATCGGCGCTGTGCAGGTTTCCAACGCCCGTCCGGGCCCGGGCGGGCGGGAGGGCGACCTGACGCTGCCGGGCGCGCTCCGCGTCGACGGTCGACGCGGAGCGCGCGGTCAGCGGCCCGTCCAGACCGGCGGTCGACGCTCGGCGAAGGCCACCGCGCCCTCTTGGGCATCCTGGGAGTCGAAGACCGGCCGCACGAGCTCCTCCTGCCGCGCCCAGAACTCGGCGTCCGGCCAGTCCCGCTGACGATCGAGCACCGCCTTGGACGCTCCGACCGCCAGCGGCGCGCAGGCGGCGATCTCGTTCGCCCACGCCACGCCGGCCGCCTCGGCGGCGCCGTCGTCGACCAGCCGGTCGACCAGGCCGGTCGCCAGCGCACGGTCCGCGGCGACGGTGGCCCCGGTGAACAACATCTCGCGGGCCACACCGATCGGCACGCGATCGGGCAGGCGCCGGATCCCGCCGCCCGCGGCGATCAGGCCGCGTTGGACCTCCGGAACGCCGAAGACGGCACTCCGGCCCGACACGATCAGGTCGCACGCCAGCGCGATCTCCAGCCCGCCGGCCAGCGCGAACCGCTCGACCGCCGCGACCAGCGGCTTGGCGCTCGGTCGCTCGACGATCCCCGCGAAGCCGCGGCTCTCGGTGAACGGCATCGGCTCGCCGCTCGCGAACGCCTTCAGGTCCATCCCGGCGGAGAAGCCCGCGGGCGACCCGGTGATCACGCCGACGCGCAGCGCGGGATCGTGGTCCAGCCGGTCCAGCGCCTCGTCGATCAGCACCGCCGTCCGGTGGTCGATCGCGTTGCGGCGCGCGGGCCGCGCGATCCGCATGATCAGCACGGATTCCCGGACCTCCAGCTGCAGGCCGTCCTCGTTCTCGGTCATCGCTGCTCCTCGTTCCGACATCCGCGACGCACGCCTACAGCTCCGCGACGGCCTTGCCGACGATCTGCCCGCGGCCGAGCCGGTCGAGCGCCGCCGGGACGTCGCGGAAATCGAGCAGGTCGCCGACCGGAGGGCGCACGATCCCCGCCGCGAACATCCGCTCGAGCGCCTCGGCCGCCGTGCTCATCACCGACGGGTCGATGTCGAGGAACGCGCCCCAGGCCACGCCGACGACCGCGACGTTGCGCAGCAGCAGGCGGTTGACCTTGATCGTCGGGATCTCGCCCGCGGCGAACCCGACGACGAGGATCCGGCCCTCGGGAGCAAGCGCGCGCACCGCCTCCGCGAACAGCCAGTCCCCCAGCGGGTCGAGCACCACGTCGACGCCGCGATCGTCGTTGAGCTCGCGCACCGCGGCCGCGAAGCCCTCGCGCAGCACCAGCACCTCGTCGGCTCCCGCGGCCCGCGCCGTCGCGACCTGGTCGTCGGCGGCGACGCCGGCGATCACGCGGGCTCCGAGCCCCTTCGCGACCTGCACGGCGGCCGAGCCGATGCCGCCTCCGGCGCCGAGCGCCAGCACGGTCTCGCCGCTGCGCAGCCCGCCGCGACGGGCCAGCGCGAAGTGGACCGTGTGGTAGTTGACGACGGTGGCCGCGCCGTCGGCGAAGGTCGCGCCGTCGGGCAGCCGCGCCAGCGCGCCGGGCGGGGCCGTCACGTACTCGGCGTAGCCGCCTTCCCAGACGAATCCCGAGACCCGGTCGCCGGTGCTCCACCGCGAGCCCTCGGGCGCCTGGGCGACGACGCCGGCGATCTCGCAGCCGGGGACGAACGGCGGAACCGGGCGGTACTGGTACTCGCCGCGGACGCTCAGCAGGTCCGGGAAGTTGATCCCGACCGCCTTGACCTCGACCAGCACGTGGTCGTCGGCCGGCACCGGGACCGGCAGCTCGGCGAGCTCCAGGTTCTCCGGACCGCCGTACTCCCGCAGTCGCAGCGCCCGCATCAGGCGCACCGCTCCGCCGAAGCCGTCGGTCGATAGGGGCTGTGCATCATGCTGTCCTCCGGGTCGTGATCGCGGTGCCGACGGCACCGACCTGATCGTGGCGCCCGGATGCGCCCGCCACCACCCGAATGCGATTCGCGGGTTGGCCCCGTTTCCAACCTCGCGGCCGCATCGCGACCGCGCCGGGCGGCGCGACCTGCGGGCGCGACGGGCCGACGTCTCCCGCGAGGTCAGCGGGCGGATCGCCCGGGCCGCCGCGAGCTTCGCGTTACCCGCGGATCGCGCCCGCGGCGACCAGCGCGGTCAACCGCTCGCCGTCGACGCCCCAGTCGCGCAGCCCGTCGACCGTGTCCGCCCCCGGCACCGGGGGCGCGGTCGGCGTCGCGGTCGGCGTACCGGAGAACCGCGGGGCCGGGCGCGGTTGGACGACCCCGTCGACCTCGACGAAGACGTCGCGGGCGACGTTCGCCGGATGCTGCGGGGCCTCGGCGACCTCGAGCACCGGGGCGAAGCAGGCGTCGGTGCCCTCCAGCCGGGCGCACCACTCGTCGCGGGTCCGCTCGCGGAACCGGGCCGCGAGGCACGCCCGCATCGCCGGCCAGGTCGCCCGGTCGTGCTGGTCGGCCATCGCGGGGTCGTCGGCCAGATCGAGCCGCCGCACCAGCTCGGCGTAGAACTGCGGCTCGAGCGCCCCGACCGCGACCCAGCGGTCATCCTTCGTGCGGTACGTCGCGTAGAACGGCGCCCCGCCGTCGAGCAGGTTCGTCCCGCGCGGGCCGTGCTGCCCGGCGGCGTGCAGGCCGTAGAACGCGGTCATCAGGCTCGCCGCCCCGTCGACCATCGCGGCGTCGACGACCTGCCCCGTCCCGCTCTCGCGGGCCGACAGCAGGGCGCTGACGATGCCGAGCGCCAGGTAGAGCGCGCCGCCGCCGAAGTCCGCGACGAGGTTGAGCGGGATCACCGGCGGGGCGGTGTCGCCGGCCGGACCGATCGATCCCAGCGCGCCGGTCAGCGCCAGGTAGTCGACGTCGTGGCCGGCCGCCGCCGCCAGCGGACCGTCCTGTCCCCAGCCGGTCATCCGCCCGTAGACCAGCCGCGGGTTGCGGGCCAGGCAGGCGTCGGGCCCCAGACCGAGCCGCTCCGTCGTCCCGGGACGGAAGCCCTCGATCAGCACGTCGGCGCGAGCCACCAGGTCGAGCACCAGCTCGGCCCCGGCGGGCGCCTTGAGGTCGATCCCGACCGACCGGCGACTGCGGTTGAGCACGCGCAGGTCGAGGCCCGCGGGCCCCTCGCGCTCGGCGGCGTCGGGACGGTCGACCCGCAGCACCTCGGCCCCGAGATCCGCCAGCAGCATCGCCGCGAACGGGCCGGGACCGATGCCCGCCAGCTCGACGACCCGGACGCCGGCGAGCGGCCCGCTCACCGCGGCGCCATCCGCAGCGCGCCGTCCAACCGGATCACCTCGCCGTTGAGCATCCGGTTGGTGACGATGTGCTCGACCAGGTCCGCGTACTCGGCGGGCCGCCCGAGACGGGCCGGGTACGGCACGGTCTCGCCCAGCTCGTCCTGCACGTGCTGCGGTAGGCCGGCCAGCATCGGCGTCTCGAACAGCCCCGGGGCGATCGTGACCACGCGGATCGCCTGGGCCGCGAGCTCGCGGGCGACGGGCAGCGTCAGCCCGACCACGCCGCCCTTCGACGCGGCGTAGGCGACCTGGCCGATCTGCCCGTCGTAGGCGGCGATCGACGCGGTCTGCACGCAGACGCCGCGCTCGCCCTCGTCGTCGGGCTCGTTGCCGGCGATCGCGGCGGCCGCCAGGCGGAGCGCGTTGATCGTGCCGAGCAGGTTGACCCGGATCACCGTGTCGAACGTGTCCAGCGCGGTCGGTCCCCCGCGGCCGAGCAGCTTGGCCGGCGTGCCGAGCCCGGCGCAGACCACCGAGACCCGGAGCCCGCGCGGGGCCGTGGCCGCCGCCTCGACGGCCGCCTGGACGCTGGCCTCGTCGAGCACGTCGGTACGCACGGCGGTCCCGCCGACCTCGGCGGCGATCTCCTGCGCCCGCTGCTCGTTGAGGTCGGCGATCACCACCGACGCGCCCTCGGCGGCCAACCTCCGCACGGTCGCCTCGCCGAGGCCCGAGGCCCCTCCGAAGACGACGGCGCCCGTTCCCTTGATCTCCATCTGCTGCCTTTCGGTGCTCTACGACTGGGTGCTGCGCGGAACGTCGCCGAACCGCGGGGCCCGGCGCTCGAGGAACGCCTCGATCCCCTCGCCGCCCTCGGCCGAGGCCGCCCGCTGCGCGATGCTCTGGCGCTCGGCGTCGA
>Ga0265296_1005119_pt1 | contig 10993 bp, 6 predicted proteins | sample MunlanPumphouse1_FD_189073 | JGI IMG/M metagenome (GOLD analysis project Ga0265296, IMG submission 189073) | Groundwater microbial communities from a municipal landfill in Southern Ontario, Canada - Pumphouse #1 | ecosystem: Environmental > Aquatic > Deep subsurface > Groundwater | place: Canada...
CAACCATCTCGCCCATCACCATATAAATAATGGGCAAACTGAAAATTAGAGCAAAAATAAACCGCTTTTTTAATTTTTGTATTTCTTGCGCTTTTGCCTCTTTATGATGGTCGTGCATTTCTTCTTCTCCGCCAGAGGCGGATCCGCCTTCGGCGGAAAAGGTTTCTTCCGTCGCCCCATACCCTAATTTCTCAATGATTTTTTTTATTCTGGCGATATTTATTTCAATAGAATCAAATTCTAAATAAAGTTTCTCCGAAGCAAAATTAACATTAGCGGATTTAATTCCTTCCTCTTTTTTCAATGCGTTTTCAATATTTGCCGCGCAAGAAGCACAATGCATACCGGATATTTTTAGAATTGTTTTTTGATTCATATTCATAAAATTAAAATTTTATATTTTTATCTTCCGCCACAACCGCATTTTCCATTTACGCCACAGCTCCCGCCCGAACTCTCTACGCCTGATGGGCTGAATAAATTTCCGTTGTTATTCTGAAAATCGCCTTGAGTCGCTGTGCCGTTTCCATCAATAACCTCCATAATCCCCGAAACCATTCCCATCCAACAACTAAATTTATACTTACCCGGCTTTTCAGGAGTAAATTCCTTAATGCTGGTTTGGCCCGGGATCAAGGGAATTTCTCCCTCAAATAAATTTTTTGAAATAACGGCATTAGTGCAACCGCTGGTTCCTTTGTCGGTAATTTCCCACCTCACCGGTATTCCAACTTTTACTTTAAAATAGTTTGGTGAATAGCCGCGAGAAGAAGCGTCCATTTTCAAAATTTGTTTGCCATTAACAATCGGGGGCAATCCTTCTTCATTTTGAAGCGAATTATTCTTTATAGAATTAATACCCAAATCGCTGAGACTAGAAATTCCCAAGACATTCAGTTGAAAATTTATATTATAAAGAGCGAAAAATAAAACCAAAATTCCGGCTATTTTTAAGAATCTATTGGACAAGTGCGGCTTTTGGGAAAATTTAACGCTTCCCAAACCGATAAATAAAAGCATTGGTAAAGTTCCCAGCGCGAATAAAAGCATAATCAAACCCCCCTGAATTGCATTTCCAGAAATTAAAGCCAATCCCTGAGCAGTTATGGTAAAACCGCAAGGCAGAAAAAAGGTAAACGCGCCCATTAAGAACGGCATATAACGGCCCTTGAAATTAGATTCGCTGGCAATAAATCTCGTAATAAATTTTGGCATTGTGAATTGGAATTTTCTAAACGCCTTAAATCCGAACATCTGAAAGGCCAAAAAAATCATCATCACAGAAACAGCGATGACTAAAATCGGCCCAAAATTTTCAGCCAAAGGCTGATCCGCCTCTGGCGGAAAGGAAAAATTTAGTTTGCTGCCGATTGCTCCTAAGATTGCCCCGAAAACACCATAAGAAATAAGTCTGCCGGTATTGAAAATTAAATGGGGCTGAATTTTCTTCCAAGTGGAGTCACTATCCGAATATAATTCGCCCCATTGTTTTGACATAGAAAGAATTATTCCACCGACCAAGGCCGCGCAACTAGAAATGCCGGCTATAATTCCGAACACAAAAAACACAGGTAAAGACGATTTTGAACTAACATTTATTAACCCCGATAATCCCAATTTGTTTAATCCGATAAAACCGATAATAATTAATAATCCTATGCCAAGGGTAATAAAAAATTCCTTCGGCTTAAAATCGTTTATTATTTTTTGTGGTCTGTCGGAAAAAGTATAACCCTCTCTTTTTCCGCCCGAGGCGGATCCGCCTTTGGCGGAAAAAATTTCGTTCAATCTTTCGAGGGTTGGCCTTTCGCCGTCGTATTCGATCAGTGCCTCACCTTTGGCTGTTGAGGCCTCAACCGATTTTATGTTCCCCAATTCTAATAATTTTTTTTCAATTAAAATCTCGCAAGAAGCGCAATGCATTCCTCTGATGTAATAAGTATGCTCTTTTATATTTTTAGTCACACGATTTAAATTATTTATTAAATAGTTTCGTGACTCTTAAAATCTCTTGAGTCATTTCTTGTTTTCTTTTTTCATTTTTTGTTTCCATTGCTGTTTTAAAACAGGTATTTAGATGATTTTCCATTAACATTTGATGGGCAGATTTCAAAAGACCTATCACCGCCGAATTTTGCTGCATAATATCAATACAGTACTCATTGGCTTCGACCATCTTGATAATTTTCGATATTAAGCTTTGGGCCTTTTTAAAATTGATGAGAGTATTTTCTTTTTGGGTAGTCATATTTTTTCCGCCAAAGGCGGATCCTCCTCGGGAGGAAAAATTAAATAGTTAGTTTATTTATCCACACACTTATATATAGTTGTGGGGATTTAACCATACCCCGACCATAGGTATAGGTCTATGATAACAAAGGTAAAAATCTTTGTCAATTTATTCCTGCTTACACTTGGATTAAACTGGGTTAAACTTAAAAAGAAAAAGACGCTCACGGCGTCTTTTTTAAATTGTCAATTTAATTTACAAAATCTTCAACATTCATTTTTATTTCTTCAATCACTTCGCGCTCCGCGTCAAACGGATTTTTATTGAGCAGGCAGAATTCGTGAGTGTGTTCGCTGGAAGTTCCTTCACAGCTCCTAATTAATTTTGAAGCATTAATATTTTTTTGCGTTTTAACAACACAGCAAACCCCGCCAGTCATTTGTTCGTAAATTAAAACAGCGATTTTTGTTTCCGGCGCGCTTAAAACAAGTTCATCAATCACTTCCGTAAGATAAGTCTCGTCGGAGCCGGTGGCCAAAAAATCATCTTTGGTCAAAGTCGCCCAGGTTATGCCAAACCGCGCGTCAAATTTCAGGCGGGAAAGCACCCTGCCCCAAAGCTGCAGGCTTTTGATGGTGTGCTTGCGGTATAAATTGGCGATAATTTCTTCTCTTCTTGCGCCGCGGTCAATTAAATGCCCGGCGGTTTGCAAAATTTGCGGATTGATTTTGCTTGATTTAAAACAATTCGTCGCCGACAAAATTCCCGAAAGCAGGCAGGTGGCAAGATTCGCGTCGAGCTCAATGCCATAATCGGTAAGCAGGCGATACACAAGTTCGCTGGTGGAAAGAGCCGTAACATCCACCATATTCAAGTGGCCGAATTTGTTGTTATTTAAATTGTTATCTATATTAACAATCGGCACTTTGTAAAAAAAGTCGGAATGTTTTTGGAAGGACGCCCCCAAAAGTTCAATTGCCTGCACCCCAAGCGTAACAACAAGGTCGTAAAGGTAAGATGACGGCGAAGCGCTTATTTCATTTTTCCCCCACCACCCCTCTTTTGGAGTTAAAAAAATGTGGAGTTTCCCGTCGCTCATTTCGTAGTTAATATCGTTAAGTTGGGTTTTGGCCAAGTCAACGGAAAGTACAAGTTTTTTCATGTTTTCCAAACGGTTTTTAACGCTCTTTATTTCCGGCAAAAAAAGAAGCGATTGGTTGGGCACAAATCCGTCTATAACAACGTCGGCGTCTTTGCCGATTTTTTTAAAAAAACTACGCAAAGCCAGGGCGCTTACAATAGCGTCAAAGGAGGCCGTTGGAGAAGAAGCAATTAAGATTCTTCGGCTCGGCTCGATAATATTTCTAAACTGGTTTTTAAAATCTTCTTCCATAACTTCGTTTAACCAATTATATCATCTTATAACAACCCCAAAATCTTGTCAATGGGTGTTAAAATCGTTACAATATATAGAGTAGAAGCCGAATAACGCCGCACTCCAACTTAAAGTTGGAGTCAACGCCGATTTACGCCGTAAATAGCGTTTAGTCACAAAGTTACAAACGGCGTAGTTGTCGCGAGGTAAACAACGTTTAAACGGCGATTTTTATGGATAAGGCATATAATCCCCAACAAGTTGAAGATAAGATTTATGAGGACTGGGAGAAGTCCGGATTTTTTAATCCCGATAAAGTTAAGGATCAAAAGTCAGGGATTAAGGATAATCGAAAACGCAAAGCGTTTTCAATTATGATGCCCCCGCCGAATGTTACGGGCACGCTTCATGTTGGCCATGCCGTAATGCTGGCGCTTCAAGACATTATGGCTCGTTATCACAGAATGAAGGGCGAGGACACATTGTGGCTTCCCGGCACAGACCACGCTGCCATAGCCACCCAAACAAAAGTGGAAAAGATTTTAAAGGAACGCACCGGCCAAAGCCGGCACGATTTGGGGCGGGAAAAATTTTTGGAAGAAGTAAAAAAATTCGCCGCGGAGTCAAAAGCGACAATTCATAAACAAATTCGCAAAATGGGCTCATCGTGCGATTGGTCGCGCGAGGCGTATACTTTGGACGAAATTCGCGAAAGGGCGGTGAGGGAAGTTTTCAAAAAGATGTATGACGACGGTCTTATTTACCGCGGATACCGCATCGTTAACTGGTGCCCAAGATGTTCGTCAACATTAGCCGACGATGAAGTGGAACATAAACAAGAAGATGGAAAACTCTATTATATAAGGTATATATTAAATCCAAAATCCGAAATCCGAAATCTAAAATCTGTCCCTTCGGGACATCTCCCGAAGGGAGACAAAATCCAAAATCTAGAATCTATTACAGTGGCAACCACAAGGCCTGAAACAAAATTGGGTGATACGGCTGTGGCGGTAAATCCCAATGACGCAAGGTACAAAAAATATATCGGGAAAGAATTTGATGTAGATTTGGCGGGGCATAAAATTCACATAAGATTTATTGCTGATAAAGCGATTGACCCGAAATTCGGCACAGGCGCTGTTGGGGTTACCCCAGCGCATTCAATGATTGACTGGGAGATGGCGGAGAAAAATAAGTTGCCTTTTATTAAAGTAATTGATGAAGACGGAACAATGTCGCCCTTTGCCGGAAGATATGTTCATCTGCCAATTTTTGAAGCAAGACGCGTATTTGTAAATGATTTGCGTCAGGCCGGTCTTTTGGAAAAAATTGAAGATTGCAAACACAACGTTGGCCATTGTTACAGATGTAGCACGCTTGTTGAGCAGCTGCCGTCAAAACAATGGTTTGTTAGCGTTAATAAAAAAATTCTCCCCCTACGGGGGATCACTCGCGGGGTGACAGGCAAGACACTCAAGGAACTAGCAATAGAGGCGGTAAAATCAGGGAAAATAAAAATTATTCCGGAAAGGTTTAATAAAGTTTATTTTGAGTGGATGAAAAATTTGCGCGATTGGTGCATTAGCCGGCAAATTTGGTTTGGACACCGGCTTCCTGTGTGGCACAGGAAGAAATCCGAAATCCGAAATCCGAAATCCCTGCCCGCAGATGCTGCGCATCAAGCGTTGCAGGCGGGCGAAACAAATCCAAAATCCAAAATCTGTCCCTTCGGGACATCTCCCGAAGGGAGACAAAATCCAAAAACTTGGTTAGACGAAGAAGAAATATATGTGGGTGTAGAACCACCGATAGGGGAAGAGTGGAAGCAAGAAACGGACACGCTGGACACTTGGTTTAGCTCCGGACTTTGGACATTTTCCACGCTTTTGTCTCCCTGCGGGAGATCCCCCGAAGGGGGAGATAAAGATTATAAAAAATATAAGACTTTGGGCGAGTGGATTAAAAAGAGCCCGGATTTAAAAAGATTCCACCCCACCTCGGTGATGGAAACGGGTTACGATATTATATTTTTCTGGGTAGCGAGAATGATTTTAATGACAACCTATGTTTTGGGAGAAATTCCTTTTAAAACAGTTTATTTGCATGGATTAGTGCGCGACGAAAAAGGCAGAAAAATGTCAAAGTCCCTGGGCAATGTTATCGATCCGCTTACTGTGGCGGAAAAATATGGCACAGACGCTGTCCGTCTTTCGCTTGTTTTGGGCACAACTGCGGGAAATGACACGGCGCTTTCCGAAGAGAAAATTGCCGGTTTTAGGAATTTTACGAATAAATTGTGGAACATTGGACGATACATCCTCGGAAATTCGAAATTCGAAATTCGAAATCCGAAACAACCCCCACTTTCTCCCCCTATTTCGCCGCGGGCGAAACAGGGGGAGTTAGAGGGGGTGAAAATCTCCCCCTACGGGGGATCTCCCGAAGGGAGACAAAATCTAACCTTGGCGGAAAAATGGATTTTGAGCCGATTAAATTCGGTTATTGCTGAAGTAACAAGCGACTTGGAAAATTTTAGATTTAGCCAGGCTGGCGAAAAATTACGCGCCTTTACCTGGGAAGAATTTGCCGATTGGTACATTGAAATTTCAAAAATTGAAAAAAATTTCCAACAACTATCAACTATTAACTATCAACTATTAAAACTGTGGCACCCGTTTATGCCGTTTGTGACTGAACATTTATACTCGCTAATAAAAAGCGAATCAGAAGCGAATAAAAACGAATTTTTGATGATGTCAGAATGGCCTAAGGCGGATAAAAAATTAATTGATAAAAAAGCGGAGAAAGAGTTTGAAAATTTAAGAAAAATAATTATTAAGATGCGAAATATGCGCGCTGAACACGGTGTTCCACCACCTGAAACGACCAGTTTTTATTTGGATGGCAAAAACGTAAAATTTTTGGAGGAGAATATTGAGATTTTAAAAAAATTAACTAGAGGCAACATACAAATTACGAAGAGTAAATCGGCGGTAATTCAAATTAGAATGGCGGCTAGTGTATTTAGCCAGGAAAAAGAAAAATCTCGCCTTGAATTAGAAAAAAATAATTTGGAAAAATATCTTTCGGGACTCCGCGCGAAATTGGCGAATCATGATTTCGTTTCCCGCGCGCCAAAGGAGATTGTCGAAGGAGAGAGAAATAAGCTGAAAGAAATTGAGGAGAAGGTTAAAAATTTGGACGGTGCTTTAAAGCACTTGAAAGAATAAAACATATTTGCTACAATGTAAACAATTCTTTTTAGGGGTGCGTAGCTCAGTGGTAGAGCACAGTCCTGATAAGACTGGGGTCGAAGGTTCAATCCCTTCCGCACCCACCACACCCCGATTTCATCGGGGAAATCTGAAATTAGAATATCGAATATCGAAACTTAATCTTTTCGTTTAGCGTTGGCGGGTTACGATGCCCGTTTCGTAAGGCGTTACGAGGTTACGTGTTTTACGCTTAACGTTACCGTTTGACGTAACGGGCTTCGTAACCGTAACCGCCAGACCAAATTAGGTGTCTCGGATTTAGGGTTTAGAATTTAGAGTTTACATTATCGCGGGGTAGAGCAGTCAGGCAGCTCGCCAGGCCCATAACCTGGAGGCCGTGAGTTCAAATCTCACCCCCGCAACCAAGCCGAGGTAGCTCAGCGGTAGAGCGCAGCCCTGAAAAGGCTGGCGTCGGCAGTTCGACTCTGCCCCTCGGCACCATCAAACAAAATAAAAAATTAAAAATATTGTAGTAAATCCCTAGATCCGCCTTGTGGACCGGGATCCCGGCCGAAGGCCTAGGGACTAAAAAATAGAAAGCAGGCCGAGCTTTTTTTGAAAACGAATTATTAAATAATTCTGCGTTGTTCCGTGTGTTGTTCAACACAAGTTCTGTGTTATAAAAGTTTTATCGCTGAACTACATTGAATGAGTACGCCAAACTGCGCTGAAGATTATTCAATATGACAAAGAAGTTTTATGTATTCTTAATCAGTGCGGTTGTTTTTGCCACAGTTTTTGGAGTTGTGGGTGTTATGCCAACTTCAACTTCTGCCAAGCCGCTCGCGAGAAAAATAGTTGTGTTTGATTCAAATGTTATTAATGAATCAGCACAAGATGCTTTGCTCGCGAGGTTTGGCGCGGTAAAAATTAAGAATTTGGATTTAATTGGAGGGAAAGTGGTGTATTTACCGCCAACTGCCGAGGCGTTACTGAAACATCGACCGGGCATTTTAAGAATTGAGGACGATGCAGTTGTCTACGCTTTGGGTAAACGAGCGCCTTCTCAACCGGCGGAGGTTTTACCTTGGGGCATTAACAGAATTGACGCTGATTTAGTTTGGGGCGTTACAACCGGCGATCCAATTAAAGTCGCTATTGTTGACACGGGCATCGATTTGACCCACCCGGATTTGGCGGTAAATGTCAAAGGCGGTTACAACGCCATAAATCCGCTTAAATCGGCTGCGGATGACAACGGCCACGGAACTCATGTGGCTGGGATTGTTGCGGCTTTAGATAATACAATTGGTATCATTGGTGTTGCCCCGCGGGCTGATCTTTACGCTGTCAAAGTTTTGAGCCGCACCGGTTCAGGTTATGTTTCCGACATAATCGAAGGACTTGATTGGGCGATTGCCAACGGAATGCAGGTGGTGAATATGAGTTTAGGCACAAGCGCGGACATCCAGTCGTTCCATGACGCAATTGTAAGGGCTTATCAAGCAGGACTTGTTTTGGTCGCAGCGGCTGGCAATAATTATGGCGGCGCGGTAGATTATCCGGCGCGCTATCCAGAAGTGGTTGCTGTTTCGGCCACTGATTCTTTGGATAACATTGCCTCTTTTTCTTCTGTTGGTCCGGAAGTTGATTTGGCCGCTCCAGGCGCGAGTATCTACTCCACTTACAAAGATTCTGTTTACAAAACTCTGAGCGGGACATCAATGGCCGCGCCTCATGTTGTCGGCGCCGCGGCATTGGTTTTGACTATGCCGGTTGGAACTTATGATTTAGACGCTGATGGGGTTTGGGATCCGGGTGAAGTTCAGAATAAATTGGAAGTAATGGCAGAGGATTTAGGTTTGGCCGGTCGCGATAATTTTTACGGAGCGGGTTTGGTTGATGTGGAAAAAGCGGTGTTGGAATAATTTTCATTTCAAATCAAATTTGGAATAGCGCCCCCGCAAGTCGGGGGCGCGCAAGAAAATACCCCTGTTAAAGCAGGGGCATTTTCTTACCCGCCATGTTCTTACTTGAAAAAAACGAGCAAATAGGATATTATCAAATCAGTTCGGGGCATGGCGCAGCAGTCTAAGGCGGTCCGAAGTGTCAGTGAGCGGCGCAGTGGTAGGGCGCTCGCTTCCCATCTCGCCACATTTTAAACGGGGTGTCGTATACCGGTAGTACGCGTGCTTTGGGAGCATGTAGACTGGGTTCAATTCCCAGCACCCCGACCAACTTAAACTTTTTTCAAATTCAGAGGCGATTGATTGCTCGTTCGCCCCGCCTTCGGCGGGGCTACGCTCGCATTTTTCCGTATATTTCGGAATTAAATCAAAGGGGTGGACAAATTCAAATTCAGTTTTTCGGGAAAGCAAACGGCGGTTCGTTCCAATTTTTTCCGTCAATGATTTTATTTCATAAAAATCATTGGACAAAGCAAGTTTTTCGGCGTGGTGAGCGGTTTTTATCCAATCCCGCAAAGGTTCAATCCAATTGTTTCCCTTTCGCCCAAAATCAGACTTTCTTTTGTTGAAGTCTGTTTTTGTTTTGATAAGTTCGTCTTTTTTCACAAGGTAAGTTTCTTTTTCAATGCTTCCGTCTAAAAAGGCGTTGACCAGTTTATCAAGTTTCGTTTCCGCTTCTTTTATCTTTTCCTCAAGATTTTGGGCAAAAGATTGCGACGACAAAACATTTTCCTTTTCCCAAACATCAACTTGAGCTTTCATTTTTTCCGCCCAGTCGTCGCCAAGAGCGACATTTTGAAGCCGATTTTTTAACTGATTGGCGAGCAAGTCCTCGCGCAAATATCGCTGGTTACATTTGCCGAGCTTTTTCGTGCAACGATAATAGCGGTATGTTCCGCCGTGTCCGTGAGCAAATTGCGCGGTAATGGCTCCGCCACACTCGCCACAAGTGAGTAATCCCGCAAATGGGAAGTTGTGCCTTTTTTTGGATTTGCGAGGTCTTGCTCGCTGTTTTAATACTTTTTGGACGGCTTCAAAAGTCGCTTGGGAAACAATTGCCGGAAAACCGCCCTCATAACTTTCGCCGTTATGAACAATTATTCCGAGATAAACTTTATTTGTCAGCATTCTTTGCAAAGTCGCTTTACAGATCGGTTTTCCGGTTCCGCTCACCACGCCCCAAAAACTCAGGCGTTGGCCTAAACTTTCCAAAGTGTGCCGGCCTTGCGCGTATTCCTCAAACGCCTTGGTAACGCACCTTGATTTTGTCGGTTCAGGTTCAATCGTTCTTGTTTTGGAATTATTCACATAACCGAACGGCGCAAGGCCCGGCCATTCGCCCCGCCTAAGTTTTTGTCTAATCCCGCGCTTTACATTTTCCGACAAATTGTCGGAATAATATTTTGATTGGCCAAAGGCAACTTGAAGCATAAAAAGTCCTTGCGGAGTTGGCTCAAACCAAAATGTGGGAAAGCGCAAAGAAACAATTTTGCCGATGTCTATGCTGTAAATTATTTGTCCGCCGTCAACGGAATTGCGAGCCAATCTGTCGGGGTGCCAGGCAATAAGTCCGATTGGCTCTTTGCTTTCATAAACTTTGCTCATCATTTGGTTAAAGATTTCTCGGCCGGGTTTCTTTGCGCTTTTTGATTCAATAAAAGTTTCCGCTATTTCAATATTTTCCCGCTTGGCAAATTCTGCCAACTCCGCAAGCTGGGCTTCAATGCTCATTATTTGCCGTTCTTCATCTTCCGTTGATTTGCGAGCGTAGAGAAAAAATTTTGTTTTCATAATGCTTGCCCCTTAATTTATAATGTCGCCTTTGGCCAAAAGCGCGGGATTAAAAACTTTCTTTGTATTCTTGCCTTTGGCAAAAAACGGAAAAAATTGGATACAAATTTCATTTGTGAATTGCTTCGCAATTCTGAACCGCCGTTTGCTTTCCCGAAAAACTGAATTTGAATTTGTCCGCCCCTTTGATTTAATTCCGAAATATACGGAAAAATGCGAGCGTAGCCCCGCCGAAGGCGGGGCGAACGAGCAATCAATCGCCTCTGAATTTGAAAAAAGTTTAAGTTGGTCGCAATTACTGAACGAAGCTCGAACCTTTTTCGAGCGAAAATCGCTCGAATGATTCCGCTCTGCGTTTCCGCCCGCCGAACTTCGGCGAGCAAAGCAAAACAATTTTCTTTCAATTTTTTAA
>Ga0265296_1005120_pt1 | contig 10993 bp, 11 predicted proteins | sample MunlanPumphouse1_FD_189073 | JGI IMG/M metagenome (GOLD analysis project Ga0265296, IMG submission 189073) | Groundwater microbial communities from a municipal landfill in Southern Ontario, Canada - Pumphouse #1 | ecosystem: Environmental > Aquatic > Deep subsurface > Groundwater | place...
GCCTGTCGATCAGAGAGGTTGCCAGAGAGAAGCAGGAACGGGAATTCCGTGATTTTAGTAACGTCAAAACTCAGGAAAACACCGATGTGGTTACTATTGGTGATATGGTGGGAAACCTTTTCGAAAAAAAGGATACTGAATAAAACGCGGCGATAAGCCGCTTTTTTTTTGCCGCACAACAACGCCATCCGGTTAAAATCGGAGGCTTTTTTTTGTATAATTTTAGTCCGAATGGACAGCCTAATTCATGATATTTCCAAGGATGAGGAGGTTTAAAATATGGACCAGAATAATATCGGCATAATAATTTTAATCGTTGCGTCAGTGGTAATTTACCTGGGCTTGGCCCAGCGGGCGCTGGACCGGATGAGGCTGTCAGACAGGGGCGCCCTGTTAGTTATAGGGGCTATAATAGTCGGAAGCTATATAAATATACCCCTTCCCTTTCTTCCATTTAATACTTCTTTCAATGTAGGCGGCGCTCTGGTGCCGGTAGGGCTGGCAATCTACCTTTTAGTCAGAGCCGGCAGCGGCAAGGAATGGATCAGGGCACTGGTGGGAGCTGCGGCAACGGCGGTTGTGGTTTACGTTATAGGCTCTCTTGTCAATACAGGGACGACCATGGAACCGGCGGGGCGCTACGCCGTAATTGATCCCATTTATCTTTATCCACTCGTGGGCGGTATTGTCGCTTATCTCATCGGCAGATCGCGGAGAGGCGCTTTCATAGCCGCAACCCTGGGTGTGCTCCTGGTTGATGTTTTTCACTACATCTGGCTTCTAAATCAAGGCGCGCCCGGAAGCTATACGGTAAGCATCGGTGGCGCCGGAGCATTTGACACCATAGTCCTGGCGGGCATAGTCGCGGTGATCCTGGCAGAGCTCGTTGGTGAATCATTGGAAAGGCTGTCAGGTGGTCCCAGCACAAAAGGACGCCCGCGAGAATTGGTGAAAGGATTGAAAAAGCCGGGCCCGGATAGTGACAGAGATATAAGCAGTGACCAGGAAAAAGCACAGGATGCAAGGGTAAAGGAGATGGAAAACGATGAATAGGAATAGGCTAAAAATCATTTATTATGGATTTTTGCTACTGGCGGGTGTCTCCTTAATTTATTACGGCGCTGCCAGGAACGTGAATTTATATCCAGCCTTAACCACGGCAGGATTCTTTAATAAGGAGAGCCCGGATCACCTCTCCGGAAAATACACAACCATTGTCGACGAACAGGGTAATACGTTGAGTATGATGTCCAGGACCACTTATGTGGGAGACGAGCTTTACACCTCGGAAGGAAACAGCTACCGGGTCTACAAAGTTGAGGGCGACCGGGCCGAGGCCAGATTTCTGGGCGTTGATCCCCAGATAGTGGCATATAGCGAACTATACGCCAGGCAGGAAGTGCCGGTTAGCACAAATCTGGCTGAGCAGAAAAAAAGGAGTATCGCCATTTATCATTCCCACACCGATGAGTCTTACGTGCCTTCAGACGGAACTGAAGCGATCCCCTTTAAAGGCGGTATCTACCAGGTGGGCAAGGCTATGGTGGATAAGCTGCAGAGCAAGGGAGTAGCGGTTAATTACGACCAGACCGCTCATGACCCGCATGACAATAACGCCTATGTGCGTTCCCGCCGGACTGCGGCAAATTTACTTAAGACAGGTCCCGCCGCCATTTTTGACGTGCACCGGGACGGTGTGCCCGACCCCAATTATTACCGTGCGGAAATAGAGGGCAAGAATGTGGCTAAACTGCGTCTGGTTGTGGGCAGGGAAAATCCCCGCATGGACGCCAATATGGACTTTGCCAAGCGGATGATGGCCGCGGCCAACGATATGCACGCGAGGGTAGTCAAGGAGATTTTTGTGGGTAAAGGTGATTACAACCAGGATCTGACTTCGACGGCCCTTTTAATCGAGGCCGGTACCCACACCAACACCAAAGAAGAAGCCGAGCGGGGTATGTCATTATTTACTGAGGCTGTCCCAGCTGTGCTCGGGGTAACCGGAGCGCCGGCGGCAGCTCCTACGGCCAAGTCGCCTGCGGCAGGGGGCGGCAGCTGGAAAGCTGTGGGCTGGATTTTAGGCATCACTCTGGTTTTAGGGCTGGGTTATCTCTTGATTACTTCGGGAAGTACGGCCAATATGAAAAAGAACATGTCTAACTTCGGCAGGGAGATTACCGGACTGTTCAGCCAGCGCGGGGCCGCCCGCAAGCCCGGCATGCGCGAAAGGGGCGAAAATGACAGTGACAAACAAGAATAAAGCCTCAGGGGCACACGATGCTAAACTACATGCCTGACTACCTTATTGTCATATTATCCGGTGTACTGGCTGGCACAGTCGCCCGCACAGCTATGCTCAGGATTGACTACCGGCAGTACCCGGGTTACCCGCACGGCTTTCTGGCGCACTTTCTACTGGGGCTGATCGCCTCGGCGCTGGGAGCCGTGGCTGTTCCGGCCATTATGAAGCCGGACTTTGCGGCTGTAACCTTTCTGGCCCTGGCCGCGCAGCAGTTCCGGGAAATCAGAAACATGGAGCGCCGGACGCTGGAAAGCCTGGAAAGAAGCGAGTTGGTCAAAAGGGGCCTGGATTATATTGAAGGGATCGCCAGGACCTTTGAAGCCAGAAACTACCTGGTGATGGGGGCATCTTTCGCTACCAGCTTGGCTGTCCAGTTCGGCGGCCTGATTACCGGTGTTTTTGTAGCCGGTCTGGCGCTGCTGGCCTGCTTTCATTTTATGTCCGGTGAGGTTATCGGCGATATCTGCGATGTTGTCCCCGCCACTCTTAGTTTTAAAGGGCCGGTCCTGATGGTGGATGAAATAGGGATTATGAATGTCGGCTTGCAATCCATGCGGGAAAAAATTTTAAAGGACGGCCTGGCTGTCAAAATCAAGCCCAAAGACGGCAACGCCAGGGCCGCCGTGCACGATATCGGCCAGCGCAGCGCAATGGCTTTTACCGCCGCGGTGATCCTGGGGACAAAAAAAGATATAGATATTCCCGAATTCACGCCGCTGGCCAGAAAAAATCCGGATACCGGTGAGGTGGGTCTTTACGTTTTACCGGTAGAAAAGGATCTAAAGCAACTCATCGCTGCCGTCAAACTAACTCCCGTGCTGGAAAGCGCCAGAAGCAAGCCTTTAAAGGCAGGCCCATCAATTAAGGCGGCGAAGAAAAAGGTGGAATAGTCATTGGACGAAAAGGCTTCAGGCATTATTTTAGCTATAGTTGCCCTGAATAAGGAACAGGTCAGCGGGGGAGCGCCTATTTTTTTTGCCCGGGATAAAGCGGAACAGGAGCGCACAGCCAATTATTTAGCCAGAATTTTTGACGCGATGGTGCATGATTTAGAGAACGGCAGCTACATTTTGGTCAGGCATTGAGGTGAGCCAATGAAAATTATATATCACTGTTACGGTGGGGCCCATTCATCAGTAACCGCCGCGTCTATTCACCTGGGCATACTGCCTATGGATTATGTCCCCGACCGGCAAATGTTCTGGCGGCTACCGCTTTATGACCGGCAGGACGCCGACGAGCACGGGCATATTTATTTCATGGGCATCGATGAATTTGGCCATGAAGTTTACCTTACGGCGCGGCGAAGCCGGCCATTGGTTTTAGAAAAATTATTTGCAGGCATGGCCAGTATTTTTGATATCCCAAAAGAAGACTACCTTCTAGTTAATGTTATGGAGCAGGTTAATCTGACTATGAAATTCGGAGGATTCATCTCGCGTCGGTGGGGGTTGATCAGGTTTGGGCGCCCTATCGTAACTCTGGGAACCCAGGCCGCGTATTTTCGGGTGGTCGAACTTGTGCGAAAAATAAAAAGCCAGGTGGGTAAAGACAGTGAAAAGGATTCTGTACTTCAGCGACAGCAAACTGCCTCTGGCCGCGCTGGCCGGAGCGATACACACGGGGCGGCTGCCCGCGGGGGGAGATCCGGGCCAAAGCCAGTTGTGGGGCCAGCCGTTTTTGAATATAAAAAACGGGGAGGGTAAAATAGTTTCCCTGGGAGATGATGAGCAGGGAAATAAAATATATGCCCTTTCTGTTAAGGGTGAGCGGGGCATGGTCTATCGCCTGGTTGACAGCTTTCTCAGCATTTACAACATACCGGATGGCGAACTGAACCTGGTTAACAGCGGGGTCAGGGATAATGTGTATCTGCTGGCAGGCAGATTGTTATGCGGCTCCAAGTTACTTGCCCCTATCGGCTACTCTCTGGCCATGGTAGGGATCAGAAAATTATACGGCAGGCTTACGCAGTGGGTGCTGGATGTGAAAACCGCACAGTCAAATCTTCCTTGACTATATAATGGAAATTATAGATAATTGTTTAGAGTAAACGCGGGAGGTATGCCCCATATGAAAAACAGGGGGCTGAAAGTCTGTCTGGTCAAACCGGAAAGCATCGCCGCAGAGCTAGGGCTTGAACCCGGGGATTGGATAATATCAATAAACGGTGAGCCTTTACAGGACTTAATTGATTTTCGCTTTTGGGAGTCCGAAGAGAAATTAAGTATTGATGTAAAAAAAGCTGGCGGCGCGGCATGGATTCTTGATGTTGAGAAGGACTACGACCAGTGCCTGGGGATAGAATTTGGCCAGGGAAGCTTTGGCAGAACCAGAAGCTGCTCTAATAAATGTGTTTTTTGTTTTGTCGACCAGATGCCCGCGGGACTGCGGAAGACACTTTACGTCAGGGACGACGACTACCGTCTATCTTTCTGGAGCGGCAATTTTATTACACTAACTAATCTTAAAGATAGTGAGCTGCGGAGGATAGCAAGGCAGCACCTGAGCCCGATCTACATCTCAGTACACACAACCAACCCCGCGCTAAGGAGCGAAATGCTGGGCAGCCACAAAGCCGGCTTAATCATGGAGCAGCTTGGCTATCTGGCCGAAGCCTGCATTGAAATGCACACCCAGGTGGTACTTTGCCCCGGCTTGAACAGCGGAGTGGAACTGGAGAGAACTGCCGCCGATCTGGCTGGCTTGTGGCCTGCTGTCAGTTCCCTGGCGGTTGTGCCCGTAGGGCTGACCCGGTACAGGCAGGAGCTTTCCCAACTGCGGGGCGTTACCTCTGGCGAAGCCCGCGATCTGGTGCGCTGGGTGAGTGCCAGGCAGGAAGAGTATATGCGGGATTTTGATGATCCGTTTATTTTTGCGTCAGACGAATTTTACCTGCTGGCCGGAGAACCGGTACCGCCGGTTGACAGATACGGCAGCCTTCCCCAGTTGGAAAACGGCGTTGGCCTTACCCGCCTTTTTCTGGACGAATGGGCTAAAGTACAGAAAAGCCTGCCGGGGGAGGTCGTAGCTAAGAAAGTCACCCTGTTAACAGGTGCACTGGGTGAAAAAGTTTTGTCCCCTGTGGTGGAAAGGCTAAACAAAATCAAAGGCTTAAGTGTTTCGCTGCAAGCAATTGAAAACTACTTTTTCGGGCGGCAGGTAACGGTTGCCGGGCTGGTTACAGGTAAGGACATATTGAAGCAGGTGGCGCCGGGTGAAGCGGGCGACCTGCTGGTGCTTCCATCTGTAATGCTGAAGAAGGAAGATCTGGTTTTCCTGGACGATATAAGTTTGGGCGAACTGGCCTCCCGCTTGAAAGTAAGTATAGCGGCTGTGGAAGGACCGCGCCAACTGGTTGATGTTCTGGCCGGCGCCCCTGAAAAAGCAGAGGTTTTCATAGAAATAAGTTAGTTTGATTTGAATAATGGTAAAATATAAAGATATTAAAACATTTTGACAGGATTAACAAGATTATTAGGATTAACAGGATTTTAAAAATATAATAATAAATGCACTTATACCTAAAAAGTATCCTGTTGATATATAATATGATTTATAACTTTATTTGATTTAAAGTTATGTTTAAAACAAATATATAGATAATATTTTTTGTTTTTATATATTTATCCTGTAAATCGTTTAAATCCTGTTAATCCTGTCAATTTGTTTACGGAGGTGAAGGTTTTGGCTAAACCGGTTGTGGCAATTGTCGGCAGGCCTAATGTTGGCAAATCAACTCTTTTTAACCGCATCGTCGGTGGCCGGGTGGCAATCGTGGAAAGCGAGCCGGGCGTTACCAGGGACCGTCTTTACCAGGATACAGAGTGGGCCGGCCGCAGATTTACCCTGGTTGATACCGGGGGCCTGGATTTCCAGGAAAGTGGTGAAATAAACGAGGGTGTAAGGCGTCAGGTGGAGCTGGCCATTAATGAGGCGGACGCGGTCCTTTTTGTTGTGGATGCCAGAGCCGGTTTGAACCCGGATGACCTGGAAGTAGCCGCTATTATACGCAAATCGAATAAGCCCGCCGTTCTGGCTGTTAATAAAGTGGAAAATTTTAAGTTTGAGTCTGATACTTATGATTTTTACAGGTTAGGCCTGGATGAACCGATCCCGGTTTCCGCGGCCCAGGGCTTGAACACGGGCGACGTGTTGGACAGGCTGGTGGCTTTGCTGCCGGCGGAAGAGGAAGAAGATTATTCTCCCGACATAATCAAGATTGCCGTGATCGGGAGGCCCAATGTGGGTAAATCATCCCTGGTTAACGCGATCCTGGGGGAGAACAGAGTTATTGTCAGTGATATACCGGGCACTACCAGGGATGCCATTGATACGTTATTTGAGCGTGACGGAAAACATTATGTGATCATTGATACCGCTGGGATACGCCGCCGCAGCAAGATCGACGATCCGACTGAAAAATATAGCGTAATCAGGTCGCTCAGGGCGGTTGATCGCAGCGATGTGGTTTTGGTGTTGTTTGACGCCGTGGCAGGTGTAACAGAACAGGATAAGCGCATAGCCGGTTACGCCCGCGAGGCGGGAAGGGCTTCCATACTGGTTGTTAATAAGTGGGACCTGCTTAAAAAGGACGACCACACCATGAAACGTTATACTGAAAAGGTCCGCGAGGAATTGGGATTTATGCAGTACGCACCGCTGATATTTATCTCGGCGACAACCGGCAAACGTGTCTCAAATGTGCTGGAGCTTGTGGATTTCGTGGCTGAGCAGCATGCCTTTCGCATCAATACGTCAGATTTAAACAGTTTATTAAAGGAAGCAACTATGCGGACCCCGCCCCCTTCATACAAAACCAGAAGTCTTAAAATTCTTTATGCCACGCAGGGTGGGGTAAAACCGCCCAAGTTTATCTTGTTTGTGAACGATCCGGAGCTCATGCATTTTTCCTACCTGCGTTTTTTGGAGAATCAAATCCGTTCGGCCTATGGCTTTGAAGGGACGCCAATCCGCTTCGCGCTGCGCAAAAGAACCAAAGAGACGGACTGAGACGTCTCACGTCCCATAAGGGGAGAAGAGTATGAATAATTACTGGGTTGTATTGGTTGCCTATTTGATCGGCTCCATACCGTTCAGTTTTCTGGTAGGCCGCTGGTGGAAAGGAATAGATATCCGCCGCTGCGGCAGCGGCAATGTGGGGACAACTAATGTCTGGCGGACCGCCGGACCGGCGGCCGGTATAATCGCCCTCGCCGGGGATCTTGGCAAAGGGGCACTGGCTGTTTTATTGGCCAAGCACTTCGGCGCCTCCTGGTTGGTAACTTTGTCCGGAGCAGCTGTACTGGCCGGCCACAGCTGGCCTATATTCCTTGGTTTCAGAGGAGGCAAACTGATTGCTACAGCCGCCGGTGTTTTTGCCGCTGTTTCTCTCCCGGTGTTAGCCTGTACCGCTGTGATCTGGTTTACTCTGGTGGCAGTTTTCAGGTATATTTCCCTTGCTTCCATCTTAGGCATTATCTCAATACCGATCTTAATGGTGGCCTTTCACCTTGATTTTCCTTATCTGTTGCTTGGTGTTTTTGCCGCGGTATTTGCAGTGTATAAACATATCCCAAATATGAAAAGGCTTGCGGCCGGTACCGAGCCTAAAATAAACCTGAAAAAGTGGTAGGGGGTTTGGCTTGCAGTGAGTAAAAGAATAGGAATTCTGGGTGCGGGCAGCTGGGCTACAGCCATTTCCGTTCTATTAGCTCAAAAGGGGTTTTCAGTAAAAATGTGGTCCATCCTGCCGGAACAGGCAGATGAAATCAACAAAACAAGGGAAAACAGCGGCTACCTGCCCGGTGTAACCATTCCACCTGGTGTTGAGGTTCTTTTAGATCTGGAACAGACGCTAAAGGATGCCGATACCGTGGTTTTTGGCGTTCCCTCTCACGCCTTCAGGCAAGTTGTCCGCCAGTCGATGCCGTACCTGCCCGGCGGAGCGGTGCTGGTTAATGTGGCCAAGGGTATTGAAGAAGACAGTCTATGCCGTTTATCACAGGTGCTGGCGCAGGAAGCTGGCCGTGACATGCTGGAACGTTTTGTGGTGCTTTCCGGTCCCAGCCATGCCGAAGAAGTAGGCAGGTTTGTTCCAACAGCGGTTGTAGCTTCGTCATCTTGTTTGAGCAGTGCGCAATATGTACAGGATTTGTTTATGTGCCAGTATTTCAGGGTATACACCAACCCGGACGTGACCGGGATAGAGCTTGGCGGCGCCTTAAAAAACATTATCGCCATGGGAACCGGTATTGCGGACGGGCTCGGTTACGGGGACAACACCAAGGCGGCTCTGATGACCAGGGGGCTGGCCGAGATTTCACGGCTTGGCTTCTCAATGGGCGCCAACCCCCTCACTTTCGCCGGGCTTGCCGGTGTGGGGGATTTGATTGTAACCTGCACAAGCATGCACAGCCGCAACCGGCGGGCCGGCATCGCCATCGGCAGGGGTAAATCCTTGGACGAGGCCCTGGCTGAAGTGAAAATGGTGGTGGAGGGAGTTCGCACTACCCGTGCCGCCTATAGCCTTGCCCGGCGATATGGGGTTGAAATGCCTATCACGGACCATATTTACAGGGTGCTTGATGAAGGGCTTTCCCCGGATATTGCTGTAAACAACTTGATGACCCGGAGCAAAACCCACGAGATGGAGGAAGTAGCGCTGGCAGCGGCGGCTATGGGGAAGATACAGTTCTCAAAATAGTGTGCGGACGGGCATTGGTTTAATTGGCAGCCAAAGGCAGACTTATTTCAAAAGCACTGCCTTGATCAGGCTCGCTATGAACGGTAATTTCTCCATTGTGGTCGGTGGCCTCGCAACGGGCGAGGTCCAACAGGTCATTCAAAATCTTGTTCAGACGATCGCATTCTTCCAGGGCGCTGCCCAGGAAATCCATCTGCGTTTCATTCACGCTGCCTGCGTCACCGGTTAAAACCAGTTCCAGAAAACCCTTGATCACGGTCAGCGGCGCTTTAAGGTCGTGAGTAATGGCGGAAAGGAAACTGGCCTTGGTCTCCCTCATTTCCTGTTCCAGGGTTGCGTCCCGGAATACTTCTATGCCGCCGATTACTCTTCCGTTATCCTGTATAATCGGCGCCACGCTTACTTCCACGATTACCCGTGACCCGTCACGGCGCTGTGCGCGCACAAGGACTGGTTTGTCACCCGGCACTCCCTTAACCATGCACTGCTGCAGGGGGCAATGATCAGTTTCCAGTACATGTATTTCCTTCTCAAACAATTTCCAAACACCTCCCCCAAGGGCTAAATACTGCACGATAATGACCATCAATAATATTTCCAACAAAACAGACTCTTTTCCCTTTATAGAAGAAAACTCCATAAATGCTGCTTGCTCCAAACATTGTTCTGAGTAAGGCAAAGGTCATGAAACGTTTTCTATTTCCGGGCATACTAATCAAAAAATAAGAGCGAGGAGATAATACAATGACCTGCAGCATATTGTTATACGGTAAAGAGAGTTGTCCGTACTCTGTGTCGGCAAAAGAAGATTTTGCAAAAAGGAAAGTGCCTTACAGGTACCGTGATGTGAAAAGAGATGACAGAGCTTTGCAAGAAATGCTGCAGCTTACTGGCGGGAGTCATGAAGTTCCGGTGATTGTGGATGGCGGCCTGGTGAAAATCGGTTTTGGCGGTACCTGAGAGGTCTAGAACGGCCGGCGGCCGGTATAGGACGTGAGAAGTGGGACATGGGACGCAACAACCGGCACCATTCAATTAGATAATTCAACAATTCAACAACTGGCACCAACTGGTCAATCAATTTAAATAGTAAATAATGGATATTATTTTTGGGATTTTTCATTTGCCAGGGAATATTCGTCCAACAGGCTCATATATATATACTGTTGTTGTATACTACTGGAAAAAAATAGACGTGGACTAGGTTTCACGACGGAATCGATATTTGATTTTTTATGATGTGGGGAGGGATGCAATCTTTAACGATAGATGCGTCTTAATAAAATTTATTTGGGAGGGAGTGTGTATATGGAAGTGAACGATATCTTCCGCGACATAGCGGAACGTACCGGGGGGGATCTTTATCTCGGCGTGGTTGGCGGCGTCCGCACAGGCAAATCAACTTTTATAAAGCGCTTAATGGAACTGATGGTACTCCCCAATATGACTAACGTTTATGACCGGGAGCGGGCCAAGGATGAATTGCCCCAAAGCGCGGCGGGGCGGACGGTAATGACCACCGAGCCAAAGTTTGTGCCAAACGAAGCTGTTGAAATTCAAGTAACCCCAAATTTAAACGTAAAGATACGGATGGTGGACTGTGTAGGTTACCGTGTGGAGGGAGCACTCGGCTATGAGGAGGATGACGGGCCGCGGATGGTATCAACACCGTGGTTTGAAGAGCCCATCCCTTTCCAGGAAGCAGCTGAAGTAGGAACAAGAAAGGTGATTTCAGAGCATTCCACTATGGGTCTGGTGGTTACCACAGACGGTTCCATAACGGACATTCCAAGAGAAAACTACGTTGAGGCCGAGGAAAGGGTCATTGAGGAAATGAAGAGTATCAACCGTCCTTTCCTGGTGCTTCTCAACAGCACCGATGCCGCCGGTGAAGAAGCTTTGAAGCTGGCCGCCGAGTTGAGCGAGAAATACGACACCCCGGTAATACCGATCGATTGTGCCCAGATAGACCAGGCTGATAT
>Ga0265296_1005121_pt1 | contig 10991 bp, 3 predicted proteins | sample MunlanPumphouse1_FD_189073 | JGI IMG/M metagenome (GOLD analysis project Ga0265296, IMG submission 189073) | Groundwater microbial communities from a municipal landfill in Southern Ontario, Canada - Pumphouse #1 | ecosystem: Environmental > Aquatic > Deep subsurface > Groundwater | place: Canada...
GCAGGCAGTCGTGCACGACCCGGGCTCGTCGACCCTGCTCGTGCCGGGCGGCGCGGTCGAGGTGCCGGCGGATGCGGCGGTGCAGCTGGCCGGGGACGCCTCCGACCGCGTCGTCCTCGCCACGCCCACCTCGCTCATCCGCCAGCCGCTCGGGGGCGGCGACGCCGAGGTCCAGGAGCGGCAGGGCGGCGGCGACGCCGTCCGGCCCGTGCAGCTCGGCGGCTGCGTCTACGCGGTGTGGCCGGCCAGCACGCAGCTGCTGCGCGACTGCGCCGACGACGCCCGCGACCTCGACCAGCCGGTCGACGGCATCGACGGCTCGCCCGCCGTCTTCCGCATCAACCGCGACCAGGTGGTGCTCAACCAGTACGTGCAGGGCGCCTCCTGGCTGCTCGCCGACACGCTCGTGCTCGTCGACAACTGGGACGACCTCGTGCCGCCGCAGTCCGAGGAGCAGAGCGACGAGGAGGACTCCGAGTCCACCGAGGACCTGCTCACGAACCAGCCGCCGCCCATCAACGAGGAGAACACGCCGCCGGTCGCGAACGACGACGACTTCGGCGCCCGCGCGGGCCGCTCCACGCTCCTGCCGGTGCTGTGGAACGACTCCGACCCGGACGGCGACGTGCTGACCGCGCGGGTGCTCGGCGATCTGCCGCAGGGCGTGCAGGCGGCCCCCGTCGCCAACGACTCGCGGCTGCAGGTCGAGCTCTCCCCGGATGCGGCGCAGGGCTCGTTCACGCTCGACTACCGCGTGACGGACGGGCGCGGCGGCGAGGCGGACGCCCGCGTCACGGTGCGCGTGCGCGGCGAGGACGAGAACTCGGTGCCCCAGCCGATGCGCGAGCAGGCGTTCGCGGTCGAGCAGGGCGGGGAGTACGAGTACCAGGTGCTGAGCGAGTGGGTCGACCCCGACGGCGACGACATGTACCTGCGCGGCGCGACGACCGACTCCGGCGACACGATCCAGACGGATCCGTCCGGCCGGCTCATCTACACGGCCACCGGCGAGGTCGGCATCCAGACGGTCGTCGTCACCGTGTCGGATGGCAGGGCGGAGACCACCGCCGAGATCCTCGTGGACGTGCGCGAGCGCGGCGACGCGCCGCCGCTCGCGAACGCCGACTTCATCTCGACCATCGAGGGCAGGGAGGTGACGGCCCGCCCGCTCCTCAACGACTTCTCGCCGTCCGGCCGGCCGCTGCGGCTCGCGTCGGTGGAGCCGAGCCCCGGCCTCGAGACGACCGTCGACCTCGACGCCGGCACCGTGCGCGTCACCGGCGGCCCCGTCGGCAGCCACTACCTGACCTACCTGGTCGCGGACGGTGCGCTCTCGAGCACCGGCCGCATCCGCGTCGACATCCGCGCGCCCGACGACGAGGCACGCCCCGTGGCCGTGCGCGACACGGCACTGCTGCCGCGGCAGGGGACGGCGCTCGTCGACCTGCTCGCGAACGACGTCGACCCCGCCGGGGGCGTGCTGGTCGTGCAGCAGTTCACGATCGAGAGCGCAGCACCCATCACGGTCGAGCTGCGCGACCGCCGGGTCGTCAGCATCGTCGACAACCGGCTCGAGGCGCCCTTCCGGTTCACGTACACCGTCTCGAACGGGCGCTTCTCCGAGACCGGCACGGTCGAGGTGATCCCGGTGGCGCCGCCCACGCAGCCGCGGCCCCCGAAGGCGGTGGACGACCAGGCGACCGTGCGGGCGGGCGACTACGCGACCGTCGAGGTGACGGCCAACGACTTCTCGCCCGACGGCACCCCGTTCGAGCTGTCGCGCATCGTCGAGACCAGCTTCGCCTCGGAGGAGGAGGGCGTCGCGTTCCTCTCGGAGGGCAGGCTGCGCGTGCACGCGCTCGAGGCGGCCCCGACGCGCGCGACTGTCACCTACGAGATCGCCGACGGCTTCGGCAACCGCGACTCCGCGACCGTGGCGGTCACGATCGTGCCCCGCGAGGCGGAGCAGAACACGCCGCCGTCGCCCGAGACGGTCACGTCGCGCGTGCTCGCCGGCTCGACCGTGCGCATCCCGATCCCGCTCGACGGCATCGATCCCGACGGCGACGGCGTCGAGCTCGTCGGCTACGACACCGCCCCGGAGGGCGGCCGCGTCCTGACGACCGTCGGCCCCGACTACTTCGACTTCGAGGCGTTCCCCGACAGCGCCGGCACGGTCGAGTTCACGTACCGCGTGCGCGATCGCTGGGGCGCCGACGGCACGGCCACCGTCGTGATCGGCATCGCGCAGGCGGCGGATGTCAACCAGACTCCGTTCGCGCAGACCGACATCGTGACCGTCCGGCCCGACCGCGCCGTCGCGATCGCGGTGCTCGAGAACGACTCGGATCCCGATCAGGACGCGCTCACCCTGCAGTCCGACCGGCTCGAGCTGCCCGACGAGCTCGAGGGCGCCGTCGTCAACGCCGAGCGCAGCACCGTCGACCTGCGGTCGCCGTCCGAGCCCGGCGATCACCAGTTCACCTACGGCGTCGTCGACGCCCGCGGCGCCGCGACCACCGGCACCGTGATGCTGACCGTCGCGGAGGACGCGCCGCTGCAGGCGCCCGTCGCCCGCGACGACCCGCTGCCGCGCGACGAGCTCGAGGTCGACGTGCCGCTCGACGTGCCGGTGCTCGAGAACGACCTCGACGCCGACGGCGACCCCAGCGACCTGCAGCTCTCGGTCGTCACCGGCCCTGGACGGGTCGTCGGCGACACCATCCAGGTCACGCCGAGCGATGCCTTCCAGGTCGTCACCTACCGCGCGACCGACCTCGACGGGCTGACGGCGGAGGCGTTCGTCTCGGTGCCGCCCGTGCGCGACCGGGCGCCGTTCCTGACCTCGACCGAGCCGCTCCAGGTCCGCTCCGGCATCGCCCAGGAGATCCCGCTGCGCGACTACGTGACCGTCTCGACGACGAACGCGCCGCGCATCACCACGGGCGAGAAGGTGACCGCCGTGAACGACGACGGCAGCGGGCTGATCGTCGGCAACGACGTGCTGCGGTTCCAGTCGCTGGCCGGCTACACCGGCCCCGCATCGATCACGTTCGAGGTGACCGACGGGACCGGCCCCGACAACGGCAACGTGGCGACCCTCACCATCCCGATCGACGTGCTGCCGTCGAGCGTCATCGCGCCGACGTTCGCGGGCGCCGTCGTGCGAGCCGAGGCGGGGGAGGGGGAGACCTCCTTCGACCTGCGCGGCGCCACCGTGGACCCGGACCCGGGCGACATGGATGCGATGCGGTTCGACGACCGCGGCGGCTCGATGGCTGAGGTGGAGACCCGCATCGCCGACGGCGTCTTCATCGCGACCGCCGCCGCGACCGCCGCGCCGGGCACGTCCGGCGCGTTCCAGATCGCCGTGATCGACCCCCACGGCAACGAGACGCCCGGCACGGTGATCGTCGAGGTCGTGGCGAGCAACCGGCCGCTGGCGCAGGCGAGGCCGAACACCGGCGAGGCGACGGCGAGCGTCGCCACGACCGTCGACGTCGTCAGCGACGACTTCAACCCCTTCCAGGACGACGGGGTCCCGCTCCGCATGGTCTCCGCCGAGGTCGTCGGCGGCGTGGGCGACGTCTCGAACACGGACCGCGAGGTGACCGTCACCCCGGGGACCGACTTCTCCGGCGTGCTGACCGTGCGGTACACGGTGCAGGACGCCACCGAGCGGATCGAGCGGCAGGTGAGCGGCACCCTGACGCTCAACGTCAAGGCGCGCCCGGAGGCGCCGCCGCGCCCCAACGTCGACGCGGTCGGCGACTCCCAGGTCACCCTGACGTGGGCGCCGCCCTCGGCGAACGGCGCACCCATCACCGGCTACATCGTGCAGTCCACCGACGGCGCCGTCAGCTTCCCGTGCCCGTCGACCACCTGCACGATCACCGGGCTCGTCAACAACACGACCTACCTGTTCCAGGTGATCGCGCAGAACGACGTGGGCGACTCCGACCCGTCCGCGGCATCGAACGAGGCTCGCCCCGACGTGCGACCCGAGCAGCCGGCCCCGCCCGCCGTCACCCGCGGCGACACGCAGGTGCTGCTGTCGTGGCAGCCGCCCGCGAACCGCGGCTCGCCCATCCAGGGCTACGTCGTCGAGATCTCCCCGCCCGCGCCCGGCGGCGTCGTGCAGCAGCAGGCCGCCGGCACGAGCCACACCTGGACGGGGCTGCTGAACGGCACGGCCTACACGTTCCGCATCCAGGCGGTGAACCTCGCCGACGAGCCGAGCGACTTCTCCGCGTACTCCCAGTCGGTCACGCCGGCCGGGCCCCCCATGCAGGTGCAGGGCGTCAGCGCCACGCCCGACCGGGACATCCCCGGCGAGGTGCAGATGCGGGTGACCTGGACGGCGCCCGACGCGAACGGCGCCCCGATCACCGGCTACACGGTGACGCCCTCGAACGGTGCGCCGCCCGCGGCGGCGACCGGCACGAGCGCGAGCTTCACGTTCGCCGCGACCGGTGAGGACGTCACGTTCACCGTCACGGCGACGAACGACGCGGGCACGAGCCAGCCGTCCGCGCCCTCTGCCCCCGTGCGCGTCTTCACGGCGCCGGCCGCGCCGCGAGGGGTCAGCGCGACGGACGGCGATGCCAGCTCCGTCGTCTCCTGGACACCCGGCGACACGAACGGCCTCCGCGCCAACGAGGTGGCCTTCGAGACGAGGGGCGGCGGCAACGGCGCCCAGCGCTTCGGGCCGGGCGGCACGTACGCCGGCATGAACAACAACGGCGGGCCGTACACGTTCGAGGTGCGCGCGTTCGCGGTCGTCGACGGCGTCGAGTACTCGAGCGGGTGGACGCCGGCCGGCAACCAGGCGCGCCCCTACGGCGCCATCGGCGCCCCCACGGCCAGCGGCACCGGCCAGGTCGAGCAGGTCACGTTCACGTGGGCGGCGCCGGCGCGCAACGGCCGCGACATCTCGACGCGGATCCGGGTCGGCAACGGCAACTGGCAGAGCGTCTCGAACAGCGACAGCATCAGCGTCGCCGCCGGCGGCGGGCAGACCGTGCGGATCACGGTCGAGTCGACCACCGGCGCGGCCGAGGCGGGCCACGGCGCCCAGACGACGACGGCGACCGCCGAGGCGACCGCCGAACGACGCCTGAGCCCGTCCATCACGCTGTCGAAGGGCGACGTCGCCTACGCCGGCGGGGCGAACGCGTGCACCGGAGCCAACGGCGAGACGTGCCGCTTCTACCAGCTGGGCTGGAACGACCTGCGGCCTGGCACTTACCAGTTCGCGTGCCACAACACCGGCTCTGCGAACGGCGACGGCAACGCCTTCGAGAGCGGCAGCGTCTCGATCGGCGGCCTGAGCGGGTCGACGCAGTACGAGCCGAACGGGGAGCGCCTCTGCTACTCCGGGTACGCCGGTCAGGCCTACATGTACGTCTGGGGCGGGCCCGACGGCATCGCCCACGGCAGCCTCCGGACTCCGAATGTGCGTTGGCCATGACGCGCATCCGCCAGCATCAGCGAAAGGACCGCGCATGAGCACCACCATGACCCGCGAGCAGGCAGCCTGGTTCGCCGAGACGTTCACACGGCTGGTCGACAACGTCGGCACCGTCGTGCTCGGCAAGGACGAGGTGATCCGCCTGGCGTTCACCGCGATGCTCGCGGAGGGACACCTGCTGCTCGAGGACGCACCCGGCACGGGCAAGACGCAGCTGGCGAAGTCGATGGGCGCGACGGTGCAGGGCACGAACCACCGCATCCAGTTCACGCCCGACCTGCTGCCCTCCGACGTCACCGGCGTCACCGTCTACGACCAGAAGACCGGCGAGTTCGAGTTCCACAAGGGACCGATCTTCGCCTCGATCGTGCTCGCCGACGAGATCAACCGCGCCAGCCCCAAGACGCAGTCCGCGCTGCTCGAGGTGATGGAGGAGGGGCGCGTCACGGTCGACGGCACGCCCTACAGCGTCGGCCGGCCGTTCATGGTGATCGCCACCCAGAACCCGATCGAGCAGGCGGGCACCTACCGCCTGCCGGAGGCGCAGCTCGACCGCTTCCTGATGAAGACGTCGATCGGCTACCCCGGCCGCGAGCAGACGGTCCGCATCCTCGCGGGCTCCGCCAACCGCAACGCCTCATCGACGGTGCAGCCCGTCATCACCACCGGCGCGATCGCCGAGATGATCGACCTCGCCGCGACCGTGCACGTCGACGACGCGGTGCTCGACTACGTCGCGCAGCTCGCCGAGCACACGCGCGACTCGAAGGACACCCGGCTCGGGGTGTCGGTGCGCGGTGCGATGGCGCTCGTGCGGGCCGTCAAGGTGCTCGCGGCCAGCAAGGGCCGCGCGTTCGTGCTGCCCGACGACGTCAAGGAGCTCGCGCAGGCCGTGTGGGCGCACCGCATCGTCCTCGACCCGGAGGCGGAGTTCTCGGGCGTCACCGGCGACCGCATCATCGACCGCGCGCTCGCCGACGTCTCGGCGCCGCAGGACCGGCAGCACGCTGCATGACGCAGGCGCCCACGCGGGCGACCCCCACTCCCGCATCTGACACCGACACCGGCACGACCGGCTCGTCCACCGGCCCGGCGGCCGAGACGACGCGGCTCCGTCGCGCCGTCGAGCGCGACCGCACGCCGCTCCAGCGCGCGCGGGAGCGGATCGTCGGCGAGGAGTCGGTCGTCACCGACGGCGCGAAGCGGGTCGCGGCGTGGCTGCGCCGCGTCGTGTGGCCGGCGCTCGAGCCGATCACCGGCTTCGGCTGGGCGGTGCTCGTCGGCACGGTCGTGATGCTCACCGCCGGCATCGCGCTCGGCTGGAAGGAGCTCATCGTCATCGGCATCGCCGGCGCGCTGCTGCTGCTGGCCGCGATCGCCTTCATCATCGGCCGCAACCGCTACCGGATCGAGCTCGACCTCGCCTACACGCGGGTCGTGGTGGGCGAGCGCGCCCTCGGGCGCATCGAGATCCACGCCGCCTCGCAGAAGCCGCTGCTGCCCGCCACCATCGAGGTGCCGGTCGGCCGCGCGCTCGCCTCCTTCCACCTGCCGCGGATGCGTCCTGGCGACGTGCACGAGGACGTCTTCGCGATCCCCACGAGCCGGCGCACGATCCTCCAGGTCGGGCCGGTGCGCTCCGTGCGCGGCGACCCCGTCGGCCTGCTGCGCCGCCAGGTCAAGTGGACCGATCCGGTCGAGCTCTACGTGCACCCGAAGACGGTGCAGCTCGACGAGACGGCGCCGGGACTCATCCGCGACCTCGAGGGCATCACCACCCGCGACCTGACGAACAGCGACATCGCGTTCCACGCGCTCCGCGACTACGTGGCCGGCGACGACCGCCGCTACATCCACTGGAAGTCGTCCGCGCGTACCGGTCAGCTCATGGTGCGCCAGTTCGAGCAGACCCGGCGCAGCGTGCTCGCGCTCGGCCTGTCGACCTCGATCGACGACTACGCCGACCCGCTCGAGTTCGAGACCGCGATCTCGATCCTCGGCTCGCTCGGCATCCAGGCGGTGCGCGACGAGATGGACGTCGTCGTGCAGACCTCGCGCGGCACCCTGCCCGCGATGACCGGCAAGCGGCTGCTCGACGCCCTCTCCGGCGTGGAGTGGTCGCCGCGGCATGACCGCTTCCTCGACCTCTCGGCGACGATCGCACGCGAGCACGCCGGCGCGTCCGTGATCATGCTGCACGCCGGCGCGACCGTCGACGCGGCGCTCGCGCGCCGTGCGCGGACGCTGCTGCCGACGCAGGCGCGCGTCATCGTCCTCACCGTGGTGAAGGGGGCCAAGCCGAGGCTGCAGCCGATCGGCGACGTCGCGCTCGCGACCCTCGGCTCCGTCAGCGACCTGCCGCGCATCATGCGAGGGGTGACGCTGCAGTGAGCGACCCCTCGACGCACGACCGGCTGCTGCCCCGCACGCGCCGGCAGGCGGCCGTCGACTGCGCCGCAGTCCTCGTCGTCATGCTCGCCGCGACCGGATCCTTCGGACCGGTCTTCGGCGGCACCGCCTACCTCGTCGCCGGGCTCGGCGCCACGGTCCTGGGGATCGCCGTCGGCGTCGCCACGTCGCTGCGCCCGCTCCGCGGCTGGCTCATGACCGCCGCGGGCATCGTGGTCGCGCTCGTGCTCTTCGGTCCCGCGCTCGCGGTGCCCCGCTCGACGATCGCCGGCGTGATCCCCACGCTCGAGGCGTGGCGCGAGCTGCTGCTGGGCGTCGTCTACTCCTGGAAGGGCCTGCTGACCGCAGAGCCGCCCGCCGAGGGCTTCCCGAGCCTGCTGGTCGTGCCGTTCCTCACCATGCTGCTGTGCTCGAGCGTCGCGACGGTGCTGGCGCTGCGACTCCGACGCGGCGCGCCGTTCGCGATGCTGCCCGGCGTGGTGGCGCTCGTCGTCGGCATCGCGTTCGGCACCAAGATCGCCTCCTGGCCCATCGTGCTGGGCTTGGCTGTCGCCGGCGTCGTCGTCGCGTGGTGCGCGTGGCGGCGCGCGAGCTGGCGCACGGGCCTGAACGACGAGGTCGAGGTCACGAACGACACACGCCATCGCGGGCGCGGTCGGCGCGAGCGCGCGCGAGGCGCCGTCGCGATGATCGCCGGTTCGCTGCTCGTCGCCGGTCTCGTGAGCATCCCCATCCAGCCCGAGGATCGCGCTGTCCTCCGCGACGTCGTCGAGCCTCCCATCGAGCTCGCGGAGTACCCGAGCCCGCTCGCCGGCTACCGCAACTGGCTCAAGAGCTTCGAGGACGAGACGCTCCTGACCGTCAGCGGCATGCCGGAGGACGGCCGGCTCCGCCTCGCGACGTTCGACCACTACGACGGCACCGTCTACGCCGTCGCCGGCGCGCAGCAGTCGAGCGGCTCCGGCTCGTTCGCGCGCATCGGCGATGAGGTGCTCGTGCAGCAGTCCGGGGCTCCTGCCACCGTGCGCGTCGAGGTGCAGGACTACTCGGGCATCTGGGTGCCGGATGTCGGCTTCCTGCAGTCGCTGCGCTTCGAGGGCCCCCGCGCCGACGAGCTGCAGGGATCCCTCCACTACAACGGGCAGACCGGCACCGCCATCGCGCTCGACGGGCTGGGCGCGGGCGACGCGTACGAGCTCGACGCCATCGTGCCGGCGCAGCCCTCGCCCGACGAGCTCGAGCGTGCCACGGTCACGGACGTGCAGGTGCCGGAGCCCGCGATCGTGCCCGACCTGCTGCAGGCATGGGTCGTGCAGCACGGCGTCAACGGACGCACCCAGCTCGAGAACATCCAGGCGATGCAGCGGCTCATGCAGGCCGGCAGCTTCAGCCACGGCCTCGAGGACGACACCATCCCGTCGCTTGCGGGCCACGGCGCATCCCGCGTGCAGTCGATGTTCGAGCAGGAGGTGCTCGTCGGCGACGACGAGCAGTATGCGGTCGCGTTCGCGCTCGCGCTCTCGCGCATCAACGTGCCGTCGCGCGTCGTCATGGGGCTCTACCCCGACGACGGCTTCCCCGGCGGTGACCAGCCGGTCGAGCTCACCGGCGGCGACATGCACGCGTGGGTGGAGGTGCCGTTCGAGGGACTGGGCTGGGTGCGCTTCGACGCGACCCCGCCGGAGGACAACGACAACATCCAGCCGGAGCCCGAGCCGCAGCCCGAGCCGAAGCCGCAGGTGCTGCAGCCGCCGCAGCCGCCGGAGGAGCCGGCCGAGATGTCGCCCGACACGGTCGCCGAGGAGGGGCAGGAGGAGGACGAGGAGCTCGAGGACACCTCCTGGACCCTGTGGCTGTGGGTCGCGGGCGGGACGATCCTGCTGCTGGTGCTCCTGCTGCTGCCGTTCCTCGTGGTCGGCGCGCTGAAGGCCGCCCGCCGCAAGCGCCGCCGCCGCGCCGAGCGCGAGAGCGACCGGCTGGCCGGCGGCTGGCACGAGGTCGTCGACGAGGCCGTCGACCTCGGCCTGCCCGTGCCCGCCGGCGTCACCCGCCGCGAGGTCGCCGCCGTGGTGGAGGGTCGCTACCCTCGATCGAGAGCGACCGAGATCGGCGAGTTCGTCGACGAGGGCGTCTTCGGCCCCGGCGAGCCCGACCGGGGCGAGGTCGACGCCTTCTGGCTCGACGTCGAGCGCAGCCTTGAGGGCATGCGCTCGGAGGCATCGGCGCGCACGCGCATGCTCGGCCGGCTGTCGCTGCGGTCGTTCGCCCGACGGAGGAGAGAGCGGAGACGCCGATGATCTGGGAGATCGAGGACAGCCGGAAGGTGGTCGAAGGGCTCGACGACGACGGTCGACCCGACCCCGCCTACGCGGCGGCGCTGGGGCTGAAGCCCGCGCCGCTCGGCCGTCGCGCGCTCGCCTCGATCATCGAGTTCGCCGTCTACGGCCTGCTGCAGCTGCCCTACTGGATCGTCGCGCTCCCGACCCTGCTGAAGGTGGCGGCGGGATCCCTGCAGCCGTACGGGCTCGCGAACCACCCGGACCTGGTGTGGATGGTCGTCGCGACCGCCGCATCCGCCGTGCTGACGACGGCCTTCGTGGTCGTCCAGATCGTGCTGCACGGCCGCAAGGGCGTGACGCTCGGCAAGGCGCTCACCGGCATCCGCAGCGTCGACGTCGCAACGCTCGAGCGGCCGGGCATCGGCCGAGCCCTGCTGCGGGCGCTCGTGCTGTGGGCGATCTTCCTCGTGCCGGTCATCGGGCCGGTGCTGTTCCTCATCTCGCCGCTGCTCGACCGGGAGAAGCGCGGTCGCGGCTGGCTCGACAAGGTCGGCGGCACCTGGTTCGTCGACGTCGACCACGGCCTCGACCCCTACCACGACAAGAGGATGCGCATCGCGCGCAAGACCGTCTCGGCCGCGCCCGAGACCGCGAAGTCGCAGCTGCCCTCGCTCGCCACCCCGGCCGACAGCCTCGCGCAGGCCTACCGGCCCGGCGCGCGGATCAGCTCCGGGGTCGTCGGCGCCGCGCGCCCGCAGCAGTCGCACGCGGAGCAGGTGGGCCTCGACTCCCCGCCGCCAGCGGAGGTGCCGAGCGGCAGGGTCCCCGGGATG
>Ga0265296_1005122_pt1 | contig 10991 bp, 4 predicted proteins | sample MunlanPumphouse1_FD_189073 | JGI IMG/M metagenome (GOLD analysis project Ga0265296, IMG submission 189073) | Groundwater microbial communities from a municipal landfill in Southern Ontario, Canada - Pumphouse #1 | ecosystem: Environmental > Aquatic > Deep subsurface > Groundwater | place: Canada...
GATAGCGACGGTAGAGGGCTGCGACCATGCGCCCAGGCTACTTCCCGCCGGTGACGCGCGCCGACGCATCCGCACACCGGCTGCAGACATGAAGGACTCCCCGCGCACCCGCGACGCATCGCGTCGCGGCGCAAGCCCATGGCGACCATCGTCGGGGCCGGAGCATGAAGGACTCCCCGCGCACCCGCCAGAGCCCGGTTGCCCTTGCTTCGTCTCCGACCTGGGGGATTTGGCCTGGATGGCGCCACGCGGGGAGCCGCACACATCGTACCGAACGCACGGCGGTCGCGCGAAGCCGGCCCCCAGTAGCGTTGGCGCATGCTTCCGCTGGCCGTCTCCGGCAACCCCTTCGACGTGCAGTTCGGCCTCCCGCTGCACCCGCTCGCGGTGCACGTGCCGGTCGTGCTGCTGCCGCTCGGGGCGCTCGCCGTGCTGCTCCTGCTGCTCGTGCCCCGCTGGCGCGCCGCGCTCGCCTGGCCGGTCGTGGCCGTGCTGGGGATCGCCGCGGTCGGGTCGCTGGCCGCGAAGCTCTCGGGCGAGGCGCTCGCGCAGCGCGTGGGCGATCCCGGCCAGCACCAGGAGCTCGGCAACTGGCTCGTGGGCGTCGCGTGGATCCTCTTCGCCGCCACGCTCGCCTGGTGGCTGTGGCAGCGGAGGCACCTCAAGCAGCGCCGCGCGACGGGGGTCGTCGGGCTGATCGTCGGCATCCTGCTCGCCACCCTCGCGGCCGCAGCGCTCATCGTGACGGTGCTGACCGGCCACACCGGCGCGACGGCGGTGTGGGGCGACCTCGTGCCCGACGCCGTGGCCGGCGCCGCGCCGACCGCGTCCTCGTCGCCGGCGGCCACCGGGGCCGCGTCGGATGTCACCGACGGCGCCAGCGGGATCTCGATCGCGGAGGTCGCGCAGCACGACGACTCCGCCTCCTGCTGGGCGGCGATCGAGGGCACGGTCTACGACCTCACCCCGTGGGTGACGCAGCACCCGGGCGGACCCGACCGCATCCTGGGCATCTGCGGCACGGATGCGTCCGACGAGTTCGGCGCGCAGCACACGGGGCAGGCGGAGCCTGCGGAGCCTGCGGAGCAGCTGAGCCAGTTCGCGATCGGCGAGCTCGCCGAGTGACCCGGTCAGCCGACCAGGTCGGCGACCTGCCTGGCGATCTCGAGCTCCTCGTTCGTGGGCACGACCCACACCTCGATCGCTGAGCCGTCGGCCGAGATGCGCCGCTCGCCGCGGCCGGCGTTCCGCTCGGGGTCGAGCACGATGCCGAGCCCCCCGAGCCCCTCGAGCGCGATCTCGCGGACCCGAGCCGCGTTCTCGCCGATGCCGGCGGTGAAGGCGATCGCGTCGGTCCGCCCGAGGTGCGCGAGGTACGACCCCACCGTGCCCCGCAGCCGGTGACCGACGATCTCGAGCGCCTCGACCGCCCGGTCGATGCCGGCATCCGCCGCCTGCAGCACGTCGCGCATGTCGCCCGTGCCGGTCATGCCGAGCAGCCCCGACCGCTTGTTGAGCAGCGTGTCGATGTCGTCGACCGACAGCCCCGCCACGCGGTGCAGGTGGAAGATGACGCCGGGATCGATGTCGCCGGAGCGCGTGCCCATCACGAGGCCCGCGAGCGGCGTCATGCCCATCGAGGTCTCGACGCTGCGACCGCCCCGCACGGCCGTCGCCGAGGCGCCGTTGCCGAGGTGCAGCACGATCGTGTTGACGTCCTCGAGCGGGCGGCCCAGCAGCTCCGCCATGCGGCGCGAGACGAACTGGTGGCTCGTGCCGTGGAAGCCGTACTTGCGGATGCGGTGCTCGGCGGCCACCCGCGCCTCGATCGCGTAGCGGTGCGCGGCCGGCGGGATCGTCAGGTGGAACGCGGTGTCGAAGACGGCGACGTGCGGGTAGCCGGGGAACGTCGCCCTGGCCGAGCGGATGCCCTGCAGGTTGGCGGGGTTGTGCAGCGGGGCGAGCGGGGCGAGGTCGGCGATCTGCTGCTGCACGTCCTCGTCGATGCGCACGGCGCGGTCGAAGCGCGCACCGCCCTGCACGACCCGGTGCCCGATGCCGAGCAGCTGGGCGCCGTCGAGCGACGGGCCGTGCGCGTCGAACTGCCGCAGCACCCAGCCGAAGGCGTGCTCGTGGTCGGCGATGACGCGGCGCTCGACCACCGTCTCGATGCCCGGCGCCCCGTGCTTCGCCTCGCCGGTCGTCTCACCGATGCGCTCGATGAGGCCGCCCGCGAGCGCCGCCCCGGAGTCGACGTCGACGAGCTGGTACTTGAGGCTCGACGAGCCCGCGTTGATGACGAAGACCGAGCGCGTCACGCGAGCCTCCGCTCCGCGGGCGCCGACTCGGCCTGCGCCTGGATCGCGGTGATCGCGATCGTGTTGACGATGTCGCTCACGAGCGCGCCGCGCGAGAGGTCGTTGACCGGCTTGTTCAGCCCCTGCAGCACCGGACCGATCGCGAGCGCCCCCGCGGAGCGCTGCACCGCCTTGTAGGTGTTGTTGCCGGTGTTGAGGTCCGGGAAGACGAAGACCGTCGCCCGGCCGGCCACCTCCGAGTCGGGCATCTTCTTCTGCGCTACCGCCGCATCCGCCGCCGCGTCGTACTGCAGCGGCCCCTCGACCAGCAGCTCCGGCGCCCGCTCGCGCACGAGCGCGGTCGCCGCCCGCACGCGGTCGACCTCCGCGCCGGTGCCGGACTCGCCCGTGGAGTAGGAGAGCATCGCGACGCGCGGCTCGATGCCGAAGTCCCGCGCGGTCTGCGCCGACGAGATGGCGATGTCGGCGAGCTCCTCGACCGTCGGCTCCGGGATGACCGCGCAGTCGCCGTAGACGAGCACCCGGTCCGCGAGCGCCATCAGGAACACGCTCGAGACGACCGAGACGCCCGGCTTCGTCTTGATGGTCTCGAACGACGGCTTGATCGTGTGCGCGGTGGTGTGGGCGGCGCCCGAGACCATGCCGTCCGCATCGCCCGTGTGCACCATGAGCGTGCCGAAGTAGGAGACGTCGAGCAGCCGCTCCATCGCCTGCTCGATCGTCACACCCTTGTGCGCGCGCAGCCGCTGGTACTCGGCCGCGTACCTGGGTCGCAGCTCGGCGTCGTCCGTCGCGACGACGCGGGCCTCCGCGATGTCGAGCCCGAGCGCGGCCGCGCGCTGACGGATCGAGGTCTCGTCCCCGAGGATCGTGAGGCGCGCGATGCCGCGGGCGAGCACGGTGGATGCCGCCTGCAGGATGCGGTCGTCGTCGCCCTCGGGCAGCACGATGTGCCGCACGTCCGCGCGCGCCCGCTCGATCAGGCTGTGCTCGAAGATGAGCGGCGTGACCACGTCGCTCGTGGCGACCTCCAGCCGCTCGAGCAGCGCATCCGCATCGACGTGCTCGTCGAACAGCGCGAGCGCCGAGTCGCGCTTGCGCTGCGTGCCGTCGATGAGCGAGCCGCGCGTGGTGGCGATGCGCCTGGCGGTCTCGTACGTGCCGTGCGGGTTGCGGCCGATGGGCAGCTCGAGGTCGAGGCCGTCGAGCAGCCGCTGCACCGCCGGATGCAGCTCGAAGCCGCCGTTGAGGATGATGCCGGCGATCGACGGGAAGGTGTCGGACTGCTGCGCGAGCAGGGTGCCGACGACGACGTCGGAGCGGTCGCCGGGCATCACGAGGATGCCGCCCTCGATCAGGCGCTCGAGCACATGCTCCATCGACATGCCCGCGACGACGGTGCCGAGCGACTCACGCTGCAGCAGCTCGGGGTCGCCGCGCACGAGCTCGGCGTCGGTCGCGCGGAACAGCGTGCCGACGCTCGGGGCGCTCAGCAGGGCGTCCTCGGGGATCGACCACACCGGCACCCCCGCGGGCACCGCCCCCGCGATCGCGGCCGGGATGCCGTCGATCGCCTCCGGGTCGGCTCGGTTGACGAGAAGTGCGGCGATGGATGCGTGGGCGGCGGCGAGCTCCGCGGTCGTCACCTCGGCCAGCTGACGCAGCTCGTCGGCGGTGCGCGGCACGTCGGTCTCCGGGTCGCGGCCGCCGAGCACGAGCAGCACCGAGGCGCCGAGGTTGGCGGCGACCCGGGCGTTGAAGCCCAGCTCGGTGGGGCTGCCGACGTCGGTGTAGTCGGAGCCGACGATCACGATCGCGTCGAAGCGCTCGTCGATGCGGTGGTACCGGTCGACGATCGTGGAGAGCGCCGCCTCCGCATCGTCGTGGACGGCGGCGTAGGTCGTGCCGATCGCGTCGTCGTACGCGAGGTCGACGGCTTCGTGCGCGAGCAGCAGCTCGAGCACGAGGTCCCGCTCCTCGGCCGAGCGGGCGATCGGGCGGAAGACGCCGACGCGCCCGACCCTGCGACTGAGGGCCTCGACGAGCCCCAGCGCGACGATCGACTTGCCTGCATGTCCCTCCGGGGACGCGATCACGATGCGAGTCGGCACCCGACCAGGCTAGTGCCCGGTGCTCGGGGGGTCACGAAACGGTAACGCTTGCGTCAACGCAAGTTTGCAGGGCGAGAACAGAGTCAGGATGGACGCCACATGCCCATCGGGCAGCCATCTGAAGGGAAGAACGTGACTTCACCGAGCACGAAGCGGACAGCCTTGCGCCGCGCAGTGGCAGTCGGGACGGCGATCGCGCTCGGCGCGAGCGCGAGCGTCCTGAGCGCCACGACCGCCAACGCGGTGGCCCTGCCGTCCGGGACCACGGCATATGAGGACGGGCGCTACATCGTCGTCCTCGCCGAGGACGCCCTCGCCACCTATGAGGGCGGCATCCGGGGCCTCGCCCCGACCGCGCCGCAGCGCGGCCAGGGCCTCGATGCCTCCGCGCCCGCATCGCGGGCCTACACCGCCCACTTGGAGGCTCGTCACCAGGACGTCGCCGCCTCCGTAGGCGCCACGATCGACGTCGACCTGACCGCGGCGATCAACGGCTTCGTCGCCGACCTGACCGGGGAGCAGGCGGAGGACCTGGCGCGCCAGTCCGGTGTGCGCTCGGTCGAGGCGAACGAGATCCTCCAGATCACGAGCTCCCCCGCCAACGACTACCTCGAGCTGGAGGCGCTCTGGGAGCAGGCCGGCGGCATGGGCGAGGCGGGCGCAGGCGTCGTCGTCGGTGTGCTCGACACGGGCATCGCCCCTGAGAACCCCTTCTTCGCAGGCGAGCCGCTCGGCACCGCGGCGGGCTCCGAGCCGTACCTCGACGGTGAGACCATCACCTACGTCAAGGGCGACGGCAACACCTTCACCGGCGTCTGCGAGACCGGCTCCGGCTTCACCGCCGACGACTGCTCCACCAAGATCGTCGGCGCCCGCTACTTCCTCGACGGCTTCGGCGCGAGCCGACTCGGCACCGAGACGCAGGTCCCCGGCGAGTACGCCTCGCCGCGGGACGGCGACGGGCACGGCTCGCACACGGCCTCCACGGCCGCGGGCAACGCGGACGTCGCGATCTCGTCGGTCGGCGGCGCCGACCTCGGCACCATGTCGGGCGTCGCTCCGGAGGCGCGCATCGCCGCCTACAAGGTGTGCTGGTCCGGTCCTGACCCGGCTGTGACCACGGACGACGGCTGCTCCTCGACCGACCTCGTCGCAGCGATCGACCAGGCCGTGGTCGACGGCGTCGACGTCATCAACTACTCCATCGGTGGCGGCGCGGCGACGTCGGTCGTCGCGGCCACCGACGTGGCGTTCCTCGGCGCGGCCGCTGCTGGCGTCTTCGTCTCCGCCTCGGCGGGCAACTCCGGCCCGGGCGCATCGACGCTCGACCACGCCGCCCCCTGGTACACGACCGTCGCAGCGACGACGATCCCGAACTTCGAGGCGACCGTGACCTTCGCGGACGGCTCGAAGATCGCGGGCGGCTCCATCACGGTGCCGGCCGAGGGCGTCACCGGCCCGCTCGTGGCGGCTCGCGCCATCCCGGCCAGCGGCCAGACCGCGGCGAACGCTGCGCTCTGCCTCCCCGGCTCGCTCGACGCAGCGGCGGCCGCCGGCCAGATCGTGGTCTGCGAGCGCGGCGGGAACGCCCGCGTCGAGAAGTCGCAGGTGGCGGCAGCAGCCGGCGCCGTCGGCGCGATCGTGGTGAACGTGACGCCGGGGTCGATCGACCTCGACGACCACGCCATCCCGACGGTCCACGTCGACGCGCAGCACCTCGCCGCCGTGAAGGCGGCTGCGGCGGCTCGCGAGACGGTCACGCTGACGCAGGGCAACACCTCTGGCGTCTCGACGCCCGCGCCCGTCGTCGCAGGGTTCTCGTCGCGCGGCCCCGCGCTCGCCGACGGATCCGACGTCATCAAACCCGACATCGCCGCTCCCGGCGTGGGCATCGTGGCCGCCGCATGGCAGGCGCCGGGCGGTCCCGACCGCTATGAGTTCCTGTCGGGCACCTCGATGGCCGCCCCGCACATCGCGGGCCTGGCTGCCATCTACCTCTCGGAGCGCCCGCTCGCCTCGCCCGCAGAGGTGAAGAGCGCGCTCATGACGAGCGCCGAGGACACCGTGCTGGCGAACGGCGACCGCGAGACCGACCCGTTCAACCAGGGTGCTGGCATCGTCGACTCCCCGTCGTTCCTGAACCCCGGGCTGTACTACGAGAACGGCACGGAGGACTGGTACGGCTACCTGCGCGGCCTCGGCTACGGCCTGCCGGACGCCTGGGCGGGTGAGGCGATCGACCCGAGCGATCTCAACATCCCGTCGATCGGCATCGGCGCGCTCGCGGGATCGCAGACGGTCACCCGCACGCTGACGGCCAACGAAGCCGGCAGCTACACGGTGTCGGTCGAGGGGGTCGAAGGCGTGGACGTCGAGGTGTCGCCGCAGACGCTCGACTTCGCTGCGGCCGGTGACACGCAGACGTACTCGGTGACCTTCACCGTGACGTCGGCCACCCCGGATGTGTGGGCGACGGGCTCCCTGACGTGGTCGAACGACGCGCGCGCGGTGCGCTCGCCGATCGCCGTGCGGCCGCTGGCGCTCGACGTGCCGCAGTGGGCGACCGCCTCGGGACGGGTCGGCTCGATCGAGATCGAGGGCATCGCCGGAGTCTCCGGTGAGCTCACGACCGCGGCTGCGGGCTTCGCCGCCTACCAGGACCTCGGCCGCGCCACCGGCGTCACCGACGACGAGTTCGTCTACCCGGTCACGATCCGTCCGGGCGAGCTCGCGCATGACTTCGCGCTCGCGGGCGACGAGTCCGTCGCCGACCTGGACCTCTACGTCTACCGCCTGAACAGCGCGGGCCAGCCGGTGGAGGAATGGGTGGGCGGCACGTCGTCCGCCGACGAGGCCGTGCTCCTCGAGGACCCGCAGCCGGGCAACTACGTCGCGATCGTGCACGTGTACTCCGTGGACGGCGGCGCATCGACGCCGTTCATCCTGGAGCACGCGGCGCTGTCCGCGAGCGGCGGCAAGGGCAAGCTCACCGCGAGCCCGTCGTCGCAGCCCGTCGCGGTCGGCGACACCTTCACGGTCGACGCCGGCTGGCGCGGCCTGGGCGCCAACGAGCAGTACCTCGGCGCCGTGCTCTACGAGCTGGACGGGTTCACGGAGCGCACGTACGTCTACGCCGAGTCGGCCCCCGGTCCCACCACGGGGCGCGGTCAGCTCGAGTAGCGAACGCGAGCGGGGCGGGGGCGCAAGCCTCCGCCCCGCTCGCGTTCGATCACCGAGCCGGTTCCCGCAGGCGCGCCGAGCCGGTCCTCGCAGGCACGTCGGGTCGTCCCGCTCGCGGTAGGTCACGAAACGGTAACGCTTCCGGCACTCCATGTTCAACCGCACAGTGCAGCCATAGATTCGAGCGCATCCGCCCCCGACGACGGGGGTCTCTCGTTCGAAGGAACACCCTGTGAGCACACCAACTCCGAAGCGTGTGCGCCTTCGCAGCGGCATCGCACTCACCACCGCCCTCGCGCTCAGCGCGGGGGCGTCGGTGCTTGGTGCATCCGCGGCGAGCGCTGCGCCCGTCCAACCGCCGATCGACACCAGCGGCTTCGACAACGGCCGCTACATCGTCGTCCTCGATCAGGACCCGATGGCCACGTATCGCGGCGGCCTGCCGAGCCTCGCGCGAACCGCACCGCTCGGCACGGACGACATCGACGTCGACTCCCCTGCCGCGAGCGCGTACGCAGCGCACCTCGAGACCGAGCAGACGCAGGTGGCATCCGCCATCGGCGCGCAGATCGAGTCGAGCCTCACCGTCACGATGAACGGCTTCATCGCCGATCTCACGGCGGAGCAGGCGTTCGAGCTCGCTCGCGACTCCCGCGTCGCGCAGGTCTTCCCGGACGAGGTCCAGCAGATCCAGGCGAGCCCTGCCAACGAGTACTTGGACCTCGAGGGGCTGTGGGCACGGGTCGGCGGCGTGGACGAGGCGGGCGCAGGCGTGGTCGTCGGCGTGCTCGACACGGGCATCGCGCCCGAGAACCCCCTGTTCGCGGGCGAGCCGCTCGGCACGACGCCCGGCGCGGAGCCCTACCGCAACGCGAAGGGCGAGATCGTCTTCCAGAAGGGCGACGGCAGCACCTTCACCGGCGTCTGCGAGACGGGCGCCCAGTTCACCGCGGAGGACTGCTCGACGAAGATCGTCGGCGCGCGGTACTACGCGGAAGGATGGCTTGCGGGCGGTGGTCAGATCGGCCCCGAGACGCAGGTGCCCGGCGAGTACCTCTCGCCGCGAGATGGCGACGGCCACGGCTCGCACACCGCCTCGACGGCGGCGGGCAACGCGGAGGTGCCGGTCACCTCTGCCGCAGGCGCCGACCTCGGCACGATGTCGGGCGTCGCGCCCGAGGCGCGAATCGCCGCCTACAAGGTGTGCTGGTCCGGTCCCGACCCCGCTTCCACCGATGAGGACGGGTGCGCGGAGAGCGACCTCATCCGCGCAATCGACCAGGCCACCATCGACGGCGTCGACGTCATCAACTATTCGATCAGTGGTGGCGACACCGCCGCCGGCGCGGACTCGATCGCGTTCCTGGGTGCTGCAGCTGCCGGCGTCTTCGTCGCAGCCTCTGCAGGCAACTCCGGTCCCGACGCGTCGACGGTCAATCACGTCGCCCCTTGGTACACCGCGGTCGCCGCGGCGAGCATCCCGAACTACGAGGCGACCGTCGTCCTGCCCGGCGACGAGCGCATCCCCGGCGGCTCCGTGACCGTGCCGATGGGCGAGGGCGCCGAGACGATCAGCGGCCCGTTCGTCTACGCCGGCGACATCCCGGCAGCGGGCGTGACCGTTGAGGATGCGGCGCTCTGCCAGATCGACACCATCGACCCGGCACAGGCTGCGGGGATGGTCGTGCTCTGCGACCGCGGCGTGAACGCGCGGGTGCAGAAGTCGCAGGTGGTGGCGGATGCGGGCGGCATCGGCATGGTGCTCGTCAACGTGACCCCGAACTCGATCGACCTCGACGACCACGCGGTGCCGACCATCCACGTCGACGCCCAGTACCGCGACGCGCTGCTCGCCGCTGCCGACGGCACGACGGTGATCTCGTTCGAGCCGGGCAACACGTCCGGCATCGAGACGGTCGCCCCCGTGGTCGCCGGCTTCTCGTCGCGCGGTCCGGTCCTGGCGGAGGGCAGCGACATCCTCAAGCCCGACGTCGCGGCGCCCGGTGTGGGCATCATCGCCGCAGGCCCCAACCCGGCCGATGGCGAGCCGAGCTTCAAGCTCCTCTCGGGCACGTCGATGGCCGCCCCGCACGTCGCAGGTCTCGGCGCGATCTACCTCGGTGAGCGCCCGAACGCGTCGCCGGCGGAGATCAAGTCGGCGCTCATGACGACCGCGACCGACACCCGCGACCTCGAGGGAGCGATCTCGACGGACCCGTGGGCGCAGGGCGCCGGCTTCGTCAACACGCAGTCGATGCTCGATGCGGGCCTCATCTACGAGAACGGCACCGCCGACTGGTACGGCTACCTCCGCGGCCTCGGCTACGGTCCGCTGATGCCCGAGGACTGGGTGGGCAGCGCTATCGACGGCAGCGACGTGAACATCGCCTCCATCGCGATCGGCTCGCTCGCCGGCACCCAGACGGTGACGCGCACGGTCACGTCGCTCGAGCCCGGCGTCTACACGCCGTCGGTCGAGGGCGTCGCGGGGGTAGACGTCGAGGTGTCGCCCCAGGTGCTGACGTTCACGGACGCCGGGCAGTCGCTCGACTACACCGTGACGTTCACGACCGCCGATGCCGAGATCAACACGTGGTCGACGGGCTTCCTCACGTGGGAGAGCGCCGAGCGCACGGTCCGCTCGCCCATCGCGGTGTACCCGGTCATCGTGGCGGCTCCGGAGTGGGTCGAGGGCATGGGCACGGTCGGCGAGACGCCGATCACGATCACCTCCGGCACCGACGGTCAGATCCCGCTCGACGCGAACGGCCTCGCGCCGTTCACCCAGCTGGGCGCCGACGGCGGTCCGAAGGACGCGTCGTTCAGGTACGACTTCTCGATCCCTGAGGGCGAGATCGTGCACTACCTCTCGCTCGACGCAGCGGATGACACCGCGGATCTCGATCTGGTCGTGTACCTGCTCGACGAGGAGGGCAACCCGGTCCAGGAGTTCCCCGCGTCCACTGGTTCGGCCGACGAGGAGCTGCTGCTGGAGGCTCCGGCAGCGGGCGACTACGCCGCCTTCGTCGACGTCTTCGCCATCGGACAGGCCGGCGCGCCCGCGACCTTCGAGCTCGACCACGTCGGCGTCTCGGACGACCAGCAGGAGGGCTCGTTCCGCACGGAGCCGACGTCGATCGACGGCGAGCTGAACGAGGAGTTCACGTACACGGCCGAGTGGAACGGCCTGGACGTGAACGCCGAGTACCTCGGTGTCATCGAGTACACCGGCGCGGGCGTGCACACCATCGTGCACGTCACGACCGGTGACGCGACGATGCCGGTGCCCGAGCGGCTCGCAGGCGACGACCGCTTCGAGACCGCTGTCGAGGTCTCGCAGCGCGGCTACCCGGACGGCGCTGACGTCGTCTACGTGGCCAGC
>Ga0265296_1005123_pt1 | contig 10990 bp, 5 predicted proteins | sample MunlanPumphouse1_FD_189073 | JGI IMG/M metagenome (GOLD analysis project Ga0265296, IMG submission 189073) | Groundwater microbial communities from a municipal landfill in Southern Ontario, Canada - Pumphouse #1 | ecosystem: Environmental > Aquatic > Deep subsurface > Groundwater | place: Canada...
ATATGGTATGCATTGCACACAATTATTTGCGCGCCCAGATCTTCCAGCATGGCGGGCGTAACTGTTTTTACGGTTCCCTGCGTCCCCACCGGCATAAACGCCGGCGTGTCAATTGCGCCGTGCGGGGTAACCAGCTGTCCGGTGCGCGCGCGGGATTTAGCGCTTTGATGCTTGAGCTGAAATTGGATTGGCATATTTGTATTTTATCATATCCTTTCTGTCATTTTTTTGCGACCAATGAATGCATAAATGGAAAGCCCAGAGCAAATCTGCAAAATTTAAAAAACCCGCAAAAAAAGCCCGTTTTCCATGCAAGTTAAACACTCCCAACCCCGATAGTATATGCGGAAGCACAAAAGCCATCTGCAAATTGGCCTGATCCAAGGGCAAACTAGATACAGACAGCAGATTGGCTGTCTGTTTTAGTATTTGAGGAAAGTTAAAAGATGCACAAAAAGATGCGCAAAAACAGAAAAATTTTAAACACCATCGTCAGCGCGGTGGCAATTCTGCTGGTATTTTCTGCAGCGGCTTTTGGCGACACTACCGGAAATTACTCCAGCGAAACCCGCATCTCATCTGCGCCACTGCTCGGCCCAACCATTTATCCTTATCCAAAAATTGTGCAAGACAATGACCAGAATCTGCACATTGCTTATGTAGAACAAACTAGCCCCGGCTACACTATCTCCTATACCCATAACACTCCGGAAAATTGTACGGATGCTTCAATCTGGCAGGGAAATACCAGCAATGCTTATACCTCAATTGCGTACCCAATTGATTATTTAGATATGTGCGTAACTTCCGATAATAAAATTCATCTGACTTGGCAAGAAAATAATAAAATCATGTATGTTTATTCGTCCGATAGCGGCATGACCTGGTCAAGCCCGGCCACCATCGCCTCTTCCAGCACCGCCTCTATGCAGTATCCTACAATTGCAGCAAGCGGCACAACGGTAAAAATTGCATTTGTCAGCGCAGAATCAACCACCAGCCAGGATAACATTATGGTTTATGATTTAGACAGCGGGATTGCCGCAATGGTTTGTTCCGAGCCCTGGGCTTCCGGGCACTACGACTATCCTTCCGTTGCCGTAAAAATCGACGGCACTTACGCCGTGGTCTGGGAAAAAGTAACCAGTACCTACTATCACGAAACCCATTTTTACTGCTCAAGGTCGGGGTTCCGAGGATTAACAACCTATGCCGCCGACGGCAACGCCTCTAACCCCAAAATTTATATCGGCGCCAGCGAAAAATGGTATATTGTTTACGTTACGGATTTGGGCGGGACCGAACATTTATATTACTCGGCAGTCGATAACAGCGGAACCAAAGACAGCAGTGTTTCCAAAAACATTGCCGGCAGCAGCACCATCACCAGTTTTGATGATTTTGCCGGCGACATATCCTTAACCGGCAAATTGCATCTTAGCTACACCTACCTTGATTCCACCACCGCCATGAACCTTGCCGTGGGCAGCGGCAGGTATAATACCAGCTTGAACGCCTGGGAAGGGGAAGGGGAAATCTACTCAACTTCCCATGATTATTATTTTTCAGATATCTGCTCGGACCAACACGACAATTCTTATGTGGTGTTTTATAACCATAATAGCCATTACATTTTATTTTCCCGCGGCGATTATTCGGGTCCGGATTTTTCGCTGATCGCGCCGCGGAACGGTTACGCTACCAACGAAAGCAACGTCCCATTGAGTTGGAGTACAGCCGACGACCTGCTATCCAGCGTGGCGTCTTACGAAGTGCAAATCAGCTCAAACTCTACCACCACTAACCTAACCACACACGAAACGTCCTTTTTATGTTCAACGCACCATGAAGCCAGCTTCGACTGGTTAATCCGGGCATACGATTCTTACGGCAATCGTTCAGTTAGTGAAACCCGGACTTTTATTGTGGATCAAACTGCGCCGGTGGTCCCAACCCCCGCCGACCCGGCCAATGCTGAAGCAATTGGTTACGGGAGCCAGATTACCTTTACCTGGGAGGGAGCGGCCGCTGATCCAAATTTAGACGACGGCACCGTTCGCCCGGCTCCCGCCGTGACTTTATACATCACCAACGAATCCAACAGCTATGCCATAACCGGGTTGGAAACAATGGAAACCTATACCTACGACAATACTCTGCCTGAGGGACTTTATTCCTGGCACCTGACAGCCGCCGATTCGGCCGGTAATGCCAGCCAAAGCATTAGCCAATCATTTAGGATTGACACCACTGCGCCCAGCGTTGAAGTTATCCGACCAATCAATAACGAAATTTCTACGGAGCCAAATATCGGATTTTCCGGGATGGTAACTGAAGATTATGCCTGCATCCGCCAAATTGAATTACTGGTTTACAGTGATGCAAGCTTGACTACTTTGGCCGCCCAGGAAACTATCTATTCCAGTTCCGTCGCCGCCGTCGAAGAATATCGCATTAACTATCATTTGCAAGCCACCCTGCCAAACGGGACTTATTGGTACAAAATTACAACCCTGGACCAGGTGCTTAATTCCGGCACATTTTCAGACGCCAGCTGGAATTTTACGATTGCGGCTCCGGCACCAGAAGTTAGCATGACCTACCCGCTGGCCACCTCCACAACCATTGACGCCGCCGGAGTAACTTTTACTGGAACCGTCGAAGACACCAACTATTCCATCACATTAATCGCCCTGGATGTTTATAATTGCAGCGATCTTTCAACACCCGCGGCCACCGAGGTAATTTACCGCTACGCAACCAACCGCGGGAATTCCATCACTTTCTATGCTATCGATTATGATTTAAGCGCCACGCTCCCTAATGGAACTTACCAATATCAAATCCTGACCAAAAACAGCGCCGGTATCGAAGAAACCCACCATGACGCAACCTGGACTTTCACCGTCAACCGCATCGCCCCGGAAGTGGAAATGACTTCTCCCGTTAATTTGGCCACCATCAATGATGCCCACCCCACGTTCCAAGGGACGATCCGCGACAATGTTTCTAACGTTACTTACCTGGCAATCAATATCCTGGGCGGAACTTACTATACAACGCTGGTCGCGACCGAAGTCATTTATGACAACTCCAGCAGTACGGTTTCCGAATATGCCATCAACCATACGCTCAACCAACATCTTCCAGCAGGAACGTACCAGTATACATTCTATACCCGCGACAGCAGCGGCAACACCGATACACAAGCCGATGAGGACTGGCGTTTTACACGAGGCAACACAATCACCAGCAACTATCCGATTGACGGCGAAGTAATCGATTCCAATAACATCACCGTCCGCGGCACATTAAGCGATGGCGCCAATGACATTTACTACCTGGCAATCAACCTCTTAAGCGGCGAAAGTTACTCGACTTTAGCTGCCAGTGAAGTAATTTACAATGATGCGGCCACTCCAATTGGCGACTATACCATTAACTATGCGCTGCCGACTGACCTGGCTAACGCTACCTACGCTTATACTTTTGTCACGCGTGACACTGGCGGAGCAGAGGAAACCCAAAGCGATGCTACCTGGTATTTCATCAAAAACCGTACTGATGATGACGCCCCCCGCACTACCTGCACGCTCAACGATACCGCGGTAAACGATTGGTACAACAATGCAGATTTGGCGTTAACCTTATCGGCACGGGATAGCGGCACGGGAAGTTCTTCGATCCAGACCAGCTACACTTTGAGTAACTTAACCACCTCAACCAACACCACCGCATTGGCGGCCTATACCAGCCCAATCACAGTTGCGGTAGCGGCAGATGGCCAATACCAGTTGACTTATTTTTCAGTTGACGGGGAAAATAACGTTGAAGCCACTCAATCCCTTACATTTAAATATGATGCGACACCGCTGTCCGCCATTAGCTCAATTAGCACTGCTTCATACGATGCCACGTCAGCAACCTTGCAATGGACAAACCCTTACAGCACGGCTGATCTGGCGACACCGGATTACTATATTATTTACTCTGCACAATCCGAAATTACCGCAGACACATTAGCTTCCGCTGCCTCCACCAACGTGGACGCAACCACCTCCACCCTCATGACCGCCGCGGTCTCCGGGCTGGATTTGGCGAACCACAAATACTACTTTGCCATCAAGTCGGTGGATGAAGCCGGGAACGTATCCGACTTGTCCGCCAATGTTTCAGCTGACGCCTTGATTGACCGGGTGAGCCGCTTGGACATTTCACCGGTATCCGCCTCGATCCAGGCCGGCAGTACTCAAATCTTTACCGCAACTGCATATGATGCCAGCGGGATTGAAATTTCTGGACTCGCAAATAACATTATCTTTACTCTACCCAACACCGCCGCCGGCTCCATTGCTTCCGACGGCACGTTTACCGCATCCAACACCCTGGGCACTTACAGCGTGCGGGCATACTTATTTAATAATGCTGGCGCCATAATTTCAACTTTGGCCACCGTATCAATTTATGATCTGACCGAAATTGCAACCGACCAAACATCGGTTTCACTGGCTTGTGGAGCCAGCACCAGCGTCGCCGTCTCTGCCGTAAATAGCTTAGGCGCCGATATTTCTGATTTAAGCGCTTACGCTATTTCTGCCAGTGTCGACACAGAAAGCGGCATTACATTAAATTATTCCAACGGAACCTTGACCATTATCGCCGGTTCAACCACCGGAACGTATCCCGTCACTTTAACCTATACCGGAATTGAAGGCACGGTCACAGCATCAATTACAGTTACCGTCACCGCCGCAGATGCCGCCACCTTAACGCTGGGAGTGGATACTGCTGCGACCATGTTTTTAACCTACGGGGACAGCTATTCCTTTACCGCTACATCTACCGATACCCATGGCAATATCGTTGCCACTTCAACCTCAACCATTGATACCACTGCCTGGACGGGTGATTCACCTTACGGAGAAAAAACGTATACCGTAAGTTTGTCCGGGCTGTCTTCCGCTGTTGCCTACACCGTCATCCCGAATGTGACGTCAATTGAGCTCAGCACCGCGTCTGCCGTCATTGCCGCGGGTGAACAATTGTCGCTCTCGTTTGTCGCCACCGATTCACGCGGCACATCCCTCTCAATTTCTGACCTGTCCGGTTATGGCATGGCCTTGTCTTGGTCAACTACCGGCGGCTCGGTTTCTTCCAGCGGGCTCTTTACCGCTCCGTCTGCCGACGGCAAATACACGGTTACCGTGTCCTATACCAACGCCGACGCGGCCGTTATCTCTGATTCAATCGAGATCCAAGTTTCCAGCGGCGGCCCCACTATCACCGTTTCCATCAATGATACAGCTTTTAATGCTTCCAATAACTACATCGTCAATGATGACTCTTCAGTTGCGATCGACATCTCCGATGCCAACGCAGTGAATACTTCAACCGTAACCGTAACGCTCGATGGCACAGCTCTTGCCGAAGGGTCTGGCCTCTCAATCGCGGCTGTCGGTGCTTCCGTTGACTCGCTGGCTATCAGCTTGTCTGCGGCAACTATTTCCGGTTTGGCGGATGGGTCACATACCCTGACCGTGTCTGCCACTGACTTAACCGGAGCGGCTCGCTCTACCTCCGTTACGTTTACCGTTTACGGCAGTTTATCTGTCATCGGCACGCCCATGAACTATCCTAACCCGTTTAGCCCTGCCAACGGGACCTCCACCACCATCCGCTACAACTTGACGCAGGATGCCGACATCATCTTCATGATCTATGACATCGTCGGCAACCGCATTTACCGCTGGTCCTACTCCGCCGGAGCAACCGGTGGATCATCCGGCCAGAACGAAATTACCTGGAACGGGATCAGCGACTTCGGCACCCGCGTGGGTAACGGGGTCTACATTTACTTCATCTTGTCCGGTGCTGAAGTGCTCGGCTCCGGAGAAATGGCTGTCTATAACTAGAGGTAAATAAAATGGATAACAAAACGTTAACCAATTTAATATCCGGGATAAAAAGCAGAAATTTTATCCCTGCCTTGGTCCTTATCCTCTGCCTGGCGGCCCCGGCTTTTGCCGCTGACTCAACCTACGTTACCGACATTTCTGTCGTTGCTTCCGGTGCGCGCTCCATGGCCATGGGAAGAGCTACGGTTGCTCAAAACCTGGGGGCAACTGCCATCTTCTCTAACCCTGCCGGCACGGTCAACGATTCGCCCTGGGGTTTAACTTCCATGTCCACCCAGCTGCTGCACCGCGTTGACTACAAGATGCTTTCCGGCACCTACAATATTGGCAATGCTACCTGCGGAATTGGCTACGTCTCCGCGGCCACTCCCGCTGGCTACTACACTACTGATTCCGGCAGTTTGGCTTCTGCCCAGGCCATTTCTTACGGTGATTCCCAGTTTGCTTTATCTTATGCTTCCAAGCTCAATGATAAAATTAAGCATCCCAAGTCCATTGGTGACTTATCCGTTGGCGCCAGCTTAAAGCTCTTAAACCGCGGATTCTCCGGCACCGGCGTTGAGGGCTATTCCGGCACCGGTTATGCCGCCGATGTGGGCGTGATTTTAGACAATTGTACCGGAACCACGTTTGGCGCATCCGTGAACAACCTGTTAAGCTCGCTGTCTTGGGCTTCCGGCTACACCGAAACCCTGCCCACTACCATTAAATTAGGCGGATCCAGAACCCTGCTGGAAAACAACTTAACCGTAGCGGCAGAAGGTGATTTCACTTTCTCTTCTACTCCCATGACACTGCATTGCGGCGCAGAGTACACCCCGTTTTCGTTTATCTCTGTCCGGGCCGGGGTTGACCAGGTGGCTTCTACTTCTGGCAGCGACACCGGCGCGGCCTCAACCAATCTGACCGCAGGGTTAGGCATCAACTTTGAAGGGTTTGCTTTTGATTATGCTTACCGGCACGACTCTTCGTTGTCGGACAACATGACCCATTATTTTTCAATCTCTTATTCACCGGAGCCGCTGGCCAAGCCGGTGGTACAAAAAGCTGCAGCCGAAAATGAATATGTTGAAACCTCAACTCCGGCGCAGGCGCTGAAAGAACCGCCCGCCCAGAGGAAAGCCGCAACCGTGGATTCAGACCTGGCAGAACTGCTGGAGCTGGATCGCTAAAAAAGAGGAGCATCTATTTGCAGATGGCGTGCTCCTCTTTTTTACATAATCAACATCGCATCGCCAAAACTAAAAAATCGATATTTTTTCCGCTTGGCTTCTGCGTAAGCGCGTAAAAGCAAGTCCCGTCCTGCCAGCAAACTTTCTCCGCTGATCTTGAAACCGTGCGTCCCCTTCAATTCGCTCTGCGCAGGCGGCATCCCTGCCTGCACAAACGCCGCCGCCAACATCAGCAAGCTTGAGCGCGGAAAATGAAAATTAGTAATGAGCGCATCCACCAGCTTAAATTTAAATCCAGGGGTGAGAAATAAATCGGTTTCGCCAAAACCGGGCTTAATTTTATTCCGCAATATTTCCCCTCCACCCGTCTCTCGCAGTGCCAATGTTTCCAGCGCTCGAACCACGGTGGTCCCCACCGCCACGATGCGGCCTCCCCGCCCCAGGTTATTTGCCTGCTCGCTTTTACATTTTTTGATTGCCTCAATACATGCCCGGCCAATTTCAAAATACTCGCTGTGCATTTTATGGTCATGGATATACTCCGCATAAACCGGGCGAAAAGTGCCCAGTCCGGTATGCAGCGTCAGATAAGCAATGTTTACGCCTTTCTTTTTTAACCGCGCCAGGAGCCCCCGCGTAAAATGTAATCCGGCGGTGGGCGCAGCGGCCGCCCCGGGAATGTTAGCAAAAACCGTTTGGTAGCGCCGCCCCAAATAACTTTTGGCGGAAACCGGCAAAGCACTTTTGATATAAGGCGGCAGAGGGATTTTTCCCAGGCCGGCGACGGTTGGCGCAGAGGTAAACTGCAAAAACTGACTGCCGTCCTCATGCTTTGATAGCACCGTCGCCGCCAGTTTGCCTTTTGCAAAAATAACGCGCGCGCCAACTTTCAAGCGTTTTCCCGGGCGCACCAGGCATTTCCAAATATTTTTTTCCGTTTCAGATAAAAGCAAAACATCAATTTTGGCGCTGCCGCCCTCTTTTATCCCGATCAGGCGCGCGGGAATGACTTTGGTATCATTTAAAATCAAAAGATCTCCCGGCCGCAGGAATTTTTCTATTTCAAAAAAGCGGTGATGGGAAAATTTACCAGAACGGCGGTCCAAACATAGTAGACGCGAGGTATCCCGTCTTTGGGCTGGGGTTTGCGCAATTAATTTTTCCGGGAGAAAATAATCAAAATCCGCAGCACGTAAATTTGCGGTTGCGGGATCAAAATTAGCAACTTTTTCCACTATTTATCTAATCGAAAAGAAACCGGCACCTCAAAAACCGACAACACATTTGCCAAGCCCTGCTGTGCAGGAACAAAAATCCAATTTGCCGCTGAATGCAAAGCCGCCGCATCCAACACCGCAAAACCCGAAGACTGTTTTACGTTTGAACTGGCGACTCTGCCGTCCGGCCCAATTTGCAAACTTAGCATAACCATCCCTTCTATTCCCTGTGCCCTGGCCTCGGCCGGATAATCCGGCATTACTCCCTGGAGGAGGCGGGGAGCCATAATTGGCAGTGGCGCCGCAACCGGGGGCATAACCTGCGCCAATTGCGCCGGTAAAACTTTAACCATCGTTAACGGCTTGACTACCGGATAATCCGCAACCATCATCGACTCAAAATTAGCGGATGCTTTAACCTGGCAACTACTCCAATTTACCATTGCCCGGCCGCCCGCAAAAATCAGGCCTAATATAATGAAACTAACCACCAGGTTGGTGTTGAGGAAATTTCGTGTCGCCATTAATCTGATGCTCATCCTTTGCCTCCTAATAAAAATATTGACTTAATCCAAAACCCTTATCCCTTCCCGCTTACCATTTATAATTTTACACCAACACTATACCGGCGTCCAGGCATTGGATAATTTAAAGTGTCTTCGTACTGGGTATTTGCCAGATTATCCGCCGCTAACGTTACCAGGGCCTCCCCCACTTTTTGCCATAATTTCAAATCAATCGTTGTATAGGACGGCACCAACCGGGTATTGTTTTCGTCATCATAGCGTTCGCCAACGTATCTGGCGTACAACGCCGAGCCCAAGCCATCTTTACTTTCATACCGCACGCCCAAATTAAGTTTATTTTCCGGGCTGTATACCAATTTTTTGCCGGTCGACAAATTAACCGCCTGCTGGTAAGTATAATTCAAAAATGCGGCGGAGTTATTTGACAAATCCCGGGTAAATTCAAACTCAACTCCTTCTGCGCGCGAGGATGCAATGTTTTGTGGTTCCCATATCCATGGGCTAGTCTCAACCCACTGGATCAAATTTGAGGTATGGGTCAAAAAATAATTAACCGTGACGCGGGTTTGGAAATCGACTTTCCTGGTTAAGCCCAAATCAAGAGAAGCGGAACGCTCCGGCTGGAGATTGGGGTTACCGTGGGAACCCCACGGATCCGTATAATACAAATCATTCAAAGTCGGCGCCCGGTAGGCCTGGCCAAAACTACAGCGCAATTGAGTATTAGCAATCCAGTCATAAACCAAACCGGCGCGCGCGCTCAAGTTATCACCAATGACCGATTGCCGATCTCCCCGCAACCCCCATTCAAATTTCCAATCCCCAAAATCGGTTTCGTCTTCCAAAAAGAGCGCCTGGTTATCTATCGTGTGGTTACCCACCGCCAGAGAATCTCCCCGGTCCTCCCGCCACTCAAAACCATAGGTCAGGAGCCGGTTTTTTAACAAATTTACGCTGTTCTGCCAATCCACACCGTAGGTCCAGCAATTATACAAGCTGTCCGTTTCCGTCGTCGTGAGGTGGGCATTATAACTTTGCAATTTCTCCTCATAAAACAACCCCAGCCCGGCCACATTGAAATTAACATAACTGTTGTGGTCGGTCTGGCGAGCAGTGGAAGAGGGATAAACGGTGGATCCCGGCACGCCGCGGTCCCCAATGTAGTACCCCAGGTCCATTTTCAGCAGGTCGAATGCCGCGGTTGCAAAATAATTTTGTGCCGCATAATCACCGTTGACCCGGTAGCCGGCTGTTTTTAAGTATTCGGCCGAAAATGCCGCCAGCTCATTGCCGGCCTGCAATAAATACTTTTGTGAATTAAAATCGCCCCAAAGCATGTCCAGCCCCAGTTTTTTTGCGGGCGGTTTGGTAATAACATTAATTACGCCGCCCATCGCATCCGACCCATAAATGGACGAAGCGGGAAAGCGCACCACTTCAATTTTTTGAATATCGCCCACTAAAATATCTTCGGAAGCCGCCCCACCCATAAGCGGCGAATTGGCCCTCCGGCCATTGACCAAAACCAGCACCTGCTGATAAGTTGAACTGCGCAGCTTCAGTGATGAAGTTGCTCCCCACCACCCCGTATTTTTATAATCTACGCCCAATGAATATTGCAGAGCTTCGCCCAAGTTTTCGGCGCCCATCGCCTGCACATCCTGGGTTGTAACTACGCTTGTACTGTACGGTGAAGACCAACGCGGTTGGGGGATGCGGGAGGCAGTAACAATAACTTCTTCGCCGCGAAAAGTGGGAGCACTGGCCGCCAAAGCCGGAACACCAAACAAACAACAAAGGAAAAAACAGAAGAATACTTTATTCATCCCTATACCCCCGCTTTCTTGAAGATATAGGGTTCCAGGACAACCCGATTATCTTAAGGTGAGAATAGAACTCACGATTTTGTTCCCCCGTTGAACAACCTAAGACAAATAAAGTTTAACATCCAATCAGGCGCTTGTAAACTTCTTTTGCACTTAAAGAAAAACATCGCGCCGCGATTTTGGAAATTTGTTTTTTAGGAAGGTTTTGTTTTTGCATTTCGGCAATTAAAGCATCCAGATTACCGGCGCTTTCTTCGCCCAATACTGCCACCGCTCCGGCCGCCGGTTTTTTGCCGTCGCCAGCGCCAGCTCCCGCATCAATCACAATGACAA